>Ga0208243_1001048_pt1 | contig 10682 bp, 8 predicted proteins | sample Subbio2Aug_QV12A_FD_184826 | JGI IMG/M metagenome (GOLD analysis project Ga0208243, IMG submission 184826) | Serpentinite rock and fluid subsurface biosphere microbial communities from McLaughlin Reserve, California, USA - CR12Aug_QV12A (SPAdes) | ecosystem: Environmental > Terrestrial > Deep...
AACTGAAGCCACCAGCTGTATTGCAGCAGACATAGCCAGTGATAAGCAGCTTACAAAAGAAGTATTATATGAACTTGGGATACCAGTTCCCGAAGGGCAAATTGTAACTGAGTATAATGAGGCTATAGAAACCGCTGAAAAGCTTGGATATCCAGTAGTGGTTAAGCCCTATAATGGTAATCAGGGCAAAGGAGTTTCCTTAGATTTGAGGTGGCCTGAGGAAGTTAAAGCTGCCTTTATGGTAGCGAAGGCTTATTCAGATAAAATAATGGTTGAGAGATTTGTAGAGGGTAAAAACTATAGAATTGCAGTTGTGGGAAATAAGCTTGTAGCTGTAGCTCTTAGGCTTGCAGCCCATGTTATTGGTAATGGTGTCAATACAATAAGAGAGCTAATTGAATTAGAAAACAGCAACCCCCTGAGGGGAATCGGACATGAAAAGCCCCTAACCAAAATAAAGATTGACGATGTAATGATGCTGATCCTGAGCAAAATGAATAAGACCTTAGATTATGTTCCTGCTAAGGGTGAAGAAGTCTATTTAAGAGAAAATGCTAATTTAAGCACTGGGGGAATTGCGATTGATGTAACCGACGAAATCCATCCAGATAATGCAAGGATAGCCATTGCTGCTTCAAGGGCTGTGGGCTTAGATGTGGCTGGAGTAGATTTTACTATAGAGGATATTTCTAAGTCTATATATGAGATAGGCGGAGCGATAATCGAGGTAAATGCTTGCCCTGGTATCAGAATGCATCATTATCCAACAGTGGGTAGTAGTCGAAATGTAGCTAAGGCAATAGTTGATATGCTGTTCCCAGAAGAGGAAAAGTGTGATTTACCTATATTTTCAATCACAGGTACAAATGGAAAAACTACTACTACCCGAATGGTAGCTAAAATCCTAAGAAAAAGTGGAATGGTTGTTGGAATGACCAGCACTGGTGGCGTTTTTCTTCAGGATGAAGAGCTTCTTAAGGGAGATACAACAGGTCCAAGAAGTGCCCGAGCAGTTCTAACTGATAAAAGAACCGAGGTTGCAGTTCTAGAGACAGCTAGAGGTGGTATTGTAAATCGAGGCTTAGGCTATGATTTAGCGGATATAGGAATTGTTACAAATATTGGAGACGATCATTTGGGCTTAGATGGTATCAATACCCTTGAAGAAATGACAGATGTAAAGGCATTAGTTGTAGAGGCAGTGAAAAAGAATGGTTATGCCATAATAAATGCAGATGATGCATTTGCAGAAAGAATTGCTGAGAGGGTAAAGTGCAAGCTAGTATATTTTACACAAAATGCTGAAAATAAAATTGTTCTAAAGCATGTTGCTGCTGGAGGAAAGGCGGTATATATGAAGAACAAGATGATTTACGCCTTCGACGGACAACAGGAGCTTCCTATTATAAATGTAAAAAATATACCAGCAACCTTTGGAGGTTATTTAAAGCATAATGTTGAAAATAGCCTTGCTGCCGTAGCTGCTACTTATTCATTTGGTTTAGATATAAATGTGATTAGAGAGGCATTATCAGAATTTCATACGGATGCTACAACCAATCCCGGCAGGTTTAATATATTCGATTTCAATAGCTTTAGAGTAATAATTGATTATGGTCACAATATTGATGGCTACAGTAATGTATTAGAAGCCTTGAAGGAGATGCGACAGGGACGCCTTGTGGGGATAATAGGAGTTCCAGGGGATAGAACCGACTTAAATATATTAAAAATTGGAGAAATCTCAGGACGTCATTTTGACTATGTATATATAAAGGAAGATAAGGATTTAAGAGGAAGGCAGCCGGAGGAGGTTGCTAGGCTTTTGAAAACTGGATGTAATGTTTCTGGATTATCTGAAGAGAAAATGGAAATTCTTTTGTGTGAGGCTGCTTGCTTAGAAAAGGCAATGAAGAATGCACAGGAGGGAGATACAATTATTGTATTCTATGAGGAGTATAAGCCATTAATAGCATTAGTCGAGGCTTATAGGCAAATTCATAGATATGACCTAATAGACGATATTCCAATGAAAATTCCGATGGTTGTTGGTGTTGAGTAGTAAAATTTATAGAGAAGATAAGCTTGAGGGCTTATCTTTTAATTTTAAAGAAATATTTGATTTTATATATATCTTTTGGTGTATATATAATATATTATATATAACAGAATAAAGGAAGGAGGGGTGAAGGACATGAAAAATATTGGTGTTTTTATAGATATTGATGGTACATTATACAGGAATTCTTTAATGGTTGAGCATTTTAAGAAGCTTTTAAAGTATGAGATAATAGACCCAGCCATATGGCATAACATTGCAAAAAAGACCTATTACAACTGGGATAAGCGTAGGGGAAATTATATAGATTATTTAGAGGAGGTTGCCACAATTTACCTTAGTTCAATGAAGGGCTTAAATAAAAGAGATATGGAGTTTATATCAAACCAGGTAATAGAACTAAAGGGTGACAGAGTATATAGGTTTACTAGAGATCAGATAAAATGGCATCAGAGCCAAAAGCATATGATTTTTTTCATATCAGGCAGCCCAGACTATCTAGTTTCTAAAATGGCAGAAAAATATAATGCAACTGATTTCAAAGGCACAACCTTTTTTGTGGATGATAAGGATTGCTTTACTGGAGAAATAGCAAAGATGTGGGATTCAGAAAATAAACATGAGGCTATCATGGAATTCACAGAGACCTATAATATAGACTTAGAAGCAAGCTACGCCTATGGAGATACAACAGGGGATTTTGCAATGCTAAAGCTGGTTGGCAATCCAATTGCGATAAATCCCGCTAGAGAGCTATTGGAGGATATAAAGGCAGATAAGGAATTGGTAGAAAAGACAACTATTATAATAGAAAGAAAGGATGTTATATATAAGGTAGGGGCAGCTGTAGAGACGATTTGAAATAACAAATAAAGAATAACTAATAATGAATAATGAATAACTAATAATGAATAATGAATAACTAATAATGAATAACTAATAACTAAAATGAATGATGAATATTGGGTAGTGAGTAGTATTCTTAATAATTGATATTGGAGTTTATAATATTAATGCAAAGAGGCAGTATAATTAATAAATAAGCTTTATGCAAACAAAAGGGAGCTAAAGGCTCCCTTAACAATTTTAATTATCTATTTTTTTAATACATACTGGGGATCTAAAACCTCTACTCGATTTACAACACCAGAGGTAGCGTACATCTTTTTATCCTTAGTTACAAGCACTGCCTCGATGTCCTCTAGGCCTTCAACAAAGCGTAAACCTTCCTCAAGTCCCATTACGAAAACAGCTGTTGAAAGGACGTCACCATCAATTGATTTTTTTGAAAGGATCGTAACACTGGAAAGCTCATTTCTAGTAGGAGCTCCTGTTTTAGGATCAATAATATGATGATAGTGTACACCATTTTCAACAAAATATCTTTCATAATCACCAGAGGTTACAATTGACTCATCACTTATGCCTATCTTGGCAATTATACCACCAACTCCAATTTCAGGATTTTGGATACCAACATTCCAAGGTGAGCCATCGGGCTTGCTTCCAATGGCATATACGTCACCCCCCATGTTTACAAAGCCACTGGTTACACCGTTTTCTCGAAGGACTCTTGCTGCTTCATCTACGGCATACCCCTTAGCTATACCCCCTAAGTCAATAAGCATTTCAGGGTCCTTAATCATAACCCTATTCCCTTCAATTTCAAGCTGTGTAATATCAATATGCTCTTGAGCAGCTTGTATTTCATCAGCTGTAGGAACCTTCTGCCAGTCCTTACCGATTCCCCAAAGCTGTATCAATCTACCCACTCCAATATTGAATACATCATATGTTAAGCTCTTATACTCAATAGCCTTTTTAATTACTGAAACAGTTTCTTCTTTAACCTCAACAGCCGCTTTGCCTGCATTTAGGTTAACCTTATATATGTCACTACCCTCAATCGAGGTACTCATAGTATTTTCAATTTCAGTTATACGCTTATATGCTTTTTCAATTACTTCGTTACCCTTTTTTTCGGAGGTGGCATAAACTCTTATACTACCTAAGGTTCCCAAGACAAAGCTGTCCTTCTCAACAATTTGAGGTACAGTGCTTTTAGGGGTACAAGCAGTTGTGATAAATATCAAACAAAGTATAATAGAAAGCAGCCTGTAGATTTTTTTATTCTTATATGTCATGGTATACACTCCTTTTGTTCAATTCCAATACATTATACCAATTGAGGGAAGGATTGTAAAGGAAGGTGTTAAATTATACAAAACCCCACAGGTGCCATAAAAAATAAAAATAACTTGTATTTTTCGTGGACATACTGAATAAGCTTAAAAGTAAAGAATAGTAATGGAAATAAGCTTAAAAGTAAAGAATAGTAATGGAAAAAAATTATTATTAGTTATACTTTTTTAACTTTAATAGCAGGAAAATGCAAAGTTATGTTGAATTATTCCTTTAAGTGTTAAAAATCCTACAATGCAAACGGTTGTAGCTTGAATTAAACAACGTTAAATTAACAACAAGCTTCTTGTTGTTTATTTTAAAAAAAGGTATGAGGAGGAAAGACAAAAAATGAAAAAATTAAAAAAATTAATGGCATTATTATTAGTTGTTGCTTTAGCGCTACCATTATCAATGGGAATCTTCGCTACAGCTGCTGAAGAAGTAGCATTACCAAAGCATGTTAATGGAAGAGTATTTATTGATGCTGCTGCCGCTGCAGAAACATTTACCAATGTTCCTTTAACAATTAAAGGGGTAACTTACCTTCCAGTTAAGGAAACAGCTGAAAAGGTAAAGTCCACTAAAGAAGTTAAGCTAGCAAGTGAAGTTGTTTATGGTGATGTAGCTTATGCACCTGCTAAAGAATTAGCCGTTGCCTTAGGTGTGTATTACTATGAAAACAGATTAAATGATCTTGTTTATTTATTTACTGATGCTTCTGTTTCTAAAGATGGTGAGTACACTGTTTGGACTGCAGCTGACTCAAGAGGCTATGCAGCTTTCATAACTTTAACTATCAAGGATGGTAAAGTAACTGCTGCTAAGTATGATGAGAAAAACCTAAACACCGGCGAATTAAAGTATGCAGGTGGAAAATATACTACTAACTGGAAAAACAGATACCCAGATGTTGATCCAGACGCTTTATTAGCTCAAAGCATTGAGCAACTAGTGGCTAAACAAGCTCCTAGCTTAGTTGATATGACAACTGGTGCTACTTCAACTCACAAAAAAGTTGTTGAGTTAGCTTCTCAAGCTTTAGCAAAGGCTAAGCATGCTCAATTAAACCCAGCCAAGACTAATGGCTACAGAGATGGTAAATACGAGGTTGTTGGTTTAACTGATGCTAGAGGATATACTCCTGTATTAAAGATGACAGTTGCTGCTGGAAGAATTACCTGGGTTGAATACAACGAGTACGGTAAAGAAGGTATGGTTAAGAGAAACAATCCTGACTATATCGGAAGATGGGCTGCTGCATATAATGTAGATCCAATGAAGCTATTAGTTCATGGAGAAGCACAATTAATCAGTACACAAGATCCTAACCTAATTGATGTTATGACTGGTGCAACCGGTTGGCACACAAACCTAACAAAGTTAGCAGGTGCTGCACTAGATCATGCTGCTAGAACTGAAGAAGGTACATTTACACCAAACGATGGTTTATACTATGTAAAGGGTACTACTGATTCAAGAGGCTATACACCACTTTTAATGGCTACTATTAAGGATGGTAAAATAGAAACAGTTAAATATCATGAAATTAACAAAAACTTTGTAAGTAAGAGAAATGATGCAAGCTATATAGGTAGATGGGAAACTTCAAAAGGAGTTAAGCCTTTAGAAATATTAGCTGCAATGGAGGCTGCTGTTCTAGAAAACAATAGCTTTGATGCAATTGATGCTATAACTGGTGCAACTGGCTGGAAAGAGAACATCCAAGCATTAGGTAAAGATATCATGGTTCGAGCTGCTAAAGAAACAACTTATTTATTCAGAGCTACAAATACAGCAGCTAGCTGCCATTATGCTCAAATGCTAGTAGAGGCTGATGCTAACAAAGAAATCACCTTCATGAGCTATAAAGAGTACCAAAATAGTACAGCTCTTCCGAAGATCGATAACCCAGCATACTTAGCAAGATGGAAAGAGAGAGTTGCGGCTCAATTCCCTAACCTTGATCAAGTATTTGCATATGAATTAATGATGGAAAGATTAATGGAAACTAGAGATCCAGCTGCAGTTGACGTTGTTACAAGTGCAACTAACTGGAGAAAAGGTATTAAAGAAGCTGGTGCTAAGGCCTTCGAGTGGATTAAATAATCTAACTAATTATTAAAACTTCCTGAGTCAATCTCAGGAAGTTTTTTATGTGGAAAGTGGGGACGGTCCTTTTTTCCTTCGGAAGGCGAAGGAAAAAAGGACCGTCCCCACTTTCCATCCACTTGACAACCTCTGTATTTAATCTATAATAAAGGAAAAAATAATATTGAGGGTCCTATGATTAAGTCAACGAGGAAGTGTGTAGATGAGAATAAATAAGTACATAAGTGAAACAGGTATTTGTTCCCGTCGTGAGGCGGATGCTTTGATAGAGGCAAAAAAGGTAACAATAAATGGTGTGCTTGCTGAATTGGGGAGTGTAGTTGCTGCTGGAGATTTAGTCAAGGTAGATGGAAGGGTTATTGGCAAAAAACCTCAGCTTGAGTATATAGCATTAAATAAACCTGTTGGGGTAACCAGTACTACTGAGAGGCATATAAAGGATAATATTATTGACTTTGTAAATCATCCTAATAGAATTTTCCCCATAGGAAGGCTAGATAAGGACTCAGAGGGACTTATTCTGTTAACCAATGATGGAGATATTGTAAATAAGATACTGAGGGCAGAAAACAATCATGAGAAGGAATACATAGTTACTGTCAACAGGAATATAACAGATGAATTTCTGAAGGGAATGGCTTCAGGTGTACATATTTTAGGAACTAAAACTAAGCCATGTAGGATTAAAAAAATAAACGATAGGAGCTTCAATATTATACTAACACAGGGACTAAATAGGCAGATCAGACGTATGTGCCAAGCCTTTGACTATAGAGTAGTTAAGCTTAAAAGAATAAGAATAATGAATATCAAGCTAGGAGATCTCAAGGTAGGCCAGTGGCGAAATATAACCTCGGAAGAGCTACAACAGCTTAAAGAGGCCCTGTTGGGGCAGTCTTAGGGCAGCTGGAGGCGCTTTTAGAGAATAAGGGACTAAGTCTTTCAGCTAGCTATAAGGTGAAAATGCCTGATAACTATCAGATAATGTATTCACCTCCGCCGCTGGAAAAGCAAAATAAATTCTTTATGGCCCAGGAGGACAGTGTAGCTGATATTGCAAAGGATATTAAAGAGCAAGTAACTAAAGGGTTGGCAGATGAGGGAAGAATAAAAAGATACTTTGGAAATTCCTTATATAAAATTTTTAACCCTAATGGGCTGGATAAAAATTTCTGGACCGATGACAAATGCGAATAGCCCAAAGGCCAAGGCAATTTTTGATAACTGGAGCATTTACCGGAATAAGTTTTATAAAATATGCTCCCCTGTGTATGAAAAGCTATTGGATAATATTGTTTAATTATTGTTAAAGAATATTTTAAAAAGTGCCTTGCAGTGACATTATGTTTTTCTATAAATTGAGTTAAGTGTTTGTTATCCACATATTTGTGTAGAATATTGGTTTATATTATAATATAGATGTTAGTTAAAAAGCAGCCTTAGGAGGGGAAATATGCAGAAGGTTTATTTTAAAGCAATAGATTCCTATTCAAAGACAGAGGAGATAAACACAGCAACCCTAGATTTACTCAAAGAGGTGGTGCGGGTAGAGGAAGTTAAGCTGGAGAGTTTTATACCATTAAAGACTCACTTTGGAGAGAAGGGTAACAAAACCTTTATTCAACCTCAGAATTTTGAAAGTATTATTGAATACTTTAAAGAAAATAATATTGATAGCGAATTCATAGAAACTAATGTACTTTATAGGGGTGAAAGAACTATAGAAAAAAGTCATATTGAGCTTGCTAAGCAGCATGGCTTTACACAGCTGCCTATTCATATAGCTGATGGTGAGCTGGGTAGTGATTACGAGCTAATAGAAATAAATAAAAAACACTTTAAAAGCTGTATGATAGCTAAAGGCATGGCGAAGCAGAAGCAGATGATTATTTTAAGTCACTTCAAGGGTCACGTTTTGGCAGGCTTTGGGGGTGCTATTAAGCAATTGGCTATGGGTTGCGCCTCAAGGGGAGGGAAGCTGGCTCAGCATGCAAATTCAATTCCTGACATAAGCTTTATAAAATGTAAGGGCTGCAAGGCCTGTGGCTTGAGATGTCCGGAGAATGCAATATTGATTAACAAAAAAGCTAGGATAGAAAAGGAAAAATGTGTGGGCTGTGCAGCCTGTATGGCGGTTTGCCCCTATGGAGCAATAACCAATAGCTGGTTAGCCTCCCTGACTAAGTCCTTCTATGAAAGATTAGCGGAATATGCCTATGCAGCAGCAATAGGGAAAAATAATATTTATATAACCTATGCCTTAAATATTACTAAAAACTGTGACTGTGAAGGCCACAGCATGAAGCCTATAACAGGAGACCTAGGAGTTTTTGCCTCAATAGATCCTATTGCTATAGATCAAGCCTGCCTAGACCTTCTGGATAAACGAGAGGGCAAAACCTTCTTCAAGAAGGGTAGAGAAGCACTAGAATATGGCGAAAGCATAGGTTTAGGAAGTCGTAGCTATCAATTAATCGAAATCTAGCCAGACCTGATTAACAATGGTAGTATTTATAAAATATTATAAGAAATTAAATAAACCCAGCAGGCTGGATATAAATCATTCTCTGGGTTCTGTTTTTTAAAACAAACAGTTTACTCTTAGTAACTGCTTTTTTTTTATAAAGCACCTTCCGCATCTATCTTATCCAGCTCTTCTAAAAACAAAGAAATAGCAGCATTACTATTGGATTTTTTCCACGCTACTACTAATTCGTCCTGAGACTGCTCTCCTTCTATATCAATAAATCTCAAGCTTGGGCTGGCATTTTGCTCAAGACTTTTAGGAAGTATAGCTATACCCATCCCTGCGTCCACCAACAAAAGAACAGTAGAAAGCATTCTAGGCTGAGTTACAATAGTTGGAGTAAAGCCGCTATTAGCACACATTAGAAGGGTTTTGTTAAAGCCCTGAGGAGACTCGTGTCTGCTTAGGGTTATAAACCTTTCGTTAGCTAATTCGGATAATTTTATACTATTTCTATTGGCAAGTGGATGGTCACAATGCATAACTACAGATATGGATTCGCTAATAATTTTTCTTCTTTCCAAGCCTCCGATATTGTCAAGTCCAAAGGATAGTGTAAAAACGATGTCTAGCTCATCATTATTTAAGGAATCTATAAGCATACCATGATTAAATTGGTTTAGCTGAAGATCTATTTTGGGGAAGCTGCGTTTAAACTGACGAATTAGTCTCGGCAAAAAAATTCTTTCAGTATATCCAAGGAAGCCTATGCTTAAGCCTCCGATTATTCCAAGCTCTGCCTGTCGGGTCTTTTCAATAACCTCTGCTGATTTATCAAGAAGATTAATCGCTTCCTTTAATAGTACCTTACCGGAATTAGTTAATCTAACTGAACGTTTATTACGTATAAACAATTGAACACCAATTTTTTCCTCCAAATCTGAAATCTGTTGGCTGACAGCAGACTGGGCAACAAACAGGCTTTTTGCCGCTTCGGTGAAGTTAAGGTGCTCTGCAACAGCAATAAAATATCTTAATTGTCGCATATCCATGGTTTGCCACCTCCTACCGTAAATTCTTTTTATAAATAAATAATAACATTTATCATTTATTTTATCAAGAATAATCACTTTTACTTATTACTGCTATAGCATACAAGTATTTTACAATAGCTTAAATCTTCTGTATTCTTATATTAAGAGAATTCTTAAATTTATTGAAGCAATCAAAATAATTTAGAAGTCTCCTTCAACTTAAGACTAGCCCAACTAAAGGCTAGGATATATCAAGAATTCAAACTGGAGGTATCAGGCATGTCATTTACCCAAAACAGGATATTAGCAATCAATCCGGGTGCTACATCTACAAAAATCGCAGTATACGAAGAAGAAGCACTGCTATTTAAAAAGTCAGTTGAGCATTCTGTTCAGGATCTAGAGAGGTTTTCAAGAGTCTTTGACCAGTATCAATATCGCTTGGATTTAGTGCTTGAGGCTTTAAAGAATGAAAACGTTAACCTAGAAACCTTGGCAGCTATTGTTGGTCGCGGAGGTTTATTAAAGCCATTAGCAGGTGGGACCTATAGCGTAAATGAAAAAATGGTTGAGGATTTGAAAAAGGCAGAGGGTGGAGAGCACGCATCAAATCTAGGTGCGGTAATGGCATCAAACCTAGCAAATAAATTAAACGTACCTGCATTTATTGTAGACCCTGTTTCTGTTGATGAAATGGAGCCAGTGGCTAGAATCTCAGGTCTAGCTGATATACAGAGGATTAGCCTGTCCCATGCCTTAAATATGAAGGCGGTTGCCCGAAAGGTAGCTAAGGAAATGGGCAAGAAATACGAGAAGTAAACTTTGTAGT
>Ga0208243_1001053_pt1 | contig 10635 bp, 14 predicted proteins | sample Subbio2Aug_QV12A_FD_184826 | JGI IMG/M metagenome (GOLD analysis project Ga0208243, IMG submission 184826) | Serpentinite rock and fluid subsurface biosphere microbial communities from McLaughlin Reserve, California, USA - CR12Aug_QV12A (SPAdes) | ecosystem: Environmental > Terrestrial > Deep...
ACGCTACCAGCTGCGTTACATCCTGTAAAAATAGGCTTAATAGGACTTGAACCTATAACATTTCCGTTATGAGCGGAATGTTCTAACCAGTTGAACTATAAGCCTTTATATTTTTTATTATATTTTCGGGAAAAACGGGAGTCGAACCCGCGACCTTAGACGTGACAAGTCTACGCTATAACCAACTAAGCTATTTCCCCAACGGAGAGAATGGGACTTGAACCCATACAACAATAAATGTATATTAGTTTAGCAAACTAACGCTTTAACCAATTCAGCCATCTCTCCTTATTTAATTGTTTTAATACCCATTGAATTAGCCGATGCTATAAGTATTTTACAAACACTTTTTAACGGTAATTCTTCATATTTTAATAATTGTGCAATCTCATATATATCTTGTATTTTAATAGTATTGATAATATTATGTTTAGCTTGCGTACTTCCCTTTGTAATATTTGTTATTTTTTTAAAAAAATAAGATGATATTGGTTTATTAATATTTAAATTAAAACTACGATTTTTATTTAAAATAATATTAACAGGTATAAGTGTTTCTTCTTTTAGATTTTTTGTATTATTATTAAATTCTTTTGAAAATTCCATTATATTTATACCACGTTGTCCTAACATTGGTCCAATGGGTGGTGATGCATTTGCTTGACCTGCATTTATAGTTAATTTAAATATTTCTTTATATTTTTTAATCATTTTAATTATATATATGATATATATTATTTAGTGAGTTATTTATCATTATTTTAATAATTTTATTAATGAATTTACACTTAAAAGTTCGCTTTTTAATAATTCAGATAATATTTTATAGTTTAAGGCAATATCATTGATTGTTAGTTTATATTTTAATTGTGAATAATTAAAATTGTATTTACGTAAATTTATAGTTTTATTTTTATAATTATTTTTTTTTCTATGAATATATTGATATTTTAATGCTTTTTCTAATATTTCTTTATTCATAAAATATAAAATGAAAGATATAATAATGATCATAATAAACTAATCTCTTTTATAATCCCTATATAAAAAGAGATTACATTATTTTACAAAGAACTTCCCCACTTACATTATATTCAATAACTTGTTTAGAAGTAATAATACCTCTTGATGTTGATAATATATAAAAAATATTTTGATTATTAATGATAAGTTTTTTAATTTCCTCAACAGAATAATATATTTTACGTCCTGGTTTTGATATTCTAATTATTTGATTAATAGCAGGTTGACTATTAATATATTTTAACATTATTTCTACATTATTATTATTTATTAATTTATAACCTCTTATATAACCTTCTTCATATAATATATCTAATATTTTATTACATTGAATAGAATTTATATGTATAACAGACGATATATTTGATTTATATCCATTACGTATTTTTGTTAACATATCCCCGATGATATCATTATATGTCATATTATTTAATATTTATGAAAAATATATGTTATATTATTAGATCATATTTATTTTTTTTTTTTTTTACCTTTAAAAACATATAATTGTCTTGTTAATGCAAATTCACCAAATTTATGTCCTATCATATCGCTTGTTATTTTTCTTGTAATAAATTTATTACCATTATATATATTAACCTTTTTATTTATAAATAAAGGATATATGATAGATCTTCTTGAATATATTTTTATTATTTTTTTATTATTATTAATATTTTTTAATAGATGATTTTCTATAAAAGTACCCTTCCATAATGAACGATTCATATATATTTATATAAAGATATATATTATTATATTAATTTAATTAAAAATTATTTATTTAAATGGCTATTAATCCAATTGATATATTCATCTAAAGAAACAGCTTCAACAACTATAGGCATAAATCCATGATTTACTCCACAAATTTCAGAACATTGTCCATAATAAACACCTTCTCTTTGAATAAAGAAAGATACTTGATTTAATCTTCCAGGTATTGAATCTATTTTAACCCCAAAAGATGGTATAGTCCAACTATGTATAACATCTGTAGAAGTAGTTATTAATCTAATATGAGTATTAACAGGTACTTTTATACGATTATCAACATCTAATAAACGTAATTGTCCTTCTTGAAGAGAATCTTCAGGAAGCATATAACTATCTATGATTAAAGATTCTTTATCATAAATATTATAATCAGAATATTCATATGTCCAATACCATTGATGACCTATTGCTTTAATAGTCATAGCAGGATCTATTAATTCATCCATTGAATATAATAATGCAAATGAAGGAATAGCAATTAACATTAATATAATTGCAGGAGTAATAGTCCATACGATTTCTAATGTAGTATTATGTGTATATTTTTTAGGTTTTAATAATAATCTTGGTTGAGTATCATTATATAATTTAGGTGTCCAATAAAACCAAGCTGGTGATAATTTAGATGTTTTACCACTAAATAACCATATTATTCTAATAATTACCCATGTAACTGCTGTTAATACGATAATTAAATAAAAAAAAACTTCATTATGAAGATCAACTATACCAGCAAATATTGGTGTAGCTGGATCTTGAAAACCCATTTGATTAGGTACCATTGCATCTGTATAACAATTATTTATTAATATATTTTTTAAAAACATAATAAATTTATATATTGACGGAAAAGGGATTTGAACCCTTGACATGCAGATTATGATTCTGCCGTTATAACCAACTAAACTATACCGTCTTATCAATTAATCTTTAGTATATAATATATATTCATTTTTTATAAAGAGGCATATGTTAATAAATATTGGACACTACAGTTTAATAATATTATTATTAAATACAATAATAATATTGTTAATACCATTTTTCAAGAATAAGTATATTATTATTAGAAAAGATAATCTTCTAAAAATAATATCTATACAACAAATAATATCAACAATAATATTAATAAGTCTAATGTATTCATATATCATATCAGATTTTAGCATTAAAAACATAAAAGAAAACACACATATAACACTACCATTATTATATAAAATATCAGCATTATGGGGTAATCATGAAGGGAGTATCTTATTATGGTGTTTTTTATTAATATTTTATATATTTTTAGTTACGTTGATAAGTCATGATTTATCTATAAATATCTTATTTAAATATATTTATATTCAATCATTTATTTCTTTATTTTTTATATTATTTACATTATTGACATCAAATCCATTCCTTTTTTTATATATATATAATATAAACGGATCGGAATTAAACCCAATTCTCCAAGATGCTGTATTAGCTATACATCCTCCATTTATATATTTAGGGTATATTGGAAGTTCAATATGTTATGCAATGGTTCTAATTATTCTTATTGAAAATAAAATATATAAAATATTAAAAAGATATATACATATTAACATTTTAATCACATGGTCCTTCTTAACAATAGGCTTATTATTAGGATCATGGTGGTCATATTATGAATTAGGATGGGGTGGTTGGTGGTTCTGGGATCCAGTTGAAAATGCAGCATTATTACCATGGTTATTATTACTAATGCTAATACATACTATTAAACAAGAATCATTAATTAATTGGACAATATTATTATCAATTTTTTCTTTCATATTTAGTTTACTTGGTACCTTTTTTGTACGTTCGGGTATACTTGTGTCTGTTCATTCTTTTGTTGTTGATTATTATCGTGGTTTCTTTATATTTAGTTTCTTAATTATTATTGTTTTAATTTCGTTATATTTATATTTTTTAAATAGAAAAAGGATATATAAATATACATATTTTAAGTATACCTATTACGATAATTATATTCTATTGAATAATATTATTTTATTAGTTATTTTTATGACAGTTTTAATTGGAACTATTTTACCTACTATATTTAGTTTCTTTTTTAATACTAATATTTCGATTGGTATTTCTTTTTATAATTACATATTAACACCTATTTTAATACCTTTATTATTATTGATGTTTTTAAGTATCTATATAAAAAATTATCAATTTACGATAAGCTTTTTATTACCTATATTATTCATATTTTTTATTTATAAAATAGAAGCTTCATATATTTATTTTTTTATATTATTACTATTATTTTTATTACTCATCTCATTAATATTATATGTTTATCATTATCGTTTTATAAATTCTATGATTATTTCTCATTTCGGTGTATTTATATTTTTTATTGGGGTTTTTATTTCAAATATTATGTATATTGATTCTATACAAATAATGTTTCCAGGAGATGAAGTTATTTTGAATAATCATATATTTAATTTACGTAGTATTAATTATATTATTGGTTCTAATTATTATTCCTTATATGGTAATGTTAGTCTTATAAATAAAAATAATATAATCAATATTTTATTTCCTGAAAAACGTTATTATTTTATAAAAGGAACATATATTACCAAATCTATTATATATAGTAACTATTTTTCAGATGTATATGCCATAATTGGTGATGGTAATTATACAAATGGTTGGTATACTAAGTTTTATTATCGTCCATTAATATCTTTTATATGGATAGGTCCTTTATTTTTTATAATAGGAGCTTTATATTCTTTATATAAAATTATATTGTTTAAATATAGACAATTTATTTTTTGGTATTAATATATCCATATACGTTCTTAGCTCAGTTGGATAGAGCATCAGCCTTCTAAGTTGAATGTCATAGGTTCAATTCCTATAGAACGTATTAATTATTTTTTTTATGTACATTGTTTATTTTATTTATTTCTTAATAATTGTTTGTTTTTATATCTTACTTAATTTTAATTATATTAATTATTTTATTTCACCATATAATAATGCATATAGTTCTATTGACTTTATTATCAATTATATTTTAAATAATAATATCATTATTAATAATGTATTGTATGGTATTGACCATATTAATGGTCTTATTGATTATATGATACTTATAACATATTTTCTCAATATAGATTTATATTATTATTCTTATCAAATATATTATGTTATATATATTATTTATTTAAATAAATATAATTATATAAATATTATTATAAATAATTATATTTAAGAAAACTATTTATTATTTAAATTACTTATATTTAAAATCATAGAAGAATATAATGGAAATGTTCTTGTAACACCTTGTTTATATATTACATTGTATAACGTTATTGATGATCTAAAACCTTTGTTTTTATATGAAGTACATACACCTGTAAATGTTTGTTTACGTTTTTGTTTTTTAGATAATATAAAACGAATAGATATTAAATCACCTTTTTTAAATTTAGGTATAATTATATTTGATTTATTTAAAGATTGTTTAATATGTTCTTTATTTAATGTATTTATTATATTCATTATATAACATTTAATAACTATATAATATTCATAAATTGTTATTCTTAAACATTATTTTTTTTTTGTACCATATTTTGATCTACCTTTTTTACGATTTTTTACACCTTGTAAATCATATTTTCCTCTTATTACACGATATTTTACACCTGGTAAATCCTTAACAACTCCACCACGTACTAAAACAGTTGAATGTTGTTGTAAATTATGTCCTTCTCCAGGTATATGTACTGTTATTTTATAACCGTTAGTTAATTTAACTCTTGCTATTTTACGTATTGCTGAATTTGGTTTTCTTGGTGTCATTGTAGTTACTTTTATACAAATTCCTTTTTTTTGAGGACATTTTTCTAAAGCACGTTTTTTATTTTTATGTACTTTTTTTTTTCTTATATTTTTTAATAATTGATTTATTGTAGTCATTTTTTATTATTGCCAATCTAACGCACCTTTCATCCATTCATATACAAAACCTATTGTCAATATTACTAAAAACCAAAACATTGACCAATATCCAAATGATGATATTTTATTTAATACAGTTATCCATGGAAATAAATATGTAACCTCTAAATCAAATATTATAAATAATATTGCGACTAAGTAGAATTTCACATCAAATTTATTACGTGCATCATCAAATGGTGAAAAACCACATTCGTATGCTGATATTTTTTCGCTATCTGCTTCTTGAGAAGCTAACATATATGATAAAGCTAATATTACTAATGATAATAGTACTCCTATAATTATATATATAAATATTATTATATATTCTGATGATATTAATGTCATTTTTTTATTATATATAAATATATATTATTTTTATAAAATAGAATTATATATGATTTACCATCTATAATGAACAAACGTACGATTAGCTTCTGCTTTACGATGTATATCATCTTTTTTTTTATAAGCAGAACCTTTTTGTTCATAAGCGTTAATTATTTCTATATATAATTTATTAACTAAAGACTTATCGATACGAGAATTAACTGCATCTATTAACCATCTTATTGCTAAATTTTTTTGTCTTTTAAGTGTAACTTCAAATGGTATTTGATATGATATACCTGCTATTTTTATATTTTTAAGTTCAAGTGTTGGTTCTATATTTTTAATAGCTTTATTTAAAATATTAATAGGATTTGTATTTTTTTTTTTTTTTATTAATTGTAAACATTTATATATTTTTTTTTCTATTACGGATTTTTTACCATGATTCATTAAAACATTTATCATCTTAGAGATAGTTTGTTCTTTGAATATTGGATCTTTATATTCATTATTTATTAAATTCATTATTTATTTATAAAAGATATATATTATATTTATTAAATAGTGTTTATTAATTAATATTATCTATATATATTAATTATATTTCTAGAATATCATAAATGGATATATGTATATAATTAGATGTATTGTTATGTCTATATTAAACAATAAATATTATTATATGTTATTTATTCTATATCATAGTCCCTTTCGTCTAGTGGTCTAGGACAATGCCTTTTCAAGGCACAAACACGAGTTCAAACCTCGTAAGGGATAATAAAAAGCAAATATTTATGTATAAACTAATATATATTTTATATATATATAAATAAATAGTGATACACATACCTATAAAAGATCATATTAATGAATTAAAATATAGATTATTATATGTAATAATTACATTTATTATTAATTTTATATTATGTTATTATTATTCAGAAGAATTAATCTATATTATATCAAGACCTATAGACATCATATATAATAATAATTTTATATATACAACCATAACAGAGGTATTCAATACCTATATCATAATAGCAATAAATATATCTATTTATATAACAATAATTTCATTAATAATAACTATCTTTTTATTTTTATATTCAGGCTTATATGCATATGAAATCAAAAATATAATTAATTATATCTCATTAAGTATATTCTTAATTACTTTTAGTAATTATATTGCATATAAATACATTATACCTTTAACATATACATATTTTATTAATTTAGAAAAAACTAAACAAACAATGTTATATAGTGTATTATTATTGGCAAAAATAAATGAATATTCAGTAAATTATTTATTATTATTATTATTAATAACATTATGTAGTTTATTACCAATATTATTACTAATATTACTAAAAATTAAAATAATTAATATAAATTATTTAAATAATAAACGGAATTATATATACATATATATTATATTAATTATATCAATGATAACACCACCAGATATATTAAGTATATCATTATTATCAATAACGATGGTAATAATATATGAATTAATTATCATGATTATTTATTTAAAAGATATATATATTTTTTTTAAAAGACAGCCGAATTAGCTCAGACGGTAGAGCGATTGATTTGTAATCAATATGTCGTCAGTTCGATTCTGGCATTCGGCATATTATATATAAAATAAAGAATTATACAACATAATCTAAAGAAATAACTAATCCAGCCACAAAGATTACCCAAGATAATGAAACAGGAAGAAATATTTTCCATCCTAATCTCATTAATTGATCATAACGGTAACGTGGATAAGCAGCACGTACTAATATAAATAAAAATACGATAAATAATACTTTTATAACAAAAGAAAGGATATTAGGTATAAAAAAGAAAGGAGATAACCAACCACCTAAAAATAAAACAACACATAAAGAACTCATTAATATGATATTAGCATATTCTCCTAAGAAAAATAATGCAAAACCCATAGCAGAGTATTCCACATTATATCCCGAAACAAGTTCAGCTTCAGCTTCTGGAAGATCAAAAGGAGGTCTATTTGTTTCTGCAAGTATAGATATGAAAAAAATAATGAATAATGGAAATAAAGGTATAGCATACCAAATATATTGTTGTGAATTAACAATAACACTAAAATTTAATGAACCACTTAATATTAATACAGATATTATTATTAAACCAATAGACACTTCATATGAAATCATTTGTGCAGTAGAACGTAATGAACCAAGAAATGCATATTTAGAGTTACTAGCCCAACCAGAAGTAATAATACCATAAACACCAAGAGAAGAAACAGCTAAGATATATAAAACACCGATATTAAGATCAGTTAAAACAATGTTATCATTAAAAGGTATAACAGCCCATCCTAATAAACTTAAAGTAAATGTAATAACAGGAGCTATTAAAAATATAATTAGATTGGCACGATTTGGTAATATTGTTTCTTTTAAAAATAATTTTAATCCATCTGCTAATGGTTGTAATACCCCATACATACCTACTATATTAGGACCTTTACGTATTTGTATTGAAGATAAAATTTTACGTTCTGCTAATGTTAAATATGCAACAGCAAGTAATAATGGAACTATTATTGTTAATATTTTTATAATTATATTTAATATTAAGAAAAGCATCTTCTTTTTTTTTATAAATAAATGTATATTATTTTATATTTAAATAATCTAAATAGATAAAAATAGAGCTAATTGATGTGTATATATTAACATAGGTGAAGCAAATAGAATGAAGAATATAATAAAAAAAAATGTAATTGCTAAAAGATATGATAATTCAACATTAATTGGTTTTAAATATATCCATAAAGAAGATTTATCAAAATAAAGAATACGAATAACATAAATATAGTATACTGCTGAAATAGTACTTGTAAAAATACCTATAAATGTAAGTAAATACATAGATGAATTAATAGCAGAAGAAAATATATATAATTTACTAAAAAATCCTGCTAATGGTGGAATACCTGCCATTGAAAATAATACAAAGGCAATAGTAATTGATAATAAAGGATTGTTTTTAGATAAATTAAGAAATTCATATATATATTTAATTTCTATCTTATTATTGTGACTACGTAAAGATACTACACAAGAATAAATATTAATTGTCATAATCATATAAATAATAAGATATAATAAAGAAGCTTGTATAGATTCTACAGAAGAAGTTACAATACCAATTAAAACATAACCTATATGACCAATAGCACTATATGCTAATAATCTAATAATTTTAGTTTGATATAATGCAGCTATACTTGCTAAAATCATAGATAATATAGAAGAGAAAATAAATAAATTATTTAAATAATAAATAATATCATAAAAAGTGTAAATAAATAAACGTAATAATAATGATAATAATACTATTTTTGGTGTTATAGCAAAGAATGCAGTTACTGATAAAGGAGCACCTTCATATACATCTGGTAACCACATGTGAAAAGGTACAGCACCTATTTTAAATAAAAATGCAATAAGTATAAAAAGAATAGATATATAAATACCAAAATATTCGATTGTATTAAAATTATCTACAAATAATTTATAAAATTGTTCAATATTGGTGATACCTGTTATTCCATATAATATTGAAAAACCTAATAATAAAAAACCAGATGCAAAAACTCCAAGTATAAAATATTTGAAACTTGCTTCTGTTGAATATTCTGAATTACGTTTCATAGACGCTAATACATAAAAAGATAAACTTTGTAATTCAATAGCAAGATATAATGATAATAAATTATATGAACTTGTCATAAATAACATAGCTATAGTTGAAAATATAATTAATATTATATATTCAAAATTATTTATTTTTTTATATTTAACATAATCTAATGAAATAATAATAGATGATATTGTACCTAACAATACTATTATTTTAATAATATTTATAAAATTATCAACTATAAATGTATTATTAAAAGTTATTATATTGATAAATGGATTATTATATATTAATAATATTGATATAATTAATATATATATTGATAATATACTGATATTACGTATAATAATCAGACGATTTGTTATTAAAGACGTGCTATTTATAACTCCATATAATAATAATATTGATATTGATATAATTAGATATATTTCGGCTGTTAATGATTGAAATGTGTTTTCAAGTATCATTTTTAATATGTTTTAGTTTATATATGTATATTACTTTATTTATATCAATATACCTATAACAAAATGTTTTATGTTTCCTTCATTTTGTATAATAGACTTATAATTATTATCTATAGATGCCATGAGTTCCCTTGGAATATTCTTTATTTGTAAAATAATTTAATATAATATTAGTTACAATAATATATTTATTTTTTTAATATTATATTATTTTATTTTTGTCATATATTTATAAAAATAATTAAATATATATTATTTATAAGAAATAAGTTTAATGTATACATTAAATAGATATAAACATTTATGTTAAATAATAATGTATAAAAATAATTAAATATTTAAA
>Ga0208243_1001055_pt1 | contig 10628 bp, 2 predicted proteins | sample Subbio2Aug_QV12A_FD_184826 | JGI IMG/M metagenome (GOLD analysis project Ga0208243, IMG submission 184826) | Serpentinite rock and fluid subsurface biosphere microbial communities from McLaughlin Reserve, California, USA - CR12Aug_QV12A (SPAdes) | ecosystem: Environmental > Terrestrial > Deep...
GAAGAAGGTAAACCACGTTTGCCTGAAACTGCAACCGATGAAGAAAAGAAAGCAGCGAAGGCCGCTACAAAAGAAAAACAGAAGGAATTTACCAAACAACTTGCAAGTTATGCCGATTGCTATGTAAACGATGCCTTCGGAACCGCGCACCGTGCACACGCTTCAACTGCATTGGTGGCTGCATTCTTCCCTGATGACAAATTATTCGGTTATCTGATGAATGCCGAGGTTAGCAGCTTGAACAAGGTGCTAAAGGAAGGAAAAAAACCTTTTACCGCAGTGTTGGGTGGAGCCAAAGTTTCAGGCAAAATCCAGATCATTGATCATTTGCTCGACAAGGTTGACAACCTGATTATAGGTGGTGGTATGATGTTTACATTCATCAAAGCCATGGGTGGAAAAATCGGCAACTCGCTGGTTGAAGAAGATCTGCTCGAACTGGCGCTCAACACCCTCGAAGGCGCAAAATTACACGGAGTGAATATTATACTTCCGGTTGATGCCATTGCCGCCAATGGTTTTGCCAACGATGCCGATACCAAACTGGTTAAAGCCGGCGAAATTCCTGATGGCTGGATGGGTCTTGATATCGGACCTGAATCTGTTGCTTTATTCGATAAAGTACTGATGAACTCACAAACCATATTGTGGAACGGACCTATGGGCGTTTTTGAAATGCCAAGCTTTGCTGAAGGTACCATTCAGGTTGCCAAATCCATCGCCAATGCAACCCAAAAGGGAGCATTTTCGCTTGTTGGCGGAGGTGACTCTGTTGCTGCAGTCAACAAGTTTAAGCTTGCTGATAAAGTAAGCTACGTAAGCACTGGCGGCGGAGCTATGCTGGAGTCAATCGAAGGCAAGGTTTTGCCCGGTGTTGCTGCGATCGAAGCATAAAGAATATTCCTGAAATTCTGCCTTGTATCAGAAACAAAACCGATTACCTTTAATATTAAAATTCAAACCCCTGTACATTGGTGCAGGGGTTTTTAATTTGCTGTTATTTTTGTTCTGGCTATCTCTTAAGTCTGAATGGAAAATAAAAAGCCTGAAATCTTCACTTCACTTTTGTGTATCAGCATTAATTCTTGTAGGTTTGATCCGGAATTTGATTCCCTGAAAAAGCTGTAAATTATGCGAATTCTTACTATTGCCATATTGCTCACACTATCCGGACTTAATGCCAGAAGTCAGGTTTACAAAAACCCGGAAGCTCCCATTGATTCAAGGGTAAACGATTTATTGAGCCGAATGACCATTGAAGAAAAATTCTGGCAACTCTTTATGCTTGTGGAAGACTGGAGTCTTGATAAAAGCCGGTATTCAGAAGGAGCTTTTGGTTTTGAAGGAGGTGTTGCTGCAGATAATACCAACACTGCCGGCCAGATGATTCAGATTGTAAGCGGCGAAAAAGCTGCTGAAATGGCCAGGTTGATCAATAAGGCACAAAAACATTTCATAGAGAATACCCGTTTGGGCATCCCGATTCTGCCATTTGACGAAGCTTTGCATGGACTTGTCAGGCCCGGAGCGACTGCATTTCCGCAATCCATTGCCCTGGCAGCAACTTTCGATACAGCGCTGATGCACAGCGTTGCCGCAGCCATTGCCATCGAAACAAAAAGTCGCGGAATAAGGCAGATTCTTTCGCCCGTAATTAATATTGCCGGCGATGTGCGCTGGGGCCGCGTAGAAGAAACCTATGGCGAAGATCCCTTCCTTGCTGCTGAAATGGGTGTTGCATTTATTTCGGAATTTGAAAAACGAAACATCATAGCCACCCCGAAACATTTTGTTTCAAATTATGGTTCGGGCGGGCGCGACAGCTATCCCATACATTACAACGAACGTTACCTCCGAGAAATTGAACTGCCTCCTTTTGAAGCCGCATTCAAACGCGGTGGTGCCCGTTCGGTAATGACTTCCTACAACTCACTGGATGGGAGCCCATGCACTGCCAACGACTGGCTGCTCAACCAATTGCTGAAAAAGGAATGGGGTTTTACCGGATTTGTGATTTCAGATGCCGGAGCAACCGGAGGCGCCAATGTTTTGCATTTTACGGCCAAGGACTATCAGGAGTCAACCGAAAAATCCATAAACAATGGGTTGGATGTGATATTTCAGACGGCTTTTGAACATTACCCGCTTTTTATAGATGCTTTCCGATCAGGGAAAATTCCCGAAGCAGTTATTGACAGTGCGGTTGCCAGGGTTTTACGGGCAAAGTTTGAACTGGGTCTTTTCGAAAATCCCTATGTTGATCCTGCTGAAGCCGAAAAAACCAACGGCTCTGCAAAACACCGTGAAATAGCAATTGAGGCAGCCCGAAAATCGATTGTTCTGCTGAAAAATCAAAATAGCATTCTGCCTCTGAGCAAAAATCTGAAATCCATTGCAGTGATTGGTCCGGATGCGGTGGAAGCCCGTTTGGGAGGGTACAGTGGTCCGGGAAACAATAAAATTTCTATTCTTGATGGCTTGAAACAGTTGTCAGGAGATAAAATAAATATCGGGTATGCAAGAGGATGTGAGCGGGAAGTTGTTCATTATGAAACCATTCCGGCCAAGTATCTGACAACCGTTGAAAACGGGAAACCGGTTTCAGGCCTCACAGGTTCCTATTTCAGCAACATCAGCTTTACCGGAGAGCCAGTCTTTGTCAGAACCGATAAACAGATAAATTTTCAATGGACGCTATTTTCTCCTGATTATGAAAAGCTGAATTATGATTTCTACGGAGTTCGCTGGGAAGGAAAACTAAAAGCACCTGCATCGGGTAGTTTTAACTTAGGAATTGAAGGAAATGATGGTTATAAACTTTATATCGACGGCAACTTACTGATCGACAACCAATTATTTACAGGGCACAATCTTAAAACAACAACTTTCAGTTTCACCGAAGGACAGGAATATGATATCCGAATCGAATATGCCGAACCCACTGGCAATGCATGGTTCAGGCTGGTATGGGATTTTGGCATACCAGATCATTACGAAAGTCAATTTAACGAAGCTGTTGATCTTGCATCAAAAAGTGATATGATTGTGATGGTTGCCGGTATTGACGAAGGTGAATTTCAGGACAGGGCGCTGCTGAACCTTCCGGGAAATCAGGAAAAAATGATTCAAAAACTGGCTGAAACCGGAAAACCATTGGTGGTTGTATTGGTTGGAGGAAGTGCCATTACCATGAACAATTGGTCAGAAAAAGTTGATGGAATTGTTTACGCATGGTATCCAGGCGAAGCAGGTGGGCAGGCTGTGGCAGAAGTTTTGTTTGGAGAATACAATCCTGCAGGACGATTGCCAATCACCTTTCCGATACACGAAGGACAACTGCCGCTGGTTTACAACAGCAAACCCACCGGCCGTGGCGATGATTACATTAACTTAAGCGGACAGCCACTTTTCCCTTTCGGATATGGGCTGAGTTACACAAGCTTTACGTACCAAAATCTGACAATTTCAAAAGCAAATGAACCCGATTTGTTTACGGTTAGCTTCAGCCTGACCAATTCCGGAATAAAAGAAGGTGAAGAGGGAGTTCAGTTATATATCCGTGACCTTTTTGCGTCGGTTGCCCGTCCAAAAACGGAGTTAAAAGCATTTAAGCGTATCGGTTTAAAGCCGGGTGAAACAAAACAGATTGAATTTCTGATAACTCCTGAAATGTTGCAGATGCTTGATATCAACCTGAAAAAAGTGGTGGAACCGGGCGATTTCAGAATTATGATCGGGGCTTCATCAAAAGACATAAGGCTGAATGGAACATTGAGGGTTGAGTGAGGGGAAAAAGGCAAATAATTTTGTCGTATAGTTAAGGTCCCGGTTGGGAATACTAAGATTAAAAAAGTCCTTCGACTCCGCTCAGGATGACTGTCAGTCTGAGCGGAGTCTAAGACAAATTTTCTTAACTAAACGGCATTAATTTTACCCTTAAATAATTTCGTGTAATTTGTGCCCGATTGCAACTCAACTCCGCTCAGGATGACTGTCAGTCTGAGCGGAGTCTAAGACAAATTTTCTTAACTAAACGGCATTAATTTTACCCTTAAATAATTTCGTGTAATTTGTGCCCGATTGCAACTCAACTCATTCTCCTACCCAATCGCCGTTTTCTTTAATCAGTTCAACCAATGCTTCAACGGCTTCGGATTCCGGCACACCCCGCTTTACGGGCACTTTACCTTTGTATAGATTTACCTTACCATTTCCTGCACCTACATAACCATAATCGGCATCAGCCATTTCGCCGGGGCCATTTACTATACAACCCATTACACCAATTTTCAGACCTTTCAGGTGACCAGTCCGGGCCTTAACCTGTTGCAAGGTTGATTGAATATCAAATAATGTACGCCCGCAGGAAGGACAGGAAATAAATTCGGTTCGCGAAATACGCATTCTCGTGGCCTGAAGCAATCCAAATCCAATCCGGATGGCATCTGTCACAGGAACTTCTGATGCATCAATACAGATTCCGCTTCCAATTCCGTCAATCAGCATATTGCCCGGATTCAGGCTGTTTTCAAGCAGCATTTCTTGCTTAGAATTACAAACAACCGGCGATTTGAGAATCAAAGGGTTTTTCAGCTCATTTTGAAACAGAGCTTTGTCCAGCATTCTGAGTTTATCTGCGCCCGCTTCAGCCAGAATGACCATTTCCGGATTCTTGCTGAGTTGTGAAAGAAGATCGGGAAGTTTATCGGTAATCATTGTTTCATCAACCAAAATCAACTGAGAAATCACAGGCCTAACACTACCTTCTTCATCAGCAATGAGATATTGTCCGTTTTGACGAATCAACACGGCAACAGGATTTTTACCTCCTATATTCCCGCAGGCTGAAGTTTCCCTGCTGTAATCAGCTTCAACATTTACCAGAAGATCGGGTCGGATGAAACGCACTGTTTCACCTTTTTCGTTCAACTGCTGAAACCGATCAACAATAGACTTTGCAACCGGCAGTTCAAATTCAGGATCTTCGGTAAGCGAAACGCGGATGGTATCTCCGATTCCCCGGGCAAGCAGTGCACCAATTCCGGCAATGGATTTCAGGCGACCATCTTCGCCATCGCCGGCTTCGGTTACGCCTAGGTGCAGAGGATAATTTAAACCCTCTGCCATAAGTTTTTCTGCAAGCATAAGATATGCTGAAACCATGACCCTTACATTACTGGATTTCATCGACAATACCAGGTTATGAAAACCATGTTTGTGACAGATACGGGTAAACTCCAGCGCTGACTGCACCATCCCTTCGGGAGTATCGCCATAGCGATCAACGATCCGCTGACTCAACGAACCGTGATTTACGCCAATGCGGATGGCAGTGCCATATTCCTTACAAATGGAGAGAAGCGGAGCCAGGCTTTTCGAAATTTTCTCAAGCTCAGCTTCATATTCTGAATCTGAATAATTTACTTTGGCTGAGTTTGGCCTGTCAACATAATTGCCGGGATTAATTCTGACTTTCTCCACAATTCCGGCAGCTATTTCAGCAGCTTCAGGGCTGTAATGAATATCTGCAATCAGTGGGACATTATATCCAAGGGCTTTAAGCTGACCTTTAATCACCTGAAGATGTGCAGCTTCTTTTGGACCTTGTGCGGTAATGCGAACCATTGCACTTCCGGCTTCTATCATTCGTATTGCCTGATCAACCGTAGCCCTGGTATCCATGGTGGGGGTATTGGTCATGGATTGCAGGCAAATCGGATTGTTTCCTCCGATTTTAAGCATACCGATTTTTACTTCCAGAGAGTGATAGCGCATGTGATCGGGTTTTTCAGCTGAATTATAGCACAAAAGTAAGGTGTTTATCACTCTGACAATGACAGATAATTCCTTTTATCGTGCATTTAGAATAACTTGGTTTAGAATTGAGCGTTTTGTCCTTCGTTCCGATGGCCTATCGGAACGAAGTGTTTTTGATTCAATTTCCCTCTGTCAACTTATATTTCCGGAATAATTTCCTGGTCAATTCAATTTTTGTTGCAGCAGGAAATAAAGAACATTTATTTTGTACATTAGCCAAATATAACAGGTCTATCATTTATTTTGAAATTCATCTGCCTTATCCCCAAAAACCAGCACAATGTCAGTAAAAAAAAACCGCACAGGCCAGATACTTATAATTCTTATGGCTCTGATCTTTTCATGTTCAACACCCGGTTCCCTGAAATTAGAATCCACCAATTTTGAAGGTCAGATTGACCCGTTTCAGAATCTGGAATTCACTTTTAATCAGGACCTTGCCCCGGATTCACTGATTGAAAAATGGGATACAACGGCATATCTAACTTTTGAGCCTTCAATAAACGGGCGGTATAAATGGGTCGCTCCCGCAAAACTGGTCTTTATTCCATCGGTACCTTTTGCACCAAATACCGATTATCGGGCTGTCATAAATAAGGAAATTAGCCGGTTTGCGGCAAAACCACTGAAAGCAGAACAAGAAGAAATACTATTTCATACGCCCTACTTTACCATTGAGCGCACAAACGCATACTGGGGTCTGAGTGAAGGAGATAAAAATCTGGTTCAACTCAGGATGAATTTAGTTTTTAATTATCCGGTTAACCGCGATGACATACGCAAATACCTGAACATCAAAATAAAAGATCAGACAAAAGGATTCGATATAATTGAGGCAAGCAATTCCAATACCATTGAAATTGCCATTCCAACCACAAACAAAGAAGATATTAATGGCGATCTGAATCTGGTGTTACTCAAAGGCATGAAATGTATAGGATCAAGCAGGGCACTGCCCGAAGATCTGAATTTTAATGTACCGGTTCCTCCCCGCGACCGCCTTGAAATCAGCGATGTAGCTACTGAGTTTCAGGATGGCGAAGGAATTATCTTTGTTTTTACCTCACAGCCTGTTGTAGAAAAAGGCCTGAAGAACCTTATAACGATAGATCCGGCAGTTGATTTCACGGTTGTTACAATCGGAAACGGATTGAAAGTCACAGGCAGTTTCGCCGACGGACAATCATACGACCTGAGCATCTCAGGAAAACTGAAAGGTATTTTTGGTCCTTCACTTGACAGCGACTTCAAACAAGCTGTGACCTTCGGAACCCTTCAGCCATACCTTGCCTTCAGCGATCAGAATAGCCTGTACCTTACTTCGCTAGGCTCACGAAATTTAGGGTTAAGTCTGATAAATATCCCAAAACTAAGAATTACAGTTTTTAAGGTATTCGAAAACAATATTCAGCATTACATGCGCAATGGCAAAAGCTGGGACTGGCATTATGAAGATGACGAATACTACGATTCTTACGGATATAGTCTTGATGAAAATTTCGGGAAGATAATAAGTACCCGTGAAATCGATACCCGTTCGCTTCCCAAAAAAGGGAACCTTCGCCTGCTCAACCTTAAACCGGAAGAACTTGAGCTGTCATCCGACATGAAAGGCATTTATCTTATTAAAGCAGAATCAACTGAAAAACAATGGCTTAGTGACGTACAAATGGTTTCGGTTTCAGATATCGGCCTTATTGTGAAGCAAGGTGCCGACGAGGTATTGGTTGCAGCAAGATCCATCGCCACAGCTCAGCCCATCGAAGGTGTAAAAATCAGATTCTTCAGCCGCAGCAATCAAATGATTCACGAAGCCAGCACGGGAAGCGATGGAAATCTGATTTTTAAAGACATTAAAAAAACAGCGCCGGGCTTCGACATTTCAATGATTTCAGCAAGGAAAAACGAGGATTTCAATGTACTGCTTTACGACAGATCATCCATTGAAACATCACGCTTTGATGTTGGCGGAAAACGCACATCCGGGAATATTTATGATGTATTTATCTATGGCGACAGAAACCTTTACCGCCCTGGTGATTCGGTTCATTGTAATGCCATTGTAAGAAGTTTTGCATGGGAAACAATTCGTGATATTCCGGTAAAATTCAGGGTAATCAGTCCCGATGGTAAAGATTTACTGATCAGAAGAGCACAACTTAATTCAAATGGTGCGGCTCAGCTGAATTTTTCACTTTCTGCATCCGCACTCACCGGCTCATATATGGTTGAGGTGCTTTCGGGCAACGATGTAATGCTGGGAAATTATCGCATCTCCGTAGAGGAATTTATGCCGGACCGCATTAAAGTGGAAGCAATTCCCGGCAAAACTACTTACAAGCCGGGTGAGATTCTTTCGGTGAATATCACTGCCAGCAACCTTTTCGGACCACCGGCCACCAACCGTAAAGTAGAAAACGAATTAAGAATCAGCCGAAAAGCATTCTATCCGAAAAAGTTCAGCGAATTCAATTTCTTTGTTAAAACGACATCTGAAGTTTATTTCGAAAATCAGATAAGTGAAGGCATAACCGATGCAAATGGCAAGTTTCAGCAGGAGTTTGCACTTCCTGATTTTGAGCAGATCGGCCTGTTGGATGCAAAAGTATTTACCACTGTTTTTGACGAAACCGGTCGGGCTGTGAACCGTTTTTCACAGGTTGAAGTTGTTACTCAGGATGTTATGCTGGGCATCAAACACTTGCCGGGATGGGTAAGTACCCGCAAACCTTTGTCGGTGAGCCTGATTGCCATCAACCGACAGGAAACTCCGGTAAAGGCAAAAGCAAGAATAGAGGTGGTTCATCTGAAATGGGAAACGGTGCTGGAACGCAATTATGGACGTACCAGTTACCGCTCACAAAAGAAAGAAAGTGTTGTTATGTCGCGGGAAGTATCAATAGCCCAATCTGGTTATAGTTTTCAGTTCAGCCCCCCGACTTCAGGTGAATATGAAGTGAGAATAAGCAACGAAAAAAGTTCAAATTATGTTGTTTCCGGATTTTATGCTTATGGTTGGAGCGATTTCGGGTCGTCAGCCTTTTTTGTAAACCGCGAAGGTGAAATTGGAATAGAAACCGATAAAACACAATACAAACCGGGTGAACATGCCAATATTCTTTTTAAAACTCCCTTTGAAGGCGAACTGCTCGTTACTGTTGAACAGGACAGGGTACTTGAATATTACAGTTTGAAAGCTGATGCTTCAGGAGCAAGTATGAAACTGAAAATCAGCGATAAGCACCTACCTAATATTTACATCAGTGCCACGCTGATCCGTAAAAACGATCAGTCGGGTCTTCCGTTGACTGTTGGCCACGGCTATGCCAGCCTGAAAGTTGACAATCCCAACCACAACCTGATAGTCAGTATTGAGGCTCCATCAAAAATCAGATCAAAAACCAATCAGCAGATCAAGGTAAAAACCTCACCAGGGGCCGAAGTTACCCTGGCTGTGGTTGATGAAGGAATTTTACAGATTACCTCCTACCCTACCCCCGATCCGTACAACTGGTTTTATGGCAAAAGGGCGCTTGAAGTCCGGTCTTATGATCTTTTCGATGAACTGTTCCCTGAACTGGGGAGCCAGTCATCAAGCGGCGGAGATGGGGGCTTCGATCTGGGCAGCAGGTTGAATCCACTCACAAGCAAACGTGTTAAACTGCTATCGTTGTGGAGTGGTATTCAAAAAGCCAATTCGTCGGGCGAAGTAACATTTAATGCCTCTATTCCTGCGTTTTCGGGTGCTGTAAGAATAATGGCTGTAGCTTACAAAGGCAATCAATTCGGATCATCACACAAAGAAATGAGAGTGGCAGACCCGCTGGTTATCAGCAGTTCACTGCCTCGTTTCCTCAGTCCGGGCGATATTGCCGAAGTGGTGGTTACCCTGACAAATACAACTTCAAAACCACTGACTGCATCGTTGAAAACAATGACCTCTGGCCCGGTTTCTGCCGGAAAATTCGGCGATGCATCAATCAGCATTCCTGCAAACAGCGAAGTTCAGACTTTTTACCGCCTAACCGCTGAAAATGCAATCGGACAGGCAAACATTAAAGTTCAGGCAAGTGCTTCAGGAGAAACATTTACCGACGAAACCGACATAACGGTGAGACCGGCTGCAACACTTGAAAAATCAGCCGTCTCAGGCACCATCAAAGCTGGCAGCAAAATCACGCTCAAGTCAGAAGAAAAATTTCTTGAAAGCACAGCTAAATCCACTTTATTGCTTACCCGTTCGCCTGCAGGGCGCTATGCCAAAGACCTGAGCAATCTGGTGAATTATCCTTACGGATGTCTGGAGCAAACCATTTCGGCTGCATTTCCACAGATTTACTTTTCTGATCTTGCAAAAATGCTAAAGCAGGACCAAAATGCAGTCAGATATAATACGGACGAAAATATCAATGCAGCAATTCTGAAAATTTCAGCATTGCAGCAATATAATGGAGGTCTTGTCACCTGGCCCTCAGGTGGTGAAGTCAGTTGGTGGACAACCGCTTATGCCGGAAACTTCCTTTATGAAGCAGGAAAAGGCGGATATGCTGTTAATCAGGCTGTTGTAGATAATATTCTGAGGTTCCTTACCGAAAAGGCAAAACAAAAGCCTTCAACTGAATACTATTACAAAACCGAAGGAAGCAACGCATGGCAGAAAAAGGTTCAGGCAAACCGTGAAATTTTTTATTCACTTTATGTGCTTGCGCTTAATGGAAAACAGCATCTGCCCACGATGAATTATTACAAAGCCCGAACCGATGAGATGAGCCTTGACAGCCGCTATATGCTGGCCTGTACATACGCCTTGG
>Ga0208243_1001062_pt1 | contig 10575 bp, 5 predicted proteins | sample Subbio2Aug_QV12A_FD_184826 | JGI IMG/M metagenome (GOLD analysis project Ga0208243, IMG submission 184826) | Serpentinite rock and fluid subsurface biosphere microbial communities from McLaughlin Reserve, California, USA - CR12Aug_QV12A (SPAdes) | ecosystem: Environmental > Terrestrial > Deep...
AGGCCGAGAGCGAGGCGGCCAGCAGCAGCGGGCCGGGGGCGTACTTCACGACCGCGCCGGCCGAGAAGCTGTCGCCCTCGCTCGACGAGCCGCCGTCGCCGTCGCGGTCGGACGAGCGGTAGCCGATCGAGCCGCCGATGCGCCAGGGCGTGCCGTCGATGGCCATCTGCACGCCGCCCATGATCTCGGTGGAGCGGGTGTTGAAGCCGGTCAGGTCGCCATTGGTTGCCTCGAGGTCGTACTCGCTGTAGACGGCGCGGCCCCAGGCGCATTCGCCCTCGGCGGCGAAGGCGTTCTCGCCGCCGGCCATGCGGCAGCTCAGCATGCCGTCCGAGAAGGTGTCGATGTCCTGCACCGCGGCGATCTGGTCGGCGACGTAGATGTTGGGCGAGAGCTGGTTGAGGGCGGCCTCGCCTTCCTCGACGGAGCCGAGGTTGAGCAGGGCGACCGCCAGCGGCTCGAGCCCGCCGGGGCCCTCGATGCTGGCCTGGATGGCATCGCCGATCGAGCTCGCATTGTCGCCCATGCCGGCCGGCGAGAAGTCGAAGCCGTTGATCGACAGTTGGACGTCGTCGCCGCCGTTCACGGTGCTGACGCTGGCGAGCACGAAGGGGTTGGTGATCGTCAGCGACTGCGTGGCGCCGTTCGCCGTGGTGATGATGGTGTAGGTCTCCGGCGTGCCGTCGGCGCTGACGAAGTTCAGCTGCAGGTCGCCGTCGAGCGAAGCGGTGTTGGAGACGGCGATGCGGTCGGCGGTGCCGTTGTCCATGTCGACGTCGAACAGCAGCGTGCCGGTCGCCTCGCTGACGAGGATGCCGGTCAGCGTGGACGTGTAGACGTTGTCGTCGCCGCCCGGCGACAGCGTGCCCCAGTTGGTGAGGGTGCTGTCGGTGCCGATGTTGACCGTGCCGCCCATCTCGAACAGGCCGCCGGAGTGGTTGTTGAAGGGGTTGTTCCAGGGGCCGAGCAGCACGTTGCCGCTGATCGTGCCGTAGTTGTCGACGGTGGTGTCGTTCTGCGCCGAGATGACGGCGTACTCGTTGATGCCGCCGGCGTTCGAGATCGAACCGTAGTTGGTGAGCTGCAGCCCGAGACCGTCGACGAAGCGTACGCCGGCATTGCCTGTCGAGCCGACCACCGACGCATCCTCGCCGACCGTGACGGTCATTGCGCCGTAGCTCGTCACGCGGATGGCGTCGAGCGCTCCCGAAATGGTGCCGCCGTCGACCGAGACCTCGATGGTGCCGTTGGCGATCGAGGTCGCCGAGATGCCGTAGCCGGTGGTCGAGGTGATGCTGCCCTCGTGGTCGATGTCGATGAGGGTGTCGCCGTTGGTCAGGGCATAGATGCCGTGATTGACCGAGGTGATGTCGCCCGTGGTGTCCACTTCGGCATTGCCGGCGAGCGCGTTGACGAAGACGCCGTAGCCGTCGGCATCGATGTCGCCGAGCTGCGTGACGGTGACCTTCGAGGTGCTGAGCGTCGTCGCACGGATGCCGTCGCTGCCCGACCAGATGTCGCCTGTGTTGTCGATGGTGACGGATCCCGCATCCGAATGGCCCGCGATGCCGTAGCCGTTCGCGTCGATGTAGCCGACGTTGGTGATGCTGACGCCGTTGCTGCCGTTGGTCAGCGCGAAGATGCCGTCGCCGCCCGCTTCGATGTTGCCCTCATTGGTGATCGAGACGGTGGCGCTCGTCGACGTCGCACGGATGCCGCTGCCGTCGGCGTAGATGTCGCCCAACTGGTTGACGCTGACGATGCCTGCGCCGAGGTTCAGCGCATAGATGCCGTGGTCGCCGGACCAGATGGTGCCGGTGGACAGGATGGTCACCGCGCCCGTGGCCGAGTAGCCGTAGATGCCGTAGCCGTCATCCGCCGAGATGTCGCCGAGGCTGGTGATGGAGACCAGGCTGTTGCCCGTCGAGCGGGCGAAGATGCCATCGCTGTCGGCAGAGATGTCGCCGGTGCTGTTGACGGTCACGATGCCGGTCGCCGAGTAGGCATAGATGCCGTCGCCATTGGTCCCTGCGGCGAGATTGCCGATGCTGGTGACGGAAACGGTGGCGGAACCGGCGCTCGTGGCGAAGATAGCGTCCGAATCCGAGGTGACGTTTCCGCTCGTCACGACGGTGACGGCGCCGGTCGCGGACTGGGCGTAGATGCCGCGGTTGCCGGCATCGATGTCGCCGGTGCTGTTGACCGTCACGACGTTGTTGCCGAGGTTGACCGCATAGATGCCGTAGCCGCCCGCAGTCAGGTTGCCGATCGAGTCGACGTCGACGATGCCCTGCGAGGAGTTTGCGAAGATCGCATCGCCGCCGGTGTCCATGTCGCCGATGCTGTCGACGGTGACGGTCGCCGAGGCTTTGCTCTGAGCGAAGATGCCGGCGCCGTCCGCGTCGATGTCGCCGCGCATGGTGACGGTCACCGCTCCCTGCGCCGACAGCGCGGTGATGCCGTCGCCACCGGCCTGGATGTCGCCCGTGATGCCGACGACGACGGGCGCATTGAACTTGTTCTCGGCATAGATCGCGGTGCCGCCGGACTGGAACAGATCACCCGACGCCGAGACTGTCACTGCGCCGTTCGGCGTGTAGGCGTAGATGGCGTGGCCGGAATCCGCGTAGATGCTGCCGGTCTGGTTGACCGTCACGCTCTGCGAACCGGTGTTGGCCGCCCAGATGCCGTGATCCCAGGCGGTGATCGAGCCGTTGCTCGTGACCAGCACGGCGCCGGCCGTGGCCTCCGCCTGGATGCCGATCCAGCTGCTCGCGATGGTGCCGTCGAACTCGACGGTCACGTCGTCGTCGCTGCCGGCACCCTTGGTCTGCGCGAAGATGCCGTAGCCCGAGGCGTTGATGACGCTGTCGTCGACGTCGACGGAGACCGCGCCGCCCGCCGCATAGGCGTAGACGCCGTTGCCGGAGGACGAGGTGAGATTGCCCGAATGCTCGACCGTGGCGCCGGCGAAGCTCGCCGTCATGGCGAAGAGAGCGTCCCCGTAGGAGGAGATGTTCCCATTCGTCTCGACGGTGACGAAGCTGTTGGCGGAATAGGCGTAGACGCCCTTGCCCATCTGCGACGTCACGTCACCGCTCCAGATCACGCTGGCGGAGTCGTTCGCGCCCGTCGACTGGACGAAGATACCATCGTAGTAAGCAGAAACCGCGCCGGCACCGGTCAGGTTGGCGCCGCCATCGGGCGCCTCGACCATGATGCCGTAACCGCCGAGAGAGGTGACGTTGCCGTAATGCGTGGCGGTCGCGTCGGACGATGATGCGAGCAGGTGAATGCCGGTGTCGAGGGAATAGACGTCGCCTTCGCTATCGACCGTGACGGTTCCGTGGGCGGCGCTGGCGAAGATGCCGACTGCGTTGGCGTTGATGTCGCCCGACTGGCTGACGTAGACGTTGTCGAAGGAGGTTGCGACCGCCCGGATGCCATAGGAGCCGGTGTCGATGTCACCGTAGTTGTAGACGTTGACGGCGGTGCTCGACGAAAGGGCGTCGATGCCCGGACCCGCGGAAGCCGAGATGTCTCCCTCATGATAGATGTAGAGATTCGATCCGCCGTCGTCGTTGCGGGCGCTGATGCCGCCGGCCGTGCTCTCGATGTCGCCGTAGACGGAGATCGACGTGCCGCCGAGCGAAATCGAGCGGACACCGTAGCCGCCATCGGAAACGATGTCGCCATCGTGCGAGATCGTGATCGAGCCGCCCGTGGAATTGGCGTAGATGCCGTCGGCATCGACGGCGATGGTTTCGAACTTGCCGGTGTCGCTGTTGATGGTGATCGGTCCGGTCGACTGGAAGTCGATGGCGTTGACGCCCGGATTGTCGGGCCAGATCTTGCCGGTCACGTCGTTGATCAGCAGCGTCTCGACCGGGTTCGTGGCGACGACGCCGTCGCCGAGCAGCCCGGTGCATGTCTGGGTCGTGCCGACGATCGAGCAGGCGGCCTCTGCATCGCCCGGCGTGCCGATGACGAGGAATACGAGGCCGAGCGCGGCGCCGCCGAGCAGTGCATTGCGCCTTGTTGCGGTCCTCCCGCGGCTGCGGGTGGCAATCGGATAGGGCCTGCCGTTGCGCTCAACTCGGTCGATCATATCGCTTTTCTGCCTCGTAATGAAAAAGGGGAGCGTGCAGAATCGTGCCCGCCCGAAACTCTCATTTGATACGTACCGGACCGCCGCCTGCACCGATAGCGGTGCTGGCTTCTCTTCCCCGAATTTTCCCGGCTGTGGCCTCGGCGCAACAACGCCGTGAAATTGAGGTGCCGGTTTGGTCGGATCGGGTTCGGGCATGGCTTGCAAGCAGGCGCGGCATGATCGATAAGCCCTCGTCCGCGCGAAGCGGGCAGCGGACACATCCCCATGACATTGCTGCAGTTCTCCTCGGGCGACCTGGTCGCGGATCGGCGGGCCGACTATGCCGAGATGCTCTTCTCCGGCGGCGACGCTGCTGCTGCTGCGGCGCTTCTGGCGGACACGCTCGGCCTCGTGCCGGCCTGGGCCGCGGGCTGGTTCCGTCTGGGCGAGTTTCGCGAGGCGGCAGGCGAGCGGGCGGCCGCGGCCGAAGCCTTCGCCGAGGCGCTGCGGCTCGATCCGCCCGACCGCCTGGGCGCCAGCCTGAAGCTCGGGCTCCTGGGTGCCGCCCACGCCATCGACGCGCCGCCGAGCGCCTTCGTCGAGACGCTGTTCGACCAGTATGCCGACCGGTTCGACAAGGCGCTGGTGGAGCGCCTGGCCTATCGCGTGCCGGATCTGATCGCCGCGGCGCTTGCGGCGGCCGGTGCCGATCGCTTCGCGCATGTCGTGGATCTGGGCTGCGGCACTGGGCTGATGGGCGAGCGGCTGCGCCGGTGCACGAGCTTCCTCGAAGGCGTCGACATCTCGGCCGGCATGCTGAAGAAGGCCGAAGCTAAGCGCATCTACGACCGCCTGTCGCGGCAGGACCTGCAGACCTTCGATCCCGCTGCCTTCGAAGCCGGCTCGCCTGGCGAAGCGGCGACGGCTGCCGAACGCGGCGCTCGCACGGTCGTGCCCGCGGATCTCGTGGTCGCGGCCGACGTGTTCCTCTACATGGGCGCTCTGGACCGCATCGTGGCCACCATCGCGGCGTTGCTTCCGCAGGGCGGGCTGTTCGCCTTTTCCGTCGAGCGGCATGACGGCCTCGAACCGCTGGTCCTGCGCCCGTCGCGTCGCTACGCCCATTCGGAAACGCCGCTGCGCGACCTGCTTGCAGGCGCCGGCTTCACCATCGTCTCGCTCGAGGCACACCCGATCCGCATGGATCGCGGCGAGCCGATCGAGGGGCTGATCGTGGTGGCGCGGAAGGGGAGGGGTGAAGCCCCTTCGCCGGTGCCCGCGGAGGAAACCGTTCTGCCTGACGACCTCAGGGCCGTACTGCCGAACTGAGGGTGACCACCGGCAAGCGCTGCGACCACCGCTCTTACAAGCAGGTCGTAACAGAGCCGGACTTGATCAGTTCCGGCCATTTCGGTCCGAGAATCTCCCGCGCTGACAGCGCGGACGAAGCATTTGGATCGCTCTCCTTGAACATCTTGATTGCGAACGACTGGTCGTAGTTCCCGGTCGAGATCATCGCGCCGGGCTGATAGGTGGTGGTTGTTGTAATGAAGTTCCCGGTGACTGTGCTACTGCTGTTATAGGTTCCGGGAAGTTGCGCCAGTTGAACATTGTTCGAGGCAGCAGCATCGAAAATCACGTATCGATCGTAACCGGCCTTGAGCGTTTCTATCGCTGCCTGTCGTTGGGCGACACGCGCTGCTCCCGTGCTGCCGCAAGCGGCTTCGGCGCTGGCCTGGACGATTGCAGTGTCTGCTGAGGTTCGCACCGTATGGGTGCCCGCACATCCGGCGGTCATCACGCTGATACTCAAGACGATTAGGTGCAATAATTTGTAATTAGTCATGAAATTCCCGCAAGTCATCCCAAAGGCTCGTATGGGTCACCATGTACGCGCCCGGGAGCTCCCACAAGTGGATGGCCGCAAAGACCTGTTGATCATCGTCCGTCGCTCTCCAACCACGCACCTCCGCAATCGCCCTTCCCACCACCCCTGTTCTGCTTTAGTTCTGTCTCCGTGACAGACCAGCCCGCTTTCCCGCAAGAGACCGCCGCCGCGCGCCTGCCCGAACCCTTCCTGCGCTGGTTCGCCGAGCGGGGCTGGGCGCCGCGGGCGCATCAGCTCGACCTGCTGGCCCGGGCGCAAGGCGGCGCCTCGGTTCTGCTGATCGCGCCGACCGGGGCGGGGAAGACGCTGGCCGGGTTCCTGCCATCGCTGGTCGACCTCGCGGAGCGCGGCAGGCGCAGGCCCGGCGAAGCGCACCGGGGCGTGCACACGCTCTACATCTCGCCGCTGAAGGCGCTGGCGGTCGACATCGAACGCAACCTGAGCAAGCCGGTCGAGGGCATCGGCCTGCCGGTGACGCTGGAGACCCGCACGGGCGATACGCCGGCCCACAAGCGCCAGCGCCAGAAGCTGTCGCCGCCCGACATCCTGCTGACCACGCCCGAGCAGCTGGCGCTGCTGATCGCGTCGACCGACGCAGCCCGGTTCTTCTCGGGTCTGCGCTACGTCGTGCTGGACGAACTGCACTCGCTGGTCACCTCCAAGCGCGGCCACCTGCTGGCGCTGGGGCTGGCGCGGCTGCGCGCGCTGGTGCCGTCGCTGCAGACGGTCGGACTCTCCGCCACGGTCGCCGAACCGGACGCGCTGCGCCGCTGGCTGGTGCCGCAGGACCCGGCCGGCGCCATGGCCGAGCTGATCACGGTGGCGGGCGGCGCCAGACCGCAGATCACGATCCTGGAATCGCGCGAGCGGGTGCCGTGGGCCGGCCACTCGGCGCGCCACGCCATGCCCGAGGTCTACGAGGAGATCCGCCGGCACAGGACGACGCTGCTCTTCGTCAACACGCGCAGCCAGGCCGAAATGCTGTTCCAGGAGCTGTGGCGCATCAACGACGACAATCTGCCCATCGCCCTGCATCACGGATCGCTCGACGTCGCGCAGCGCCGCAAGGTCGAGAAGGCGATGGAGACCAACGCGCTGCGGGCGATCGTGGCGACCTCGACGCTCGACCTCGGCATCGACTGGGGCGACGTCGACCTCGTGGTGCATGTCGGCGCGCCGAAGGGGGCGAGCCGGCTCGCCCAGCGCATCGGCCGCTCCAACCACCGGATGGACGAGCCCTCGAAGGCGATCCTGGTGCCGGCCAACCGGTTCGAGGTGATGGAGTGCCGCGCCGCGATCGAGGCCAACTATCTCGGCGCGCAGGACACGCCGCCGCTGCTCGACGGTGCGCTCGACGTGCTGGCCCAGCACGTGCTCGGCTGTGCCTGCGGCGCGCCTTTCCCGGCGGATGCGCTGTTTGCCGAGGTGCGCACGGCCGCGCCCTATGCCGCGCTCGACCGCGACGGCTTCGACCGGATCGTCCAGTTCGTCGCCACCGGCGGCTATGCGCTGCGCAGCTATGAACGCTATGCGCGCATCCGGCAGACGAAGGAGGGGCTGTGGCGCGTCAGCAATCCGCGGGTGGCGCAGCAGTACCGGCTCAACGTCGGCACGATCATCGAGGCGCCGATGCTGAACGTCCGCTACGTCCGGTCGGGCCGCGGGGCCGGAGGGCGCGGCGGTCCCGTCCTGGGAAAGGTCGAGGAGTACTTCCTCGAGACGCTGGCGCCCGGCGACACCTTCATGTTCTCCGGCCGCGTGCTGCGCTTCGAGGGCATCCGCGAGAGCGAGGCCTTCGTGTCGAATGCCACCGGCGTCGATGCCATGGTGCCTGCCTATGCCGGGGGCAAGTTTCCGCTGTCGACCTATCTCGCCGATCAGGTGCGGGCGATGCTGGCAGATCCGGAACGCTGGCAGGCGCTGCCGGACCAGGTGGCGGACTGGCTCAGGCTGCAGCGCGACGTCTCGGCCCTGCCGAGACGCAACCAGCTGCTCGTCGAGACCTTCCCGCGCGGCCAGCGATTCTACATGGTTGCCTATCCCTTCGAGGGCCGTCTGGCGCACCAGACGCTGGGCATGCTGCTGACGCGCCGGCTGGAGCGGGCCGGCGCGCGGCCGCTCGGCTTCGTCGCCAGCGACTACGCGCTGGCGATCTGGGGCCTCTCGGACATGGGGAGCATGGCGAGAACGGGACAGGCGCCGCTGACGCAGCTCTTCGACGAGGACATGCTGGGCGACGACCTCGATGCCTGGCTTGCCGAGAGCTGGCTCCTGAAGCGGACCTTCCGCAACTGCGCGGTGATCGCCGGCCTGATCGAGAAGCGTCATCCGGGCCAGGAAAAGACCGGGCGGCAGGTCACGGTTTCGGCCGACCTCATCTACGACGTGCTGCGCAGCCACGAACCCGACCACATCCTGATGCAGGCCACGCGCGCCGACGCCGCGACGGGGCTTCTCGACGTCGCGCGGCTGTCGGATATGCTGTCGCGGATCAAGGGTCGAATCATGCATAAGGACCTCGACCGGATTTCGCCGCTGGCGGTCCCGATCATGCTGGAAATCGGCAAGGAATCGGTGAACGGAGAGGCGAGCGACACGCTCCTGGCCGAGGCGGCGGACGAACTGATCGAGGAGGCGACGGGACGAATGAGCGGACGGACCCGATGACGATCGCAGCGCACGCGGAAATCGGCGCGGCCCTGATCGGTGTCGCGGGCGAGGAAGCGGTCTGCGATCCGGCAGGCGCGCTCTTCCTGCCGGCTCACGGGCTGCTCGTGGTCTCCGACCTGCACCTGGAGAAGGGCGCGGCCTTCGCCCGGCGCGGCGTCATGATGCCGCCCTACGATACCGCTGCGACGCTCGACCGGCTGGCCGCCGTCGTCGCGGCCTGGCGGCCCGCAGCCGTCATCAGCCTCGGCGATTCCTTTCACGACACCAACGGCGCGCGCGACATGCCCGCTCCGTTCCGGGACAGGCTGAGCCTGCTCATGAAGGACCGCGACTGGTTCTGGATCGCCGGCAACCACGATCCCGAACCGCCCGCCGGACTGTCCGGCCGGACCGTGCGCGAGATCGCGGTGGGCTGTCTCCTGTTCCGCCACGAACCTGCGGGCCACGCCTGCGACGGCGAGGTTGCGGGGCACCTGCATCCCGGCGCGCGCATCGTGCGGCGCGGACGCTCGGTCCGCCGTCCCTGCTTCGCGACGGATGGCCGCCGGCTCGTCATGCCGGCCTTCGGCGCGCTGACGGGTGCCCTCAACGTGCGGGACCGGGCGTTCGCGCGGCTCTTCGACTGGGCGGCCTTCCGGGCCTACATGTTGGGGACCGGCCGGGTCTATCCCGTCGCCGGAAGGATGCTGGCGCCCGGCTGAACTCAGGCCGTCGCGACGAAGGCGAGCACCATCGCCGCCACCACCAGGACCGTCAGCAGGATCCGCAGGCGACCGTACCAGCGCGGCGCCATTCCGGCATGGACGGCGAAATTGTCCCATGCGCCCTGGGCTGCGAAGGCCACCGCGAAGAGGGCGAAGGCATAGGGCACCGGCGCGTAGACGGCAGCCCATCCGACCAGCGGCGGCACGCAGCTCGCGATCAGGTCGCGCGGGCTTCCGCCGCCGCGGAAGACCATGCCCAGTCCCCAGCGGATGCCGCCGAGGAAGGACAGGATGATCGCGCAGTAGCTCTCGAGCAGCGCGAGCGTGGGCTCCCGCGCCGGATGCGCCGCGTCGACGCCCATCAGCCAGAGCAGGAGCACGAGGATCGGAACGTAGCCTGACAGGGCGAGGAGACGGGCGGTCCTCTCGGTCTGCGTCTCCCTGGCGGCCGTCTTCTGGGCGATGTCGTCCATTCTCAGTCCCGCCTGAAGATCACGCGGCCGAGCCAGCCGGTGACGATGGCGAGCAGCACCGAGATGACGCCGTAGGCGAAGCCGTTGGTGTTGGCGAAGCGATAGAGCGTCTGCTCGAAGCCCGCCTTCTGGATCGCCAGCTGGGCTGAGCTCTCCTTCACGAAGATGCCGTTCTTGAACAGGAAGGCGCGCGCCTTGTGGGTCCCGACCGGCACGTTCGGCGCCAGCCGCAGGGTCGCACGGAACAGGCTCTGGGTGAGGAACTGCACGCCGCCGATGTTTTCGGAGTAGAGGCCGCTGGTGCGTTTGAGGCCGCGCAGCGCCGACTCGAATTCGTCGATCTTCACCGGATCGCCGGCGCGGTCCAGCGGCGCGATGTAGATGTTGTCGGTGCCCAGCGCCAGCTGGCGGAAATTGTTCTGGTCGGTGATGTCCTGCAGCGCCCGGGTCGTCGCAACCGAGTAGGACGCGGGCGCGCTGGCGAAGGTCTCGGAGTCCGTATTGATCCAGACGCCGACCACGCGCTCCTTCTTGCGCACCACGATCGGGCGCATCGGCCCTTCGAGGACCACGATGACGTCGTAGCGGCCCTGCCGGTTGATCAGCGGATCGGCGTTGTCGAGCGCGCCGAAGATGGTCAGGTCGGCGCCCGAGAAGTCGGAGGTGATCGAGATCCGGTCGGTCGAGAGACCGATCTGGATGCTCTCGACGATGGCGGCGGGTGCCTGCTGCGGCGCCGGTTCGGCGGGG
>Ga0208243_1001063_pt1 | contig 10569 bp, 7 predicted proteins | sample Subbio2Aug_QV12A_FD_184826 | JGI IMG/M metagenome (GOLD analysis project Ga0208243, IMG submission 184826) | Serpentinite rock and fluid subsurface biosphere microbial communities from McLaughlin Reserve, California, USA - CR12Aug_QV12A (SPAdes) | ecosystem: Environmental > Terrestrial > Deep...
CTGCATCGGCAGGGTGTTTTCCTCCATCAGATAGGCGATGCAGGGGTTGGAGTTGATGACGATCTCGTAGGCCAGCCCCATCTGCCCTCGCCGGTAACCTTTTTCAGTGGACAGGAAATGCTTGCCGAACGACCAGTGGTGGTAGTTGACTGGCATGCCAACGGAGGCGTAAGCATCCATCATCTGTTCGGCAGTGATGATCTCGATCTGTACCGGATAGGTGTCGAGCTTGTAGGCGGCTGCGACACGGGCAATTTCGGCGTGGTAGCGGTCGATGCTCTCGAACGACCATTCCGATCCGGAGGGCAGGGGCTGGGGCTTGAGGTCGCGTTTCATGCGAGGCTCTTCTTGAACAGTTCGCGGAACACCGGATAGATGTCAGCCGGTGACTCGATGCGCTGCATGGCAAAGCTGGGACTGGTGCCGATCAGCTTGGTGTATTCGCGCCACAGGTTCTGAGGTTCGCCCGGCGTGATCTCGATGTAGGCGAAGTACTGGCACCAGGGCAGGATTTCGCTGGAAAGTATGTCCCGGCAGATGGGCGAATCGTTGTCCCAGTTGTCGCCGTCGGAGGCCTGCGCCCCATATATGTTCCATTGGCCGCCCGCGTAGCGTTCGCGGATGATGTCCCGCATCAGCACCAGGGCGCTGGACACCACGGTGCCACCGGACTCCCGCGAGTGGAAGAACTCGTCCTCGTCGGTTTCCTTGGCGACTGTGTGGTGGCGGATGAACACCACCTCGATGTGCTCGTAAGTGCGGTTCAGGAACAGGTAGAGCAGCATGAAGAAACGCTTGGCGGTGGATTTCTTTTCCTCGTCCATGGATCCGGAAACATCCATCACGCAGAACATCACCGCCTGGGTGGTCGGCAAGGGAATCTTCACCCGGTTGTTGTAGCGCAGATCAAAGCTGTCGATGAAGGGAATGGCGTCGATCTTGGCGCGCAGGCGGCCGAGTTCGTCGCGGAGTTGGCGAACTTCGTCGCTGTCCTCGCCATGGATGGCGATGGCTTCATCCACGGCCTGCTGCAGTTCGCGCAGGCGGGCACTGTAGGGCGAGCCAAGTGCCAGGCGGCGACCCAGCGCGCTGCGCATCGAGCGGACGATATTGATGTTGGCCGGCACCCCGGTCGAGGTAAAGCCGGCGCGCTGGGTCTTGAAATCTGTGACCCGGGCCAACTGGGTGCGGACGAGGTTGGGCAAGGCGAGGTCGTCAAAGAAAATGTCGAGAAACTCCTCGCGCGACAGCTGGAAGACGAAATCGTCCTCGCTTTCGCCGTCCTTGCTCGCCTTGCCCCCACCGCCGCCGCCTCCACCACCGCTTTGCGGGCGCTTGACCTGATCGCCAGTGCTGAACTGGTCGTTGCCGGGAAACACCTGTTCCCAGATGCCACCCTTGCCATGCTGGAAGTGAGGTTCGGACAGGTCCTTGGCAGGAATCGACACGCTCTCGCCATTGTCGAGGTCGCGGATCGAGCGCCCCTGGATTGCGTCGGACACCGCACGGCGAATCTGCTGCTTGAAACGGCGCACGAAGCGCTGGCGGTTTACCGCACTCTTGTTCTTGCTGTCGAAACGCCGATCGATGATCCGGACCATACCTTCCTCCAGGTTTGCCATTCCCGGCCCACTACCTGTCGTTGTGGGTCGGGCACGGCACTGAGGTCATCAGGATGATTTGCGCACGCGCAGATACCATTCGCACAGCAGGCGGACCTGCTTCTCGGTGTAGCCTTTGTCGATCATGCGGTTGACGAAGTCCTGATGCTTCTTCTGCTCATCGGCGCTGGCCTTGGCATTGAAGCTGATCACCGGCAGCAGGTCTTCGGTATTGGAGAACATCTTCTTCTCGATGACGGCACGCAGCTTCTCGTAGGAGGTCCAGCTTGGGTTGCGGCCTTCGTTCTTGGCTCGGGCCCGCAGCACGAAGTTGACGACTTCGTTGCGGAAGTCCTTCGGGTTGCTGATGCCAGCCGGTTTTTCGATCTTCTCAAGCTCTTCGTTCAATGCCGAGCGGTCGAGGATCTCGCCGGTGTTCGGGTCGCGGAACTCCTGATCCTGGATCCAGAAATCGGCATAGATGACATAACGGTCGAAGATGTTCTGGCCGTACTCGGAATAGCTTTCGAGATAGGCGGTCTGGATCTCCTTGCCGATGAATTCGGCGTAGCGCGGTGCAAGGTATTCCTTGATGAAGGCCAGGTAGCGAGCCTCGGTTTCGGGGGGGTACTGCTCCTGGCCGATCTGTTGCTCGAGCACATACATCAGGTGCACAGGGTTGGCTGCGACTTCGCGGTGGTCGAAGTTGAACACGCGTGATAGCACCTTGAAGGCGAACCGGGTAGAGAGTCCGGTCATGCCTTCGTCGACGCCGGCGTAGTCGCGGTATTCCTGGTAGCTCTTGGCCTTGGGGTCGGTGTCCTTGAGGTTCTCGCCGTCGTAGACCCGCATCTTGGAGAAGATGCTGGAGTTCTCTGGCTCTTTCAGCCGCGACAGCACCGAGAACTGCGCCAGCATCTTCAGTGTGTCGGGCGCGCAAGGCGCTTCGGACAGCGAGCTATGCACAAGCAGCTTCTCGTAGATGCGGATCTCGTCCGACATCCGCAGGCAGTAGGGCACCTTGACCGTGTAGATGCGATCCAGGAAGGCCTCGTTGTTCTTGTTGTTCTTGAACGCGACCCACTCGGACTCGTTCGAGTGTGCCATCACGATGCCATCGAACGGAATCGCCCCGAAGCCCTCGGTACCCTTGTAGTTACCCTCCTGAGTGGCGGTCAGCAGCGGATGCAGGACCTTGATCGGTGCCTTGAACATCTCGACGAACTCAAGCAGACCGCGGTTTGCCAGGCACAGACCGCCGGAGTAGCTGTAGGCGTCGGGATCGTTCTGCGAATATTGCTCAAGCTTGCGGATGTCGATCTTGCCGACCAGCGAGGAGATATCCTGGTTGTTCTCGTCGCCTGGCTCGGTCTTGGCGACGGCAACCTGACGCAGCACCGACGGCGTCAGCTTGACTACGCGGAACCGGGTGATGTCGCCGTTGAATTCATGAAGGCGCTTTACGGCCCAGGGCGACATGATGGTGCCGAGGTAACGGCGGGGAATGCCGTAGTCGTCTTCAAGGATATGACCGTCCTCAAGGGCGTTGAACAGCCCCAAAGGCGACTCGTTGACCGGCGAACCCTTGATGGCATAGAAGGGCACGCGCTCAATCAGGGATTTCAGTTTTTCGGCGAGCGACGACTTGCCGCCGCCGACGGGGCCGAGGAGGTAGAGGATCTGTTTCTTTTCCTCCAGTCCCTGTGCCGCATGTCGGAAGTACGACACGATGTGCTCGATGACTTCCTCCATGCCGTAGAAGTCACGAAAGGCCGGGTAGAGCTTCAGAACCTTGTTGGAAAAGATCCGTGACAGGCGCGGATCGAGGCGGGTATCGACCAACTCCGGTTCGCCGATCGCCATCAGCATCCGCTCTGCAGCGGTGGCGTAGGCCGCGCGATCCTGCTTGCACAGGTCCAGGTATTCCTGGATCGACATTTCGTCTTCGCGGGCGGCTTCGAAGCGGGCCTGGTAGGCGTTGAAGATGCTCATCATGACGTCTCCTGCTCGTTCGGGCCTGATGACCCGGTTTCAGTTTCGTCGATCACATCAATGCATCATCGGCAGTTGTGCTGTCTCTGATACAAAGCCATTCTCCCCCTTGAGAGGCGGTCGTTGCGATGGAGTTCCATCACGCGCCGTGCATTTTTTCACCCTCTGTCGTGCATTCTGCGCCGTCAGAGGCGCTGGAAGGAAGGCCCGGGCCCTGTGCTAGAATCAATGTTTGATTTTTTCGCCCATGTTGCACATGGCCGGTTTTTTGCTAGGGACTACCTGGGTAAAACGGTCGTGTCGGCAGTATTTTTGACTTGTCAGGATCGATTTAATGCAGACCAACCAGGAAACCACCAGCGCGCTGGAGCGCCGCATCGACATGGCCGTCACCATGGCGGACATCAACAAGGAAGTCGAGGCGCGCCTGAAGAAGATGGCCCGCACGGTGAAAATGCCCGGCTTCCGTCCGGGCAAGGTGCCGATGAAGATCGTCGCCCAGACCTACGAGCCGCAAGCCCGCTCCGAAGCGATCGGCGCTGCAGTGGAGAAGGCCTTTGGTGAAGCGGTGCGTAGCCAGAATCTGCGCGTTGCCGGCTACCCGCGCATCGAGCCCAAGGAAGGCTCCAATGCCGAGCAGCTTGAATTCAGCGCCGTGTTCGAGGTCTATCCCGATGTGGCCCTGGGTGATCTGTCGGCGCAGGCGATCGAGCGCCCAGTGCTCGAAGTCGGCGATGCCGAAGTGGACAAGACGATCGAAGTGCTGCGCAAGCAGCGTACGACTTTCGAGGTGGCCGAGCGTGCAGCGGCAGAAGGCGATCGCGTGGTGATCGACTTTGCGGGTCGTCAGGATGGCGAGCTGTTCGAAGGCGGTCAGGCACAGGATTTCCCGTTCGTGATCGGTGCGGGTTCGATGCTGAAGGATTTCGAAGCGGCGGTGACCGGTCTGGCTGCAGGTGAGTCCAAGACCTTCGATATGACCTTCCCTGAGGACTATCACGCGGCGCACCTGGCCGGCAAGACGGTGCAGTTCGAAGTGACGGTGAAGAAGGTCGAGGCGCCGAAGCTGCCTGAAGTCGATGCCGACTTTGCCAAGGCGCTCGGCGTGGCCGACGGTGATGTCGCCAAGCTGCGTGACGAAGTCAAGACCAACCTGAGCCGTGAAGTGAAGCGCCGCATTCAGGCCAAGGTCAAGGAGCAGGTCATGGAAGCGCTGTTGACGGTGACGCCGATCGAAGTGCCGAAGGCGCTGGTCGAAGCCGAGTCGCGTCAGCTGGCTGAAAACGCCAAGCGCGATCTGGAAATGCGCGGCATGCAGACCAAGGACATCCCGGTCGAGCCGGCATGGTTCGCCGATCAGGCCGTGCGCCGGGTCAAGCTGGGCCTGATCATGGCTGAACTGGTCAAGGCACAAGAGTTGCATGCAAAGCCGGAGCAGGTACGTACCCTGGTCGACGAAATGGCTCAGAGTTACGAGGATCCGTCTGAACTGGTACGCTGGTATTACGCACAGCCCGAGCGGCTGGCGCAAGCCGAAGCGGTCGTGATCGAGGACAACGTGGTGAGCTGGGTCGTGTCGCAAGCCCAGACCACGGAAAAATCGGTCGAATTCGATGAATTGATGGGAAATGCAGCTTAACGCTACGGAAGGCTCACGATGAACTACGGAACACCACAGCACCAAAGCGCATGGGAGCCGGTCGGTCTCGGCCTGATCCCGATGGTCGTCGAACAAAGCGGCCGCGGCGAACGTTCTTATGACATCTACTCGCGTCTGCTCAAGGAGCGTGTGGTGTTCCTCGTGGGTCCGGTGAACGATGTCACCGCAAATCTGATCGTGGCCCAGTTGCTGTTCCTGGAGTCCGAAAATCCGGACAAGGACATCTACTTCTACATCAATTCGCCGGGTGGCTCGGTGACCGCAGGCATGGCGATCTACGACACCATGCAGTTCATCAAGCCCAATGTCAGCACCCTGTGCATTGGGCAGGCGGCCAGCATGGGGGCTTTTCTGCTGGCGGCTGGAGAAAAGGGCAAGCGCTTCGCGCTGCCCAACTCCCGCGTCATGATCCACCAGCCGCTGGGGGGCTTCCAGGGGCAGGCGTCGGACATCGAGATTCACGCCCGCGAGATCCTTTATCTGCGCGAGCGCCTCAACGGCATGCTGGCGCATCACACTGGCCAGTCGATCGAGCAGATCGAAAAAGATACCGATCGTGATAACTTCATGGCGGCTGCCGCTGCCAAGGAATACGGTCTCATCGACAAGGTGCTGACCAGCCGCGCCGATACCTGAAACAGGAGAGCCAGAACATGTCGGAAAAGAAGACGGGCGGCGAAAAGCTGCTTTACTGCTCGTTTTGTGGCAAGAGCCAGCACGAAGTGCGCAAGCTCATTGCCGGCCCGTCCGTTTTCATTTGCGACGAGTGCATCGAGCTGTGCAACGACATCATTCGCGAAGAGGTTGCGGGCGATACGGGTGGGGAGAGCGTCAAGGGGCAGTTGCCCACGCCGCAGGAAATCTGCGCCATCCTCGATCAGTATGTGATTGGTCAGTCCAAGGCAAAGCGCAGCCTGTCGGTGGCGGTGTACAACCACTACAAGCGCTTGCGCCATCTGGGTGACAGCAAGGACGATGTCGAGCTCTCCAAGAGCAACATTTTGCTGATCGGTCCTACCGGTTCGGGCAAGACCCTTTTGGCCCAGACGCTTGCGCGCCTGCTCAATGTGCCCTTCGTGATGGCGGATGCGACAACGCTGACCGAAGCAGGTTATGTTGGCGAGGATGTCGAGAACATCATCCAGAAGCTGCTGCAGAAGTGTGACTACGATGTCGAGAAGGCGCAGCAGGGTATCGTCTATATCGATGAGATCGACAAGATTTCGCGCAAGGCGGATAACCCCTCCATTACCCGTGACGTATCCGGTGAGGGGGTTCAGCAGGCCTTGCTGAAGCTGGTCGAAGGCACGATCGCGTCCATCCCGCCGCAGGGGGGGCGAAAGCACCCGAACCAGGATTTCATCCAGGTGGATACCACTAACGTGCTGTTCATCTGCGGTGGCGCTTTTGACGGCCTCGACAAGGTCATCCGCAACCGTACCGAAAAAGTCGGGATCGGTTTTGGTGCCGAGGTCAAGAGCAAGGAAAACAAGAGCCTGACTGAGACGTTCCGCCAAGTCGAGCCTGAAGATCTGATCAAGTTTGGTCTGATCCCCGAGTTGATCGGACGTCTGCCCGTCGTTGCGACCTTGCAGGAACTGGATGAGGAGGCCTTGATCCAGATCCTCGTCGAGCCCAAGAACGCGCTGGTCAAGCAGTACCAGAAGCTGTTCTCGATGGAAGGCGTCGAGCTGGAAATCCGCCAGGCTGCCCTGCATGCGGTGGCTCGAAAGGCGATCCGCCGGAAGACTGGCGCTCGTGGCCTGCGTTCCATCCTTGAGGTTGCGCTGCTCGACATCATGTATGACCTGCCCGCACTGGATGGTGTTGCCAAGGTCGTGGTGGATGAGAACACCATCGAAGAAGGCGCCAAGCCGCTGCTGATCTATGCCGATCAGCAGAAGGTGTCTGGTTCGAACTGAACTACCGCGCAGTGCGCGATTTCCCGCCACTTGAATTCCCGGGTCACGCCCGCATATGGGTGTGACCCCTATCGGAAGGACAAAGAATATGTCGGGCCCTGCTGACCTACCCAACGAACAACTGGAACTACCGTTACTGCCGCTGCGCGATGTGGTGGTGTTCCCGCATATGGTCATCCCCCTCTTCGTAGGGCGGCCCAAGTCGATCAAAGCGCTCGAGAACGCGATGGAAGCGGGCAAGAGCATCTTGCTGGTGGCGCAGAAATCCGCTGCCAAGGATGAACCCGCGATCGAGGATCTTTACGATATTGGCTGTGTCGCCAATATTCTGCAGATGCTCAAGTTGCCGGACGGCACGATCAAGGTGCTGGTTGAGGGCTTGCAGCGCGCGCGCATCGACTCGGTGGAGGATCTGCGCCAGCTATTCGTTGCCAAGGCAACGCCTGTCCCGCTGGCCGAGGTCGATAATCACGAGGTCGAGGCCATGCGTCGGGCGATCATCGCCCAGTTCGACCAGTACGTGAAATTGAACAAGAAGATTCCGCCGGAGATTCTGACTTCGCTGGCGGGTATCGACGAGCCGGGTCGTCTGGCCGACACCATTGCTGCGCACCTGCCGCTCAAACTGGAGCAAAAGCAGGAAGTGCTGGAGATGTTCGATATCAACGAACGTCTTGACAAGCTGTTGTCCCAACTCGAAACCGAGCTCGACATCCTGCAGGTCGAAAAGCGCATCCGGGGTCGCGTCAAGCGGCAGATGGAGAAAAGCCAGCGCGAGTACTATCTCAACGAGCAGGTCAAGGCTATTCAGAAAGAGCTCGGGGAAGGCGAGGAAGGTGCCGATCTCGAGGAGATGGACAAGAAGATCAAGGCTGCAGGCATGCCCAAGGATGCACTCGCCAAGGCCTTGTCCGAGTTGAAAAAACTCAAGCTGATGTCGCCGATGTCAGCAGAAGCAACAGTGGTGCGTAACTACATCGACACCCTCATCGGCTTGCCGTGGAAGAAGAAGTCGCGTGTCAGCAAGGATCTGTCCGAAGCCGAAAAGGTTCTGGATAAGGATCACTACGGTCTCGAGCGTGTCAAGGAACGCATCCTCGAATATCTTGCGGTCCAGCAACGTGTCGACAAGGTCAAGGCGCCGATTCTTTGCCTGGTCGGACCTCCGGGGGTGGGCAAGACCTCACTCGGTCAGTCAATCGCCAAGGCAACCAATCGCAAGTTCGTGCGCATGGCGCTGGGTGGAGTACGGGACGAGGCCGAGATTCGTGGTCATCGCAGGACTTACATCGGCTCGATGCCGGGCAAGATCCTGCAGAACATGAGCAAGGTTGGTTATCGTAACCCGCTGTTCCTGCTCGACGAGGTCGATAAGCTCGGTCAGGACTTCCGTGGTGATCCGTCGTCCGCGTTGCTCGAGGTGCTGGACCCGGAGCAGAACCACACCTTCCAGGATCATTACGTCGAGGTGGATTTCGACCTGTCGGACGTGATGTTCGTGGCGACGGCAAACACGCTGAACATTCCTGCTCCGTTGCTCGATCGCATGGAAGTGATTCGTCTGTCGGGTTACACCGAAGATGAAAAGGTGAACATCGCTCAACGCTATCTGCTGCCCAAGCAGATGAAGAACAACGGGCTGAAGTCCGAAGAGCTTACGGTGACCGAAGAGGCCTTGCGCGATGTCTGCCGCTACTACACCCGTGAAGCGGGCGTGCGCAGCATGGAACGTGAGGTCTCCAAGATCTGCCGTAAGGTCGTGAAGTCGCTGGTGCTCAAACCACGTAATTCCAAGATCGTGGTCAATGCCAAGAATCTCGACAAGTATCTCGGCGTCCGCAAGTACAGCTTCGGCGTGGCCGAAAAGCAGAATCAGGTCGGGCAGGTGACGGGGTTGGCTTGGACGGAAGTCGGTGGTGAGTTGCTGACTGTCGAGGCGGTCGTTCTGCCCGGCAAGGGCAAGGTCATGACGACTGGCAAGCTTGGTGAGGTGATGCAGGAGTCGATTCAGGCCGCGCTGTCTGTCGTGCGCAAACGTGCGCGCTCGCTGGGTATCGAGGATGACTTCTATCAGAAAAGCGACATCCACATTCACTTGCCGGAAGGCGCCATCCCTAAAGATGGTCCCTCTGCAGGCAGCGCGATCACGACCGCGCTGGTCTCGGTATTGTCGGGAATCCCGGTTTGCTGCGACGTGGCCATGACTGGTGAGATCACGCTTCGTGGCGAGGTGTTGCCGATTGGTGGGCTGAAGGAAAAGCTTCTTGCCGCAGTCAGGGGCGGGATTGCGCGGGCCTTGATTCCGGAAGAAAACGTCAAGGATCTGGCGGAAATCCCTGACAACATCAAGAACGCCATCGAGATCATTCCGGTCAAGTGGATCGATCAGGTTCTGGAGTTGGCCCTGGAGCGTAAGCCCGTGCCATTGCCTGACATCGCGGAGTCGGCGGCTGCTGCCGTTGGTGCTGAAGACAGCACTAAGGGCGCCGGTACCAAAGGTTTGGCACACTAGGTTTCTGCTTCCCCTCTTGTCTTGGGTGTCGGGCGATACGTGGATATTTCTTAAGTACCGCGTTTCGTCTTGACACTCGGGAATTCACCGCGCTATAAAGACCACGAGTTGAGCAGCATGACAGAGATGGTTCGGAATCCCGCGCCGTTTCTGGGTTTGGCCGGGTTTTTCTGACGCGATCCACATTATGAGGGGGGCTGGAAGTGAACAAATCCGAACTGATCGATGCCATCGCCAAAAACGCTGAAATTTCCAAGGCAGCAGCAGGAAAGGCGTTGGATGCAACCATCGAATCTGTCAAGCAGGCGCTTAAGCTGGAAGATACCGTAACCTTGGTGGGGTTTGGTACTTTCTATGTAGGGGATCGCGCAGCTCGAACAGGGCGTAATCCGCGAACAGGCAAGAACATCAAGATCAAGGCAGCAAAGGTCCCGAAATTCAGGGCTGGTAAAGGCCTTAAAGATGCAGTAAACTAGCGGACTTTCCTGAGCACACAGCATCTACGCTGTTGCGCGGGTGCTTAGCTCAGTTGGTAGAGCGTCGCCCTTACAAGGCGAATGTCGGCGGTTCGAGCCCGTCAGCACCCACCAAATTCCAAAGCCCGGCTCAATGCCGGGCTTTGTTCGTTTATGCCGTGTTCGCGTTGCTTTCTTCGGGTGCTGCCTGCTTTGCCAGGAGTAAGTCCAGCAGCCTCTCTCGGTAGAACAGGTGTGGCTCTGTGTTGGTACTCGGATCAGTTCCTTGCCTGAGTGCATCGTTTGATGCAGGCCTGTCTCTGAGCAAGCTGAAGCCTCTGGGTGGCATGTTGCAGGGTGAGGACTATGAGTTGCGTGTGTTTCAGGTGGTGTAAGTAGGATTTCTGGTTTTTTTGATTTTCTACTT
>Ga0208243_1001064_pt1 | contig 10565 bp, 10 predicted proteins | sample Subbio2Aug_QV12A_FD_184826 | JGI IMG/M metagenome (GOLD analysis project Ga0208243, IMG submission 184826) | Serpentinite rock and fluid subsurface biosphere microbial communities from McLaughlin Reserve, California, USA - CR12Aug_QV12A (SPAdes) | ecosystem: Environmental > Terrestrial > Deep...
TGATCTGGATGTGGCCCAGTTGCGCGTGGATGGTAGCCTCGCGCATGCTGTGGAAGATCCAGTGAATGAAGCCCCCCGCCAGCAGATAGGCAATCACGCCGCCGCAGATGGTGATCAGCGCGACCAGCACGCGTCTGCGCTGGCGCAACAGGTTGCGCGAAGCGAGACGAAAGGTTTGGGTGACCAGGCTCAAATTTATGCTCACTCGGGGTCAAAGCCTCCTGATCTGGATATGATAGCTGCTCTGACGAGGCGAGTATAAAGGAGTGCGCAGGTGAGCGTTTCTTTTGATTATGACGCTGCATTTTCCCGCAATGTCGGATGGGTGACACAGGGCGAGCAGCAGTCCTTGCGCGGCAAGCGCATTGCCATCGCCGGCATGGGGGGCGTTGGCGGTAGTCACCTGCTGACGCTGGCCCGTTTGGGAATCGGTGCATTCAATATCGCGGATTTCGACACCTTTGATATCGTCAATTTCAACCGCCAGGCCGGCGCCACGATGTCGTCGCTCGGCCAGCCAAAAATGGCCGTGCTGGCGGAGCGTGCGCGGGATATCAATCCGGCGCTCGATATCCGGACCTTTCCAGAAGGCGTGACGCTGGACAATCTCGAGCGCTTTCTCGAGGGTGTCGATCTCTATGTGGATGGTCTGGACTTCTTCGCGTTCGACGCCCGCCGTGCCACCTTCGCGGCATGTCGCCGGTTGGGGATTCCGGCAATCACGGCAGCGCCCTTGGGCATGGGGACGGCTGTGCTGGCATTCCTGCCCGACAGCCTGTCGTTCGAGGACTACTTCTGCCTAGGCGGTTGTGACGAGGAGGAGATGGCAATTCGCTTTCTTCTGGGCTTGTCGCCAGCGATGTTGCAGCGAGGCTATCTGGCTGATCCCAGTCGGGTGAATCTGGCTGAACATCGGGGGCCGTCCACGGTGGCCGCATGTGAGTTGTGTGCAGGCGTGACCGCGGTTGAGAGCCTCAAGATTCTGCTGGGGCGTGGTGTCGTCCGTCCTGCGCCACATGGTTTTCAGTTTGATGCATACCGTCAGCGCTTTGTGCGAACCTGGCGTCCTGGAGGCAATCGCAACCCATTGCAGCGCATTGCGCTGTGGGTTGCGCGGCGGCAACTGAGGGGGATGCGTGAAGCCCGCTGAGCCTGGCGCGAAAAGGCTGGCTTGACTCAGCTGGCAAGGAAGGCCGAAGGGGATTGCCGTCGTGATCGGACTGCATCAACCTTGGGCGTTCCGACACGTAGCAGCATGTGAATGGCTTCGTCTCCCCTCAGGGCAAGTGTTTCGTGCGCCAGTTGATCCGCTCTCTGCACCTCGCGTTGCCAGTGGGCGTCCAGTCGGCCGGATCGCATACGATTGCCCAGGTCGGTGATCGCGTAGTACGGATGAACTGCAAAGCCCGCTTCATTCAGCGTGATCCAGAGGCTTTGCATCAAGCGGCCTGCTTCGATGGTGGCCTGCGTGTCGTATCCGCCGGTGATTGCAATGATGGCGGGTGCTTCGCGAAACAGCCTCGTGTCGGCCATGGCCAGAAGGTGATGAACGCCCAGGCGATTCAGTAGTGAAAGTCTGTTCCAGCTTGATATGAATCGCATGAACTGCCGTCCGCCCGGTGGGAGGTCCAGCGTGTCGACGTCAAGTCCGGTGCCGAGTGCGACTGAGTCCGCGTCCCATCGCAGGCTGCTGAACAGCCATTGGTGAAGTTCATGACTGTTGAAGCGCGCAGAGGAGCAGATCCGCAGGGCGTGCGCGAGCTGCCTGATGCGAGGGCGTTCAAGTACCGTGTGGATTCTGCCCGACGCGTTCTGTGGTATCGATGGCAGTGCGTGATCCAGCTTTCCTTTGTAGGCATGGCGATTTGTGTGGCGGCTGAGTAACGCATCTTTGTGTCGAATGTCCGCAGCGGCAATGTCTCGCAACGGAATGGAAATTGACCATGTGCCTAAAGCGGTCGAAACGTTCAGGGTGCTGGCGGCTTCCTGGCCAAGCAGGCGGCGGGCGTTTTCCTGAAGCGCCCCTGCAGAAAGCAAGGAGGCATGCCCCATGGGGCCAAAGATGTCGGGCCCATCGCTGTTTGGCTGGTAGCTGCAATGAAGCATCTCGGGGTCGACCTGTAGCTGCCACGGCTGAGCGTTGTCTGCGGAAGGCGCCGAGACGAGTGCGGCAACGAATGTTTGCAAGTCCATACGGGTATCCTCCTGAGTGTCGAAAAATCTTACACTGCCCATTTTCAAGTAGCTTGTATATTTTGTAATTACATGAATTTATTGGGTAAAAAAAACTGGCATATCGATTGCTTAGTTTGAGTCACCGGAACCTGTTTCCAACCCAGTCACTCAACTTCACCCTGACGGAGGACGTCATGTCTCTCAAGAAACTCGCGATTGCCACCGCTTTTGCCGGCTTCGCAACGGCTGCACAGGCGACCCCGATCGCCTCCCAGTTCTTCCCCGGCTTCGTTAACCAGCTGTCGGACAACAATGCCGAGTATCTGGTAAATGCGGATGGTTCGCTGTCGGATTCCGGTGACTCGACCCTGGATCTGGGTGATCGCCTGGTGGGCATGTTCACCATCGAAACCATCGAAAACCTCACGGGTGGCGGCGCATCGAACAACCTCGCTCTGTCGGGGCGCGAGCTGACGGGCATCTTCGATGTGACCGTCGCGGCTGTTAACTTCAATGCGATCTCCGGTGTCTACACTTACGTGTTTGCAGCAACCAATACCTGGGGTAGCGATATCGCTGTCAAGCTGTTCGACGGCGATTCCCTCAACTACACGCGCATTGATGACGGCACGGGTACCCGTCAGGATCGTCTGAATGCGTTGATTGGTACTGCCAGTGACGGTCTGGATTTCCTCACGCTGGCAATTGACAAGTACTGGATCGCAACCACGACGACCAACGACATTTCTGCCATTGGTGCCTTGCCGCCTGGGCAGGCTGTCAATACCTTCCTGGTTTCGCTGGGAATCGTGACCAACAACAGCGGGCTTGAGTTCGCCAAGGTGGATTGCGGCGTGTCGCCTGTCGGGCCGCTGGCCTTCCATCAAGCGGACGTTTGCGGTAGCGGCAGCCTGCTGGGTGTTGGTGGCGTGACGACTCCGTTCGATTCCTTCAGCAATGTGGACTTCACCGTTTCCGTGAAGGCTGTTCCGGAGCCCGGCACGCTGTTCCTGCTGAGCCTGGGGCTGTTGGGTGCGGGTGTGTTTGGTCGTAGCCGCAAGAATGCCTGATTCTGTCTGATCCGCGCGTGACCGTAAGGTCGCGTAGCAAAAGATATCGAAATGCCGTTCAGGGTTACTGAACGGCATTTTTATTTGTGGCATGCTCTCCACTCTGGGGGGAGATCTGGGCGTACCGGCTGCCCTCGTATGTTCACGGCGCTATTGGAGAAGAAGATGCCGAACCCAGCCTTGATACCCGTTTTCCTGCGTGAACTTCTGGTTGAGCGTACTTTGCCGCGGGAGCCTGAGCCTGATCTGGTCATGGATGACCCGGACCAAGTGGCTGCCTACGCGGAAGCTGGGCGAATTGACGGTGTAATGGCTGCGTCGTATCTATTTCATTCGGCGCGAGTCAGTCAGGTGATCAGTGGTTGTGAGGCCGTGCTCGACCTGGGTTGTGGGCCGGCGACGCAGTTGGCTCAGATTGCGGAGTTCAACCCCGGTATTCGATTTACAGGCCTGGATCTCTCTCCGACCATGTTGAGTGATGCTGAAAAACATGTCCGGGCGCTGGGCTTGAGCAACGTCGATTTCAGGCAGGGCGATGTGAGTTTGCTCGATGGCATCGCGACCGCTTCTTATGATGCTGTAATCAGTACGATGGCGCTGCATCATCTTCCGACGTTCGATCTGCTCGATCGTACGTTCGCGCAGGCGCGCAGGGTGCTCAAGCCGGGTGGAGCGCTATACCTGACCGACTTTGGAAGGCTGAAGTCCTTGAAGTCGGTGATTTTCTTCGCTTATATGAACGCACGCTATCAGCCGCATCTTTTTTCACTCGATTACGAGCGGTCCCTGCGTGCTGCTTTTCTGAAAGAACAGTTTGATGCGCTGGCGGCGAAGCACTTTGAGCGTGAGGTGCGTGTCGAGGCCACATTCAAAGTGCCGTTTCTGGTCATCGTGAAAACACCTGACAGGGTTTTGCCTGAGGCGGTGCGCCAGCAAGTGGTGCAACGGTATCGTGCCTTGAAGCCAAGATACCGCCGCGACCTGAATGACATCCGTACTTTCTTTGCGCTAGGGGGGTTGAAGAACGATCCTTTCAAGGGCTTGTGACGAGCGAGTGTCGGGGGCGCTGCCTTGTCTGGATCTTGAGATTTACCGAGTGATCAGATTGTCGCGGTGAATCAGTTCGGGGGCGTACAGGTAGCCGAGCACGTTTTCAATCTGATGGCTCGGTGTGCGGAGGAGGCGTTTGCATTCCACGCTGCTGTAGTTGACCAGGCCGCAGGCGATGTCATTTCCGTTTTCGTCAATGCAGGAAACGACGGAGCCCTGTACAAAGTCTCCGCGCACCTCGGTAACGCCTATGGGCAGGAGGCTGCGGCCGCCGTGGAGCGCCGCCGCTGCGCCTTTGTCGATGACGAGATGACCTGCAACCTGCAAGTGATCCGCAAGCCATTGTTTGCGCGCCTGTAGAGGCGTGCTGGTGGCATACAGCAGCGTACCTATCGATTCACCCTTGCATAGCCGGATCAGCGGGCTGTCCTCCCGGCCGCTGGCAATGCAGGTATGTGCTCCGCTGCGAGCCGCACGTTGCGCTGCGCGAATCTTGGTGATCATGCCGCCGCGGCTGATACCGGTGCCGGCGCCGCCGGCCATGGTTTCGTACTGGCGGTCTTCCGCGCGACCTTCAGAGATCAGCGTGGCCGTTGGGTCCTTGCGCGGATCGGCAGTGTACAGGCCTTGTTGGTCGGTGAGGATGATCAGCGTCTCGGCCTCGATCAGGTTGGCGACCAGCGCACCGAGGGTGTCGTTGTCGCCAAACTTGATTTCGTCGGTGACGACCGTGTCGTTCTCGTTGATGATCGGAATCACGCCAAGCTCAAGCAGGGTGGTCAGGGTCGAGCGCGCGTTCAGGTAACGGGTGCGGTCCGACAGATCCTCGTGCGTCAGCAGAATCTGCGCAGTGTGCAATCCGTGGCGGGAGAAGGCTTTTTCGTAGGCTTCAACCAGTCCCATCTGGCCGACGGCCGCTGCGGCCTGCAGCTTGTGCATTTCGTGCGGGCGCTTGCTCCAGCCCAGGCGCTGCATGCCTGCAGCGATGGCGCCTGAGGATACCAGGGCGATTTCCCGGCCTTCCGCACGTAAGGCGGCAATCTGTCGGGCCCAGTCGTCCAGTGCGGCGTGATCGAGGCCTGCACCGTTATTGGTGACCAGGGCGCTGCCAACCTTGACCACCAGGCGGCGGGCGTTGCGAATCTTGTCTCTCATGGTGCGCGGAGGGCGGAAAATCAGTTGCGGGAAGAGGTGTCGTCGCTGTCGTCGTGCGCTTCGTCGTCGAGATCTTCGGCGTCGTCCTCGTCGGCGGCGAGTGCTGCTTCCAGGGCGCGAGCCTCTGCTGCGGCGCGGGCGCCGTCGATTTCTGCCAGACGGGCCTGTTCGGCGGCCAGGCGAGCCTGGCGTTCGGCTTCGATGCGCTCGCGTTCGGCATCCAGGAAGTCCTGGATCGCGAAAATCAGCGGCTTGCAGCCTTCGCCCTTGAGGGCGGAGATCTCAAAGTGACGCTCCACCGGGCCATAGGCCTCAAGGAAGGCTGCAACACGTTCTGCGCGTTCTTCTTCTGGAATCAGGTCCAGCTTGTTGAGCGCAAGCCAGCGCGGCTTGTTGTAGAGACCTTCGTCGTATTTGCGCAGTTCTTCGACAATGGCGCGGGCGTCGCGGGCGGGGTCGGCTTCGGGGTCGAACGGGGCCAGGTCAACCAGGTGCAGCAACACGTGGGTGCGCTGCAGATGCCGCAGGAACTGATGGCCCAGGCCGGCGCCTTCCGCTGCGCCCTCGATCAGGCCGGGAATGTCGGCAATCACGAAGCTGCGGTTCTCCGCCGTGCGCACCACGCCCAGATTGGGAGCCAGTGTGGTGAAGGGATAGTCGGCCACCTTGGGCTTGGCGGCTGAAACTGCGCGGATGAAAGTAGACTTGCCGGCATTGGGCAGGCCGAGCAGGCCGACGTCGGCCAGCACTTTCAGCTCCAGGTGCAGGGTGCGGTGCTCACCCTCCTGGCCCATGGTGCGTTTGCGCGGTGCGCGATTGGTGCTGGATTTGAAGTGGATGTTGCCCAAGCCGCCGCGGCCGCCGCTGGCCAGCAGGATACGCTTGCCGTCTTCGTCCAGATCGGCGATGACCTCGCCGCTTTCCTGGTCGCTGATGACGGTGCCGACTGGAAAGCGCAGCGTGATGTCCTCGCCGCCCTTGCCGTAACAGTCCCGACTGCCGCCGTTTTCGCCGCGCTCGGCGCGGAAGTGACGGGTGTAGCGATAGTCGATCAGTGTGTTGATGTTGCGGTCCGCAACCGCATACACGCTACCGCCGCGACCCCCGTCGCCGCCATTGGGGCCGCCGCGGGGGATGTATTTCTCGCGACGGAAGGTGGCGACGCCATTGCCGCCGTCACCGGCGACTACTTCGATTCGGGCTTCGTCAAAAAACTTCATGATGCTTCCAGCTGGCTGGGACGCGGCAAAACGGCAGGGCCGCGAACCGGGTCGCAAGGATTGAGGGGCTTCAGTGCGATTACAAACAAAAAAGCCCTACCGCAAGGATAGGGCTTTTTTTTCGGGGCGTGCAGGTCAGGCTGCAGCAGCCTCGGGAACGATCGTCACGGTACGGCGACGGGCGGCGCCCTTCACCAGGAACTTGACGGTGCCGTTGGTCAGCGCGAACAGGGTGTGATCCTTGCCGATGCCGACGTTGTCGCCCGGGTGGTATTCGGTGCCGCGCTGGCGAACGATGATGTTGCCGGCGAGGACGAACTGACCGCCGTAGCGCTTCACGCCAAGGCGTTTCGATTCCGAGTCGCGGCCGTTACGGGAACTACCGCCAGCTTTTTTGTGTGCCATGTCGAATTACCTCCTGACTCAGGCCGAGATCGCGTCGATGCGGATTTCGGTGTAGTTCTGACGATGCCCCTGGTGCTTCTGGTAGTGCTTGCGGCGGCGCATCTTGAAAATCTTGACTTTGTCGTGACGACCGTGGGAAACCACGGAAGCCGTGACGCTAGCTCCGGCAACCACCGGCGTGCCGATCTTGACCGACTCGCCTTCGCCGACCATGAAGACCTGGTCGATGGTGATTTGGGAACCCACGTCGGCCGGTATCTGTTCTACCTTGATCTTTTCGCCGGCGACGACGCGATACTGCTTGCCACCGGTTTTTATCACCGCGTACATGGTGTTGCTCCAGTTGATGGGTTTGCAAAGAATCGCGCACAATAACTGAGAGATTCTGAAAAGTCAATATTAATCAGGGCGTAAAGTCATGCTGGCGATTCAAGCAAGTGCGTGAGTGCATGCGCTTCGGTGCGATAGGCGGCGTGGCCGTTCAAACGCGGCCACAGCCCGTCGCGCTCCATGGCGTCGATGACCTGTTTCTTCAGGCCGCAAAAAGCAAGTGACTGGCCTTGCGCACGAAAGCGCTCGATCAGGCCGGCAATGACGTGCAGGCCGGTGGCGTCGATGTCATTGATGCCGGCGCCCGACACCAGCACCGTCTTCACTTCTGGCTGGGCGCGCGCGGCACGCAACATGGCGTCTTCGAACGTGGCGGCGGTGACGAAGGTCAGCGGGCTGTCGAAGCGCAGGATCACCAGGTAGGGTGCGGGGTGGGGCAGGCCGAAGCGCTCCAGGTCGCGGTAGGTGCCATCCGGGTGCAGGCCGAGCAGGGCGACCCGGGGGCTCATGCTGCGATACACCATGAGCGCGAGCGACAGCATCAGCCCGGTGAGGATGCCGGTCTGGATGTTGGGGGCAAAGGCCAGGGTGGCGACGAAGGTGAGGGTGGCTGCCAGACCGTCGTCGCGGCTGGCATGCCAGGCCCGGCGAAGGGCCTTGAAGTCGAGCAGGTTCGCCACCGCCTGCAAGATGATTGCGGCCAGCACGGGTTTGGGCAGATGCCACAGCAAAGGGGTGAAGTACAGCAGCGTCAGCAGCACCATGCCAACCGTGACCAGATTGGAAAGCCCGGTGCGTGCGCCACTGGCGTAGTTCAGGGCAGAGCGCGAAAACGAAGCGCTGACTGGCATCGCGCCCGAGAAGGCCGCGGCGAGTTTGGCAAGCCCCTGGCCGATCAGCTCCTGATTCTGGTCCCAGGGCTGACGCGTCTTGCCGGAGATCAGCTTGGCGCTGGATGCGGCCTCCATGAAGCTCACCAAGGCAATGACGAAGGCTGTGGGCAAAAGCATTGCAATATGGTCAACGCTGATTGCGGGTCGCTGCAACTGCGGAAGTCCGTGCGGAATCTCGCCGACCACGGCACCGCCGGCGGCCGCAAAACCCGTCGCGGCAGAGGCGACGGTGGCCAGCGCAACCACGATCAGTACGCCCGGTAGCGCAGGGGTGAAGTGGCGGATCAGGAATAGTGCGGCGAGCGCGGTCAGGCCAAAGGCGGTGGACGCCGGGTCGATGCCGTGACCAAAGGCATGGGCAAGGTCGCTGAGCAGCTGGCCCTCGTTGGGCATGCTGATGCCAAGCAGCGGGGGCAGTTGCGACAGGCAGATCACCAGCGCCGCGGCATTGATGAAGCCCATCAGCACTGGATGGGACATCAGGTTCAGCAGCCAGCCCAGCCGCAGCAGGCCAAGCAGCAGCTGGATGAGCCCGGAAAGCAGCGCCAGCAGTACCGCCAAGGCCAGAAATTCGGGCGTGTCCGGCTTGGCAAGCGGCAGCAGGCTGGCGCCTGAGAGCAGGGCGGTCAGTGCGACCGGGCCGGTCGATAGTTGCCCGCATGAGCCGAACAGGGCGCCGACCAGCGCCGGCAGCAATGCAGCATAGAGCCCGACGTAGGGTGGCAGGGAGCCAAGCTGGGCATAGGCCAGGGATTGGGGGATCAGTACCAGCGCAACCGTCAGGCCGGCCAGCAGGTCGCCTCGGATACCATGCTTTGCCCACTGGCGCGGCCAGGTGAGAAAAGGGAGGAAGCGCTCGGCAGCAGGGGGCGGCATGGCGTGGTCGGGATGAAGCGGGGACTTATATTAGCAAAGGCCGGGGGTGGGGCGTTGCGCTGGTCTTGATAAGGGCGTTGGGGCGGTCGGTGCAGCGCGGGTGGATGATGCGTTCGGGTGGTGATGCGCGATGGCATGCCGGTTGCCGCGGGAAAACCCCAATCGCAGCCCGGCTGACTTGCGATAATATTGTCTACTTGTCAGACAAGTTTGGTGCCGGGCGCCATCGCCCCCTCATGCCGATGCAAGTGACGCAGATCGATCGACCCGCTCGCCTCAGTGATCGCGTCTCGCGCGAGATGGAAGCGTGGATCCGCGAGCTGGGCCTGGCGCCCGGTGCGCAGTTGCCCACCGAAAAGGAGTTGTGCGAGCGCTTTGGGGTCAGCCGGGCGGTGATACGTGAGGCCATTTCCCGGTTGAAGGCCGAAGGCTGTGTGGAAACCCGTCAGGGGCTTGGCGCATTTGTTGCGGCCTTGCCGGGCGAGGGAAGTTTTCGGCTTGATCTGGACATCGATCCGGACGGGACAGAAGCGGAAGACGTGTTTGAATTGCGCTGCATCGTCGAGAGTGCAGCCGCCGAACTGGCTGCCCGTCGGTGTGGTCCGCAAGGGCTGGCGCGCATTGCTGCTGCGCTGGCGCAGATGGAAGAGGCGCTGCTGACAAACGATGGAGGGGCCGCGGCTGACGACGCCTTTCACCAGGCCATTGCGGCTGCGTCCGGTAATCGTCAGCTGGAGCGCTTTCTGGCTTACATGGGGCGGCAATTTTCGGCGTCCAGACTGCCGACCTGGGACGACGCCGGGCACCGCAGCGGTCGGGCGGCACAATGTGGAGTTGGCCGGACCAGGGGCTGGGAACGCCGGGCACAAACACCACCATCCGCCCGTCCTGCAGCACGTCCATCTGAAAGCCAATCTGGGACGTGTGCTCGAAGTGGACGAGCACCGCCCGTCGGCTCCCTTCATGCGTCTTGCCGACGAGACCTTCCCCCATGCTCTTGATCAGGGTGTAGCCCGGCAAGTTCGACAGGATCAGGGTTTCAATGTGCTTCACCAGCCACGTGGCCAGGGCTGTGTTGGCGAGCAGACCGGCGACGAAGCAGATGGCGATGATGACGCAGATCCCTGCAAACAGGGCCAGCGAGGCTCCGGTCACGGACTCAAACGGGAGATAAACCATCCACGGGTGGATGAGGTGAAAGGCAAGATTGACCGCCTGCGCGATGATCGTCACGAAGACCACCAGCGGCGCAAGGACGAAGATCCCTCCGATCACCGTGGCTTTGACAAAACTCAGCAGCCCCCACAGCAGCTTGGTGGAACGTCGAATCATCCCGTCAGATCCTCAGCACAGGAATCGGTGTGTCCGTGGTCCGCCGTCGTTCCCAGACT
>Ga0208243_1001065_pt1 | contig 10565 bp, 10 predicted proteins | sample Subbio2Aug_QV12A_FD_184826 | JGI IMG/M metagenome (GOLD analysis project Ga0208243, IMG submission 184826) | Serpentinite rock and fluid subsurface biosphere microbial communities from McLaughlin Reserve, California, USA - CR12Aug_QV12A (SPAdes) | ecosystem: Environmental > Terrestrial > Deep...
TCCGTTCGCCACCGGCGGCCGCACCTTGGTGCCTGCCCGCTTCTTGGCTGAGACCTTCGGCTATATCGTGAACTGGAACCCCGTCAACGACGAAGTAACCTTTACCGTAAGGCCATAAGCCCTAGGTAAGGCGCGAAGGGGACCCCCGCAAGGGGGTCTTTTTTTGTGTGTTACATGTCGCTTGTGGCTTGTCGCTTGGGGAGGAGAAATTGTGAATCGCGACTCGTGAATCGTGAACTAGGCGTACTCAGCGCTCAGCAAGATGGCTTTCCGCCCTCCGCTTTCCGCTGCAGGCCGTAATGCCGCCCTCCACTGAGTGCAAAGTGCCAAGTGCTAAGTGCCGGTCCTCCGCCAGCAGCCACAATCCCACAATCCGACACCAAACGACAAAAAAAGCGGAATATTGCGGCAGGAATGCTTGCAGTGCCCCGCGAATACAGCAGTACAAGGTGTGCCGCCCAAATCCTGACACAGAAAGGGGGTGTAGATAGTAGGCGTGGTCTTGGGTGCGGCCGCCATGGAAAACCTTGTAGAAGGGGCGAAGTTTGTGCTAAGACGCATGCTAATTGTTCTGTTGATGTTAGCGCTGGTTGTAGGACTAACCCCAATAGTGAGCGAGCCCACTGTTTACGCCAGTTCACCTGTCATACGGGACATCTTTCAGGGCCACAACCTTGATTCCCCGACACCGATTAGGGTAATTATTGAACTGCGCGAGGAGCCCTCGGCGTTTATTGCCGAGCGCGACCGCCGCGCGGGCAGACAGCCGGACGAGGTGGCCATGCGCCGCCACGAGGACGCGTTGCGCGAGCGGCACCGCGCCGTTTTGCGGGAAGCGGGACTCAGGGGCGTAGCGCTTAGGCAACTTAGGGATTACACGCTAGTCTTAAACGGCTTTGTCGCCGATGTGCCGGGGAATCTTATTGAGCGTTTGGCGCAGGTTCCCGGCGTGCTGGCGGTCTGGCCGGATGTACCGATGCAGGCGCACGACCTAAACAGAAGCACGCTCAATATCCGCACTCCCCTAGCCTTAGGGCTGCCGGGGAACGTCGACGGGCGCGGCGTGGTTGTGTCGGTGCTAGATACCGGCGTAGACTACATGCACCCGGACCTTGGCGGCGGCTTGGGACCTAACTTCCGTGTTACCGGCGGCTGGGACTTTGTCGACGACGATGCAGACCCCATGGAGACTAAGAACATGCCGGGGTCCGATGCCGGCGGGCGAGCCTTTAACACGTCGCACGGTACGCATGTAGCTGCGACCGTCGCCGCGGTAGCGCCTGGGGCGAGGCTCTTGGCGGTACGCGTGCTCGGGCCGACGGGTTCAGGCTCCTCGGCAGACGTAATGGCCGGCATCGAGTGGTCGGTGCGCGCCGGGGCAGACGTGGTGAACATGAGCCTAGGTGCCGCGTGGGGGCACGAAAACAGCCCGTGGGCGCGCGCAGTAGATAACGCCGTACGGACAGGTGTGGTGTTTGCCGTATCTGCCGGCAACAGCGGGCCTAACGACGGCACTATCGGCAACTACGCCGCCTCGAGCTTAGCCATTGCCGTAGGCATGACCGACGAAACGCCTAAAGTCATGGCGACGGCAGGCGCGGTACGCGCTGTGGGTTCAGTAATGACGTTTTCGCCCTCGTTTGCGCCTCTGTTTGGGAGCCAACAAGACTATGTATGGGCAAACCTAGGCCGGCCCGAGGACTTTGCCGGCCTTAATGTGCAAGGGCGAGTGGTACTTATGGCGCGCGGGGTAATTTCCTTTGCCGCGAAATCCCGCAATGCCCGCGACCGTGGTTCCATCGCGGCTATAATCTACAACAATGTGCCGGGGCTCTTTGGCGGTACACTCGGCCACAGCGAACCGAACGACATCCCGACGATGAGCATTTCGCAGGAAGACGGTGCAGCCTTAAAAGCCCTGCCGGTGGCAGAACGCAGGCTGGTGTTTAACCTAGGCGAGCACGACATAATAAACGCCGCCAGTTCGCGCGGACCGACGCCGCTGCTGGAGATTAAGCCCGACGTCGTGGCGCCGGGCACCAGCATTACAGCGGCGTTTCCGTTCCCGGGCTCAGACGGCAGCCACGTTCCCGGCGCGTTTCAGCGTGTACCGGGCGGCCCCTGGTACGGCACGGCATCCGGCACATCCATGGCAGCGCCGCACGTGGCGGGGGCTGCGGCAATCCTGCTGCAGGTGAACCCCACTTGGACGCCGGAGCAGGTGCGTCTAGCGTTAATGAACACAGCGCGCGATGTCGTCTGGCCGCACGGACCGTCCTACAGGCCGGTAGACCAAGGTGCGGGAAGCATTAATGTAGCGCGCGCCATGGCACCAGGCCTTATGATTAACCCCGGCGCATTGAACTTTAGGTTAGTCGGAGTAGGCGCGCACACACGCACTGTGAATTTGCGCAGCCTCTCGACATCGCCCGCGACATATAATGTCGTGGTAAGAAAGTTCAATGAGGCGCATGCCTATAGTATTACGAGTCCTACGGCTGTTACGCTCGTGGCAGGTGGCGCGGTGGAGTTCCCGCTAACGTTAAATGTGAGCCCCGAGTTACCGCAGAGCGTCCTCAACCAAAACAACTACGGCGGGTTTATCTATTTCGTGAACATGGACGATTCGACGGATACCTACCGCATACCCTTCCACTTTGTCAACCAGCTGCCGCTAAGCCAAGTGACGGCTACGCCAAATTACTTCTCGCCTAACGGGGACGGAGTGCAGGACACGACCACCGTTTCGTTTACGGTGGGTGCTCCGGTCGCCGGGGTGGCCGTGTTTGCCGGCGCGGCAGGCTTCTGGCGCCCGATTCACTTGCTGCTGCCCACGGCTCCGGCTACCGCAGTTGCTCCCGGCGCGTACAGCTTTGAGTGGAACGGCGTGACGCTAGATGGGAATCACGTGCTTGACGGTTCGCACTTGCTGTATGCCCAGTGGTTGCCTGTAGGGGGCACGGTTTGGCAGAGCGGCTTTGGGACAGGTACACCGCCTGTTGCCGGCATCTACGGCCGCGTCATTGTAGACCGGGGCACGCCGGACCTTTACAATTTGGAGATCCTGTTTGACCCAGCCCGTCCCGGGTACTACTTCGTGCGCGGCAACACGGACGACTTTAGCCTTACCGTGTTTCAGTCGGACGGCGGCACTATCCTCGTCAATGGCAAGCCGACAGTGATTACGAGCCGCAACGACCCGCGCGCGCCCGGAGCCGACTGGGTAGAGTTTGAGTCAGTCCGCTTCCCCACCAACCTCGAATCGCCCTTTACTGTGACGGTAGAGATTAAGGATTCGGCAGGCAATGTAAGAGAGTGGGAGCGCACGTACCTGCCTTTTGTGCTACGCGCGGGCGCGACCGTGATAACTCCGCCGCCGACGACACCTGCTCCACAAGGCCCGCCGCTGCACGCTAACAACCCCACGCGCATCGAGACGACTGCAGAGAGCATGGTGCTAAGCGGCTCTGTGCTGCCGGGGATGGTGGTTCGCCTAGACGGCGCGCTGGTGCCGCTATCTGAGACACATACCTTTGAGGTAACGGTGCAGTTGCGCCAAGGGACGAACAATTTCCGCTTTGAGGTAAGTGTCCCCGCGTGGGGAGATTACCCGCCCATGCGCTTCCCGCTGCAGATTCAGCGCCGCAATAAGTGAAGCAAAAGGGACGGAGCCTTTTGCTTCACGCGTCGCTGGTCGCGTCGGACGGGCGCGGAGCATGAAGGCCCTGCGACTAGCGACCACTGTCCATGACCACATCTAAAGCACAAACAGGAAAATCCCCTGCGTGTAGCGAATTCCCTAGGGAAAACGCAAGCAGGGGGTTTTCTGATGAAGGCAATTATTAGACTGCGCATGAGCAATCACGACGCGCACTATGGCGGCAATTTGGTGGACGGCGCGCGCATAATGGCGTTGTTTGGCGACCTAGCGACCGAGCTTTTGATTCGCCACGACGGGGACGAGGGGCTGTTTGTGGCCTACGACAGCGTGGAGTTTAAGGCCCCAACCTACGCCGGAGACTACATCGAAGCGCACGGGGAGATTACTAAGGTAGGCAATACCAGTCGCAAGATGACGTTTGCGGCCTACAAAGTAATCCGCGCGCTTAACGACCCCGCCAACCCTTCTGCCGCCGAAGTGCTACCCGAACCGCTGTTAGTGTGCCGGGCGAGTGGGACGTGTGTCGTCCCCGCTGCGAAGCAGCGGGGCAAGCAATGAGCTTTGAGCTGTGAGCTATGAACGGGGAGTAGCAGGGGGGAGCGACGATGACCTTCCATTTGTTTGAGGAGTATGCAGTAGTGCGAAAGGCACACGCATTTGTACTAGACGTGTATAAGCATTCTGCTAGTTTTCCGAAACACGAGCTGTTCGGGGTAACTAGCCAGCTGAGGCGGTCGGCGGCCTCTGTCCCGGCTAATATATGTGAAGGGAAAGCTCGTGGGAGTGACAAGGAGCTTTTCAGATATCTCATGATTGCCCGCGCTTCTCTCACAGAAGCCTCGTATTTCTTGCTTTTGGCCAAGGATTTATCCTATTTGCCAGGCCAGTCATACCAGCAATTGAGTAAGCAGGCCGATGAAATAGGCCGAATGACGGCAGGTATGCTTGCCTCGATTAGGCGACAACGCCCCCGCTTTTCTACAAAGCTCAAAGCTCACAGCTCAAAGCCGCTTAAGGAGGGCTCCTTGCATGACTAAACTCATCATCACCGTCGCCCCAATCGGCGCAGAAGTTACCCGCGCACAAACGCCCTACGTGCCACTGACGCCGGCGGAGATTGCCGAGGAGGCGTATCGCTGCTGGCAAGCCGGTGCCTCAATCGTACATATTCATGTGCGCGACAAAGACGGTAATCCGTCGCAAGACCCGGAGATTTTCCGCGAGACGATGCGCCTAATTCGCGAGAAGTGCGATATAATCGTGCAGCTCTCAACCGGCGGGGCTGTAACGGCTAAAGTAGAAGAGCGCATTGCGCCGATTGCGCTCAAGCCCGAAATGGCCACGCTTACCACGGGCACATGTAACTTCGGCGACGATGTCTTTATGAACTCGCCGCAGTACGTGGAGCGCATCGCGAAAGCTTTGCAGGAGCATGGCGTAAAGCCCGAGGTCGAGGTCTTTGAAACCGGGATGATTCAAAACGCGCTTGCTCTGCTCAAGAAAGGCCTGCTGAGTGAACCGCTCCACTTTGACTTGGTGCTAGGTGTGCCCGGCGCCATGCCCGGTACGGCCAAGAACCTTATGCACTTAGTGGAAAGCCTGCCGCAAGGGGCAACTTGGACTGTCGCTGGCATCGGGCGGGCCGAATTGCCGCTAGCCGTAATGGCCATTGTCCTGGGCGGGCACGTGCGCGTCGGCTTTGAGGACAACATCTATTACTCCAAAGGTGTGCTCGCCAAGAGCAACGCGGAACTTGTGGCACGCATTGTGCGCATCGCCCGCGAGTGCGGCCGCGAAATCGCGACGCCGAGTGAGGCGAGGGAGATGCTTGGGATACGAAGATAATCATGAATCATGAAACATGACTCGTGACCTTAGTTCAAGATTCAAGATTCGCGATTCATGATTCCGGTGACAGAAAGGAGACCAACACGTGAAGAGCAAAGTTACATCACCCTCACATGCCCTCGCCGGGCTACAGGACGGCATGACCGTAATGATCGGCGGCTTCTTGTGCGTAGGTACGCCCGAGGGCTTGGTAGATGAGGTTCTAGCGAAGGGCAGCAAAGACTTAACCGTAATCGGCAATGACACCGGCTTTCCTGAGCGGGGCATCGGCAAACTAATTGTCGCCAAGCGCGTAAAGAAGGCCATGGCCTCGCATATCGGCACGAATCCCGAGACCGGCAGACAGATGCACTCAGGCGAAACCGATGTAGTGCTTGTGCCGCAGGGTACACTCGCCGAGCAGGTGCGTGCGGCGGGAGCTGGATTAGGCGGAGTCCTTACCCCCACCGGTGTCGGCACCGTAGTAGAAGAAGGCAAGCAAAAACTGACGATCGAAGGCAAGGAGTATCTGCTCGAACTGCCGCTTCACGCCGACTTTGCGCTGATTAAAGCGCATAAGGCCGACGAGAAGGGCAACCTCGTTTACCGCCGCGCGGCGCGTAACTTCAACCCCCTCATGGCCACGGCGGCCAAAGTTGTCGTCGCCGAAGTAGAAGAAATAGTCCCCGTCGGCGCTATCGACCCCGACGAAGTAATGACGCCGGGGTTGTTTGTGACGTATGTGGTGCGAGCGGGGAGTTAGCGGTACTTGTCCCTTGTCCCTTGTCCCTTGTCGCTTGAGGAAGAAGGCTTCCGGTCGCCTACTTTGAGCTCTGAGCCCACTAAGTGCTAAGTGCCAAGTGCAAAGTGCGAAATCCACCATCCCCACACGAAACGGAGGAACGTCCATGAGCAAAGACATCAAACGCGAACGCATCGCGCGCCGCGTCGGCCTTGAACTTTCAGATGGCATGGTAGTGAACTTAGGGATTGGCATGCCGACCATGGTAGCTAACTTCTTGCCCCCCGGGGTGGACGTGTTGTTCCAGTCGGAGAATGGGTTTGTGGGGTTGGGGAAGGCTCCGGATGTAGGGACGGAGGACCGCGACACCACAAACGCCGGTGGGCAGCCGGTGACGATTGTGCCTGGCGGAGCCTGCTTTGACAGCGCTATGTCGTTTGCCATTATCCGCGGCGGGCACGTCGATGTGACGGTGCTCGGTGCGCTAGAAGTAGACGAGCGCGGCAACCTCGCCAACTGGATGGTGCCCGGCAAAATTGTGCCCGGCATGGGCGGGGCGATGGATTTAACCGTCGGCGCGCGCAAAGTAATTGTGGCGATGGAGCACACGGCCAAGGGCGCACCGAAAATTCTGCCGCAGTGCACGCTGCCCCTCACGGCCAAGGAGCAGGTAGACTTAATCGTCACCGAAATGGCCGTGATTGAGGTTACGCCGATGGGATTAGTGCTTAAAGAAGTTGCCCCAGATACCACGATTGAAGCAGTGGTAGCGGCAACCGGGGCCAATCTAGTCGTCAGCGACGTCGCGGTGATGCCCTTCTAGGGCGCGAATCACGAATCATGAATCACGAATCATGAACTGCACTGGGCACCCGCAGGCCGCCGGCCGCGAGGAGGCTATGCGCTATCCGCCGTCCGCGGACGTGCCATAGGCACGTCCCTACACCGGATCAAGGCTTTTCGCACAGTCTGCCATCCCCAAGCGACAAGCGACAAGCCACATTCACACAAGGAGGCCTCCGCATGAAATTCTTTCTCGACACCGCTAACATAGACGAGATTCGCCGCTGCGTTAAACTCGGTGTTATCGCCGGCATAACCACGAACCCCACGCTTATCGCCAAAGAAGGCCGCGAGTTTTTCCCGACCATCAAAGAGATTTGCGCCCTCTGCCCCGGCCCGGTCAGCGCCGAAGCCATTAGCCTTGACGTAGAGGGCATGCTTAGAGAAGCGCGGGAGCTCGCCGCCCTAGCCCCAAACGTAGTAGTGAAAATCCCCATGACCGAAGCCGGGCTAGAAGCCGTGCACACCTTAGCCCAGGCAGGCATTAAGACAAACGTCACGCTTATCTTTACCGCCAACCAAGCCCTGCTCGCCGCCCGCGCCGGTGCAAGCTTCGTCTCGCCTTTTGTCGGGCGCTTAGACGACATCTCCACTCCCGGCATGCAGGTCGTGCGCGACATTGCCGAAATCTTTGCCATCCACAACCTCTCCGCCGAGATTATTGCCGCCTCTATCCGCCACCCGCAGCACGTGCACGAAGCCGCCCTCGCCGGCGCCCACATTGCCACCGTCCCCGCTAGCGTTATCAAGCAGATAGTGAGGCATCCGCTTACCGATGCGGGGATTGAGAGGTTCCTTGACGATTGGCGCAAGGTGGGTAAGTAGGGGTAGCACTTGGCACTTCGCACTTCGTAGAAGAATATGACGACGCGATGCTGGAACGACCTTGCTAGGAAGGAGCAGTGAGATGGCGGGGTTTGAGCAACTTAAGGTGTGGCAGGAAGCGCGGAGATTAGCAGGAGATGTGTACCGCCTCACTGACTCGTTCCCACTAAAAGAGCAGTACGGTATAACGTCTCAGGTTAGGCGTGCAGCGGTGTCGGTAATGTCGAATATTGCTGAAGGGCACGGAAGACACAGCAGGCCGGAGCTGTTACGGTTTCTGTACGTTTCGAAGGGCTCACTGATGGAAGTAAGAAGTCTCGTAACGCTGTCCAAAGACCTAGGGTTTCTTACCGGAGAACAGTCAGAACGCCTCCGCGATACGTGCAACACCGTAGGAGCGATGCTGAGCGGATTAATAGAAGCTACTAAACGCCAGATCAGAGTAGCGCGGCACGCCACGCTCCCATAGGTACTTTCTACTTGCGCATAGCCAAGCTCCAACTCTCCTAAGTGCAAAGTGCGAAGTGCTAAGTGCGAATCCACCAAGCAAGGAGGAACCCCCATGGAACGCGAACTCGCTCTCGAATTCGTCCGCGTCACCGAAGCTGCCGCCATCGCCAGTGGCCGCTTAATGGGCCGCGGGATGAAGGATGCTGCGGATAAAGCGGCGGTAGACGCCATGCGCGCTATGCTCGACACGGTGCAGATTAAAGGCACGGTCGTCATCGGCGAAGGAGAAATGGACGAAGCGCCCATGCTCTATATCGGCGAGCAGGTAGGCGGCGCGCAGTTTCCGGAGGTAGATATTGCAGTCGACCCGCTAGAGGGAACAAGTCTAGTGGCGAAGGGCCTGCCAAACGCAATATCCGTTTTGGCCGTTGCGCCAAAGGGAGGCCTCCTACATGCGCCGGATATGTATATGGACAAGATTGCGGTCGGGCCGGAAGCTAAGGGCTGCATAGATATAGAGGCGCCGATTGCCGATAATTTGGCACGTATAGCGCAGGCTAAAGGCGTTAAAGTAGAAGACCTTACCGTGGTTATTTTAGACCGCGAGCGTCATGCCGCGATAATCAGGGCGGTAAGGGAAGCCGGGGCGCGCATTAAACTGATTAGCGACGGCGACGTGGCTCCGGCCGTGGCTACGGCTTTTGGACAAAGCGGCGTGGACGTGCTGCTAGGCATCGGCGGCGCGCCGGAGGGTGTGCTCGCTGCCGCGGCGCTAAAGTGTTTGGGCGGCGAGATGCAGGGGCGGCTCGTGCCGGGCAGTCAGCAAGAAGTAGAGCGTGCGCGCGCGATGGGTCTTAAGGACATTTCCGGCGTGCTGACGCAAAACGACTTAGTCAAGAGCGCCGACGTAATTTTCGCCGCCACCGGCATCACCGACGGCGACCTCCTGCGCGGTGTGCGCTACAGCGGCCCTAAAGCCACCACGCACTCGATTGTCATGCGCTCTAAGACCGGCACCGTCCGCCTGGTAGAAGCCACCCACGTCCTCGAACGCAAAACCTTCCTAAAGCGTAGTTGATGTAGGGACTACACGGTTTTCTCCACGAGCGACACGCCACAAGCGACACGCCCCCCACTCATTCCCACACTCATTCCTACACTTTTTTCACAATTACCGCTCCAATGCGCGGCAAATGCAGGATATACTAAAACCATCCTATGAAAGAGGTGAAGTCAGTGAAAAGAATACTGCTACTAGTCCTTGCGTTGGCGTTAGCAGCTCAAGTAGCCGCAGCGGCCACTCCACAACCCCAAGCGCCGCGCCCCGGCGCAGGAAACGGCATGGGTCTAGGCTTTGGCCAAATGCGTGCCGGGCTAAACCCACAAGCTAAAGAACGCTTTGCCAAGTGCAAAGAACTAGCCGAGACTGACCCGGAAGCGCTTAAGGCACGCATGCTAGAGCGTCACGATGCCATGGTAGCTCGCGCACAGGAGACATTAGCCAACAAGGCTAACCTCCCCGCCAAAATTGTTGCCGACCTAAAGGCCGCTCAGGCTCGTATGCTAGCCGAGGCTACCGAGAGAGCCAAGAGCGCAACCGACCAAGAGGCAGCAGCGAAGCGCCTAGCCGCACTGCAGGAACGCCAGGCACGCGTCCTAGCCGCCACCGAGAAGAACGCCGCACAGATAGCCGAAAGAATGATCAAGCATGCCGAGGCAGTCCTCGCGAACGCAGCAGAGATTCGCGCCCGCATTGAAGCCGGCGAAGGGTTAGACATTATCCGCGAGAACGCGCAACGCCGCATCGGGCAAATGCGCCAGCGCAGGCAAAACAAGCAGAACGCAGGGCAATAGCCCTTCTCCTCCTCTAACTCCTCACTCCCTATTCTGTCTGGCGAGGGCAACCTCGCCACCTTTCACATTCCGGCACGTCCACAGCCCCTAGCCGCAGAAGTCATTCACAGGGGGAGTATATATGCGTGTAATTCACGTGGTTGAGGATGAACAGAGCGTGCGTGAACTCCTTGCACGCTATCTTGACCATGAGGGGTATAAGGTCTACGCTCACGCGAGCGGCGAAGGGGTCATGGCGGCGCTAGAGCAGGCAAAGGCAGACCTAATCGTGCTGGACATCATGCTCCCCGGGATAGACGGGCTCGAGCTCTGCAAACGCATACGCGCCAAGCATTCCACCCCTATCATTTTTGTCTCGGCGCG
>Ga0208243_1001066_pt1 | contig 10563 bp, 12 predicted proteins | sample Subbio2Aug_QV12A_FD_184826 | JGI IMG/M metagenome (GOLD analysis project Ga0208243, IMG submission 184826) | Serpentinite rock and fluid subsurface biosphere microbial communities from McLaughlin Reserve, California, USA - CR12Aug_QV12A (SPAdes) | ecosystem: Environmental > Terrestrial > Deep...
CCAGCGCTGGTACATCTCGCTGGCGTCCACCTGCGGCAGGACCTCTTCGAAGTAACTGCGCTTGGGCGTGACCGCCATCGAACCATTGACCAGCGAGCCCCCGCCCACACCCCGGCCCACATAGACCGAGATGCCGGGAAAGTTGACGCGGTCAAGCACCCCCGCGTAGCGGTCGATGTTGCGGTTGATGACGTCCAGGCCCAGGAAGGTGCTGATCGGCGCCTCGGTGCGCGACTTGAACCACATGGCGCGCCCATCGGCAGCGGTGGTCTTGGCGAAGATGCGGCCGTCTGCGGCAGGCTGGGTCCACAAGCGGCCCATCTCCAGCATCACCACCGGGGTGCCCGCCTGGGCCAGCCTCAACGCAGCCACCGCACCACCGTAGCCGGAGCCGATCACCACGGCGGGCAAGCGCCCCTGCTGCGCCAGTTGGCCCAGCGGCATCGCCGGCCTGGCCAGACCGGGTTCGAAGCGTTGGTCGCGGCTGGTGTCAGCGGCCGCCGCGTTGAGCCCGAAGGCGGACAAGGAGGAAGCGGCGGCGGCCTGCAAGGCGGCGTGGCCCAGGAAACGGCGACGGGTCAAATTCATGGTGAATCGATCTGAATACAACGATATCCATTCAACACGATTCACCTGCGCGTCAGGCTCACCCAAACCCGGCGCTGGGCCCATCGATCACGTGCCGCCACCTGAACGCGGGAGGCCCCACGGGTCTGCGTCGCAAGGGAAACACCGGGGTTGGCGTGAGATCGCCCGGACCACCGAAGCGTCAACGCGTGCTCAGGGCCTGCCCTTGATCAGCGAAAGCACCTGCCCAAAGGCCGGGTGCTCACAAGAGCGCAGCCATTCGAAGGCCACCATCTCCGCGGCCACCAGGGTCACGCCGGCCTGCTGCATGCGTTCGAGGGCCGCCAGCTTGTCTTCAGGTCGGCGGCTGCCACAGGCTTGCGCCACCACGAAGGCCTGGATGCCGGCCTGTTGGACTTCCAGCGCGGTCTGCAGCAGGCAGACGTGGGTTTCGCAGCCGGCCAGCACCACTTGTTGAGCACGGGGCGCCAGCGAAAGCAGCTCGGCCAGCAAGCCATCGGCCACGGCGCTGAAGTGCATCTTCAGCAGGGTGCGGTCGCAGAGTTCGCGCACACGAGCGTCGTTGATGCCCAATGCGCGCGGGTTCTGCTCGGTTCCCAGCACCGGCACACCCAGTTCACGCGCCACGCGCGCCAGGAAGATGGCCCCATCAAGCACGCTTTCGGCTCCGTGGATCACCGGCATCAGGCGGGACTGGAAGTCCACCAGGACGAGGGCGCTTCGGTTGCGGTCCAGCAGCATGACGGGATCTTAGTCCTTGTTGCGAAGGCACGTGGATTGCCCCACATGGCGGGTCTCAACCAACTGGAGCCACCATGACCAGCAAGTACGGAGAAAAGGCCTCGACCAAGGTCGGCAAGGCCATGCACGAGATGAAGGCCGGCACGCTCAAGAGCGGCTCGGGCAAGAAGGTGACGAGCCGCAAGCAGGCCGTCGCCATCGGCTTGTCAGAGGCACGCAAGGAAGGCGGCAAGGTGCCTGCACCGCCCAAGAAACACCAATGACGCGCGCGGCGCTGTGCTCGGCCAACAGGCAAAGGCAACCAGCAGGCAAGAAAAAAGCACCTGGCCTTTCGGACAGGTGCTTTGATTTCTGGTGGGCGGTGCAGGGTTCGAACCTGCGACCCCTGCCGTGTGAAAGCAAAAAATCGGTCTTTCAGATCAACGACTTAGATAAAAACTCCAAGAACGACAATCACTTAGCGTACTTCAGTGTACTTGTTTGTCCTTCGATATCCAAGTGTCAGTGTCCCAAAATTGTCCCAGCGTGGAGGCTGTTAGAAGGCTCACATGAGTAGACCGACGCGGGGCAGTGATCCCCCCGCAGACACGACACGATCCATGCGCTGTTTGCCGTCTTCTTTAGGCTGAGAGCTGCCCCTCGTGCTGCGCGCTTGGATCGGCGGCTATCGACCGATAGCAGACGTCTATATTTGGCATAGATAGCACAACTTATTTCCCTCACAGGCACCCGCGACCATGTCACAAAAATGACATCAACGAGTCATCAGGGTGTCATATCACGACATTACCATCGCTGCAATTCAGATTCGTAATCAGTTCATCATTTTTGATTACGAATTCAAATCTGCCGGAGGTGTCATGATCGAACTACAGAATGTCTCAGTCAGTTATGGTGATGCGATTGCACTGTATCCCACCACTCTCAAACTCCATCAGGGACAGTTCACCGTATTGCTCGGATCTTCCGGCGCTGGAAAATCCACGCTACTTCGCTGTATTAATTCGCTGCATGCGTCGCAGCGCGGCACCACCATTGTCGCCGGCTTAGGAAATTTGGCGAACTCGCGTGCATTGCGCATGCATCGCCGACAGACTGGCATGGTGTTTCAACAGCATCAATTGATTGGCCGACTGACGGCTTTGCAAAACGTTTCGATGGGCCGAATGGGCTACCACACGGCATTACGCAGTCTATTCCCCCTCCCGGCGAAGGATCAATCCATATGCCTGCAAAGTCTGGACCGAGTCGGCTTATTGCACAAAGCCTTAAGCCGTGTCGACGCATTGAGCGGCGGCCAGCAGCAACGCATCGGTATTGCCCGGGCTCTGGCTCAGCAACCTAAACTGGTGTTGGCTGATGAACCGGTAGCCAGCCTCGATCCTGCTACTGCAGAGCGAGTGCTAAGTCTGCTGCACCGCATTTGTAAAGAGGACGGGATTTCGGCGGTCGTCAGCCTGCATCAGGTAGACCTCGCTCAACGTTATGCCGACCGTATTATTGGCCTGTCCCATGGCCGAGTCATTTTTGATGCCGCCCCGCAGACTTTGGATCAAGCCAGTTACGACACGCTGTATGAACAAGTACCCCGTTCTTCTTTGAGCGTTCCACAAGACGCTCGAGAGGAACGGCTTATCGATACTTCATTTCCCATACAACTTGCTACCGTAAAGGATTGATTATGAAAAAACTCGCATCCGCATTAATGTCTGTCTTGCTTGCCGCCGTCTGCAGCATTGGCCATGCATCATCCAATCCCGATCCAGAAACGCTCAAAGTTGCGCTGCTGCCGGACGAAAACGCATCGACCGTAATTAAAAACAACAAGCCGCTCGAAATCTATCTGGAAAAAGAGCTGGGAAAGAAAATTGAGCTGGTGGTTACCACTGATTACTCGTCAATGATCGAAGCCATGCGTCACGGCCGTATCGACATGGCATATTTTGGCCCCTTGTCGTATGTGCTGGCTAAGCAAAAGAGCGACATCGAGCCATTCGCAGCGATGAAGCAAAAGGGTAGCACTACCTACCAGTCCGTATTGATCGCCAATACTGGCGCCGGCATTGCCAAAATCAGTGATATCGTCAACAAGAATGTCGCTTACGGTGATAAGGCATCCACCTCCAGCCATTTGATTCCGAAGTCGATATTGGCGGAAAACGGTTTGAAAGCCGGCGAAAACTATCGCGAACACTTTGCCGGGGCGCATGACGCGGTGGCCATGGCCGTGCAAAACGGTCACGCGCAGGCTGGCGGCTTGAGTAAGCCGATTTTTGAATCCCTGGTTCAGCGCGGACTGGTCGATCCCAACAAAGTAAAAGTTCTTGCCGAATCGAAGCCATATCCGCAATACCCGTGGACCATGCGCAGCAATCTGAAGCCGGAACTGAAGGAAAAGATCCGTGCAGCCTTCTTGAATCTCAAAGATCCGGAAGTCCTGAAACCTTTCAAAGCCGATGGTTTCGGCCCGATCAGCGACAAAGACTATGACGTGGTGCGCAGCCTTGGCACACTGCTCAAGCTCGATCTGTCGAAGTTCTAAGTGAGCGACAGCATGCAAGCTGATTTTGGTTTGATTCTGGCCGAGCGCCAGCGCGTATGGAACCGCACGATACTGCAGTTTGCCGTTGTGCTGGCGATTGTGATCGGTTGCTGGTATTACGTCGGCCTATTTGATGCCGAGCGATTGAAGGATGGCATGCCAAGCCTGGTAAAAATTGCCGGCGAGATGTTCCCACCGAACTTCTCGCAGGCTGGCACCTGGGTCAAACCGGTACTGGATACCTTGGCCATGAGTATCGCCGGCACGGCAATCGCGGTATTGCTATCCATTCCCTTAGGAGTGCTCGCCGCGCGGAATACTAGCCCTCATCCACTCGTGTATCAAGCCACACGCGGCCTGTTAAACGCTTTGCGATCGATACCCGAACTGATCATGGGCATCCTGTTCGTGGCAGCCGTTGGCTTCGGCGCATTGCCGGGTGTTTTAGCCCTAGGCTTACATTCGGTTGGCATGATCGCCAAATTTTTTTCGGAATCGATCGAACATGCCGATCCGGCACCGGTAGAAGCCGCGCATGCAGCGGGCTGCACGCCATTGCAGGTGATTTTTCATGGGATCTTTCCCCAAGTGCTTCCGCAAATGGCCGATACCGCGATCTATCGATGGGAATACAACTTCCGTGCTTCGACCGTGATGGGCATGGTCGGCGCCGGTGGAATCGGGTTCGAGCTGATGGGCTCTCTGCGCATCATGCAATACCAGGATGTCTCGGCTATTTTGCTGGTTATTTTAGGCATGGTTACCCTCGTCGACGCCTTCAGCTCCTTCCTGCGTCGCAAGTTCAAATAACTCCCAAAGCTTACAAAGGTTTTTATGAAGCCCAAAGTCGTCCTCACCCACTGGGTGCACCCGGAAATCATCGAATTGTTGTCCGCTAGCGCCGATGTTATCCCCAACACCACACGGGAAACCTTGCCGCGTTCTGAGGTAATTGCGCGAGCCAAAGATGCGGATGCACTCATGGCTTTCATGCCGGACAGCATCGACAGCGCGTTTCTCGAGGAATGTCCAAAGCTGCGTGTCATCGGCGCCGCGCTTAAAGGCTATGATAACTTCGATGTCAACGCCTGCACACGCCACGGTGTATGGCTTACGATTGTGCCGGATTTGCTTACGATCCCGACCGCTGAACTGACTATCGGCCTTCTTCTCGGTTTGACAAGGCATATGCTGGAAGGCGATAGGCAAATCCGTAGCGGACACTTCCAAGGCTGGCGGCCGACACTATATGGCTCTGGTTTGACAGGAAAAACGCTTGGCATCATTGGTATGGGGGCGGTCGGCCGTGCAATCGCCCAGCGCTTGGCTGGCTTTGAAATGAATCTCTTGTATTGCGATCCGATTCCGCTCAATGCCGAACAAGAAAAGGCTTGGCACGTACAGCGCGTCACGCTCGATGAACTGCTCGAAAAATGTAATTATGTCGTGCCGATGGTTCCGATGGCCGCAGAGACACTGCATCTGATCGATGCCACCGCGTTGGCCAAGATGAAAACCGGTAGCTACCTGATCAATGCATGTCGCGGCTCGGTCGTGGATGAGAATGCGGTGATAGCAGCACTGGCGTCTGGAAAACTAGCTGGATATGCAGCCGATGTCTTCGAGATGGAAGAATGGATACGCGCTGATCGCCCGCAGGCTATCCCCAAGGCGCTGCTCGACAATACGGCACAAACGTTTTTTACGCCGCATTTGGGATCGGCGGTCAAGGAAGTTCGGCTTGAAATCGAGCGGCAGGCAGCGATGAACATCATCCAGGCACTCGCTGGTGAAAAACCGATGGGCGCGATTAATCAGCCGTATCCGGGAGTAAAGGCGGCGTGATAGATCTGGAGCGTGTGGCGACGTTCATTGCCGTCGTCAAATGCGGGGGCTTTCGCGAAGCGGCGAAGCAAACTGGATTGTCCCAGCCAACAGTAACGCAGCATATCAAGCGGCTGGAGCAGTCTTTGCAGGCCCGGCTGATTGAGCGCGCAACAATGCCGCAAAGCCTGACATTGGAGGGAAAGATTTTTTTCCCCTATGCGGAACAATTGCTCCGTACTAGCCATAAGGCTACGGCAGCCCTCCACAATAAAAGCCTGGTCGTTGGTGCAAGCTCCAATATCGGCATTTATCTTTTACAACCCTATATCAAGGCGCTCCAAGATAAATTAGCAAACAAGATCGATGTGAGGATCGGCAAAAATATCGAGATTGCCGCTTTGCTGGAAACGCTTGAAGTGGATGTAGCGGTAATGGAGTGGTGGGACTCACGTCCTGGGTTCGTCTCAACAGTATGGCGGCGCGAGAGGATGGTTGTCATTGTTCGCCCCGGCCATCCTTGGGCTGCCGAGTCGACCATTCCACTTAAGTGGTTAAAATCCCAGAACTTGCTTGGAGGCGAAGCGGCTACCGGAACTGGGCGCCTACTACATCAATATGCCGGTGCCGACTCGGCAGAGTTCACAGTGGGTATGCAGTTAGGTAGCACCGAGGCGGTCAAACACGCGGTCCACGCAGGGCTAGGAATCTCGCTTGTGATGGAAAGCGCGGTCAAGCATGAACAGGCAAGCGGATGGTTACATGCAATTCCGATTGAAGAAGATGTTTACAAAGATCTTTATCTCGTACATCGCTCAGAAACTTCGTTAAGCGGTCCGGTGGCAAGCCTTGCAGATTTGATTCTCCATTCTCCGGATTTAGGCTCAATAGAATATAAATAGCAAAACGAATGTCTGCTTCTGGCCGAGAGCTGACCTTCTCTGCGCGCATCTCACTGACCGCAACCGCTGCCAAGCCGCCAGTCGGATTGATTGCATAGTCAGGCTGCCGATGCTGCTCTCTGCTGAGATTCCCATGCCTGTCAACCCCATCCCTCTGCAGATAAGTCGGCAAGTGCCGCACAGCCTCCAAGGTCATTCGGCCGGCCACAGTTGTCGATGTGCAAACGCGGGATCGACCGCTTGCGCCAGGCTTGAATCGGTTCCCCGAGTTTGACGGACGCTTTATGCACCACTGCGGGCGCACATAGTTTGTCCTGATGCGAGTGCACCTTGGCAGGGTGAGACCACAAAGACTGTAAGGACCCAAAACTCGGATACCTACGCCCAAATTACGTTGCCGGTAATGCTCTTAGCGCCGACAACTTTCACGGGCTGTGTGATGGGATACAGGTCTTCAAACTGGAGACCCAGCCAGGCGAGCTCTTTGTAGTATGTCTCACGTAGCCAGCCCAGCAGCAAAGTCCACTGAGCATGCTCAAACTCAGGTAAGGTCGGCTCCCACAGCATGGGCGTCCACATACCGACCTCGTGATCCCACAGCGCGCGCCCGAGCACGGCCACCGGCTGAAACAACTGGCCAAGTTGTTCGCCAGGCAGCGGTGTGAGCCTGTCGGCAAGACTGGCACGCGCGAGCAACACGAGCGACGCCACATCAAAAACCCAGGGTAGCTGCCACCAGGCGCCATCCACTGGTTGGGCCGCTGCGAGGCGAAGCAAGAAGCGCAAGAGCCCAAAACGGTCGCTAGCCGAATAGCTGCGGCGAACGTCGGTCGGCACGTCGTAGACGTAAGGATTCACGCTGCCGCAGGCAACGTGCGCTCGATCACGGTCATCGGCATACCGCAAAGTCGGCTGAGGCAGCTCTGATGCGCCGAGAAGCCGCTTCGCGGTGAATGCAAGCGCAAGACTCGATTGCGGGCTACCTGACGTCAACACAGCCCAAGCCTGATTGCAAGCTTCACGCATTGCGTCCAAGCGTATCCGACGAGCCGAGATTTCATCCGCAGAGTCTGTACGCATAGAGAACGCAACGAGCACCTCCATATGTCGCTGCACAGAAGTACCAAGGTGCCCATCTTCCAACCAGGGCCGAGCCTCTGGTAAACGCGCATTAATCCGTGCCAGCTGGGGCGACTGCTTACCGTCCCACCAGCTCCTAAATGTCTCAGGTTCTGACACCAAGAAGGTGGGCTTCTTGCCTTTTGCGCCGCTCACACCCAGCGGAGCCGCGGCGACTTCATCTGCTTGATCACGCAACGGGTCAGCAGCGGCACCGAGCAGCATCTGCTTGACCGCGTTGCAGAACGCGCGCTGCCGCACCTTTTGAGCCTGCTTGGCGATGAACTCATCGGAGCACTGCACAACACCCCCATTGGCTTTCGGCCAACGTCAAGGAAAAGTTCGTCGGCGTACGTCGATTTTTACTTTGATATCCAACTTGTCAATTGGAAATATGTCGATCCATGTACTGACATGGACATCGAGTTCCAAGAGGCTTGAATGGCATCCAAAGATTTTTACACCGTCGAGGAGATAGCAGACCTGCTGAGGGTCCAGGTCAGCGCTGTGCGCAACCGACTCAGCCGGGGTGACCCGACCTTGCCCCCGTCATTGCGCGTAGGCGGCCGACGCTTGTTTCCTGTGGCTGCCTACCAGAAATGGATCAACGCTCTGGTTGACTCATCGGAGTCGAACGGCACTGACATACCTTCGATGGCCACACCAGAGCCAAGGCGCGGTCGTCCACGGCAAACGTCAAGGGGCCTGGCATGAGCGAGTTCAAGCCACTGAAGCAGTTGCTGACAGAGCTGGAGCCGCGCACGTCCTTGCAGTTTCACTCTGCCAAAGAGAACACGCCCCCTGCCCTGCCCTTGAACGTCAGGACGACCTGGTTCCGCATCCTGGACGAGCGCGTGCAACGCGGTGAAATTCAGACCATTGGTACCAGTGGATTTGCCGTGTACGCGGTGATCAAGAGCTTCGCCGACATCAACAGTGGGGTGTCTCAAGTCGGGCGCGAAACCATCGCGAGGTTGATCGGCATGAGCCCATCGACGGTTGCCAGATCCATCTCCAAGCTGAAGGCTCATCAGTGGATTCACGACGCAACCCCAGCCGGGCAACGACGCGGCAGGACTGGGCGCTATGTGATTGTCGAAAGGCTTCTGGCGCGCACAGCCGAAACCGGCGAAGTTGTTGGTGAAGTCGTCTGGAACAACGTCCCTCGGCTTCAGCGAACGACGGAAGAGGCCCTGAAGGAGTTCTGTCACACCGGGGAACTGCCCGTGCGCATGACCTACCACCGCCACCTCCGCGTGACAGAGCTTGAAGAGACGTACGAGGTTGTCCACAACTCAGCGACGGGTAGCAGGCGATGACCTGTGTCATCCATGACCGCAACCCGTGTCACCGATGACATCAGTTGGGATCAACACGTGTCACGGGTGACACACCTATAAAGATGAAGATCATTCAGAAAGAGTGGATAACCCCGCCACCACACGTGCACGGTTTTGCAGCACATGTTTTGACGACAAACCTGAACAGGTCAAAAATGCCATCGGGAGGAAGATGACCATGCCGCAAGCAACCCTCGAATCACCCCAAACACCTTCTCGTCTATTCAGCCGCACAGGGGTTCGCCTGGAAGTGGCGCATGACGTGATCGGCGCCATCATTTCCCACTTTGCCGAGCTGATCGGTCAAGAACGTGAAAAGGGCTCCCCGCGTCAACATCGCATCGCTGAAGCACAACGGCTGATCAGTGAGCTGAAGGATATGCGCGAGGAACTGGACACGCGACAGCCCGCATCAATCGAGACTGCCATCAAATGGCTTGCGCCTTTCGCACGCCACATCTTCGTGGGCAGCCGAGTCGGGCATGACAAGGAATGGAGAGCCGCTGAACCAACCGGTCACGGAAGCGATCAATCATCCTGTCGGCCACGTCACTCAAGCCTTGCTCGACCAGTGGTACAAAGCCACCCTCAATGATGGCGACTTACTTTCGTCGTCTTTTGAAACGGCATTCACACAGCTTTGCGACACGCACACCGAGCGATTCCGGCACGGTCGGGTTCTACTCTGTGCGCATGTGATTGCACTGTTCCGAGTAGATCAAGCTTGGACAGAGCGTCACTTGCTCCAACTATTCGATTGGCACCGTGACGCGACCGAGGCCCGGGCAGCGTGGCAAGGCTTTCTGTGGTCACCCCGCTTGTATCTGCCACTGATGATCGCAATCAAGCCCTTTCTGATTGAAACGGCAAGCCAGTACTCAGCACTGGGCGACCACGGTAGACAGTACGCAGCATTTCTGACCTATGCGGCCTTGGAACCAGCAGATGGATTCGCTCCAGAAGAGTTCAGAGCGGCATTTGGCGCATTGCCGCCAGAGGGTCTGCGAGAGGCCGCTCAAGCACTGGCACAAGCCCAGGAAGGAGCCGGCGAGCAGCGCGAAGAGTATTGGAAGAACAGGTTGCGCCCGTTCTGGAATAACGTCTGGCCAAAAAATCAAAGCATGGTGTCCGCACCAATCGCAGAGCGCCTTGCCCGGATCGCCATTGGCGCTGGCAGCGCGTTTCCTGATGCCTTACAAACGGTAAGAACCTGGCTTCTGCCTGTGGCCTATCCAGACCAACTGACCAAGCCGCTGAAGACGTCAGGGCTTTGCCATCAGTTTCCGGATGCAGCGTTGGACTTGCTTGATGTCACGATCGCTGCCCCGCAGTGGGTGAGTGACGAGCTTCTTGAGTGCCTGCAGCAAATAAGTGCGGTCAAACCAAGCTTTCAGAACGACGCTCGGCATCAGCGGCTCATAGCGCTGTATCGAATGAAGCACATTTAGCTTCGGCAGAGATCGTTTGATCCCAAAGCCGCTACCCTAGCTTGGCCGCCAAGTCACCC
>Ga0208243_1001068_pt1 | contig 10548 bp, 10 predicted proteins | sample Subbio2Aug_QV12A_FD_184826 | JGI IMG/M metagenome (GOLD analysis project Ga0208243, IMG submission 184826) | Serpentinite rock and fluid subsurface biosphere microbial communities from McLaughlin Reserve, California, USA - CR12Aug_QV12A (SPAdes) | ecosystem: Environmental > Terrestrial > Deep...
GCATCCAAGCTGCTCAGCCGCCCCTGGCCGGACATCGCCAATGAATTCCGCCTGCCCAAGCCGGTGGGCGGCCTCTTTCTGAGCGGAATCGCCCTGGTCTTCTTCCAGGGCCTCGCCGGCGCGATTGGACTGGTGCTGGCGACGACCATGGGATTGCTCCTTGCGTTCCAAGGGCTCGCCGTCGCGCATATCTACCTGCGCGGTTCGCGTTCGAGCGCCCTGGTGCTGGCGGTCATCTATTTCACCCTCGGATTTTTGGGGTGGCCACTCCTGTTTTTCGCCGCACTCGGCGTCGCCGACCTGATCTTCAACTATCGCGCCCGAAAGACGGACGCCGGGCCCACCGCGATGCAAAAACCGGATTGACTTTCGCCCGGTTTTTCTCGACATAGCCCGCAATCTCGGAGAAATAGCAAAGATGGACGTCATTCTGCTGGAACGCGTGGCCAAGCTCGGCCAGATGGGCGAGACCGTGCGCGTGCGCGACGGCTACGCCCGCAATTTCCTGCTGGCGCGCGGCAAGGCGCTGCGGGCGACGGAAAACAACAAGAAGCATTTCGAGACACAGCGGGCGCAGATCGAAGCGCGCAATCTCGAGGCTAAGAAAGAAGCCGAAGCCGTCGCCGAAAAGCTCAACGGACAAAGCTTCAATATCATTCGCCAGGCGGGCGAGAGCGGCCAGCTCTATGGCTCGGTTTCGGCGCGAGATATCGCCGAGGCGGCGACCGCGGGCGGTTTCTCGGTCAATCGCGATCAGATCGTCCTGGTGCACCCCATCAAGACTCTCGGCCTTCATCAGACGCCCGTGCATCTGCATCCGGAAGTCGATGTGAAGATCACGATCAACGTGGCCCGTTCGGAAGAAGAGGCCGAGCGGCAGGCGCGCGGCGAAAGCGCTACGATCCGGGAAGAGACGTCGATGGACGATCTTGGCCTGGAAGTCGGCGCGGCTCTTGCGGAAGCCGGCGACGTCGAGATGTAATCTCCCGTAAGGCGAACGCCATCGCCGGCGGCCTTTTGGCCGCCGGTTTCGTTTTCCCGGGCCGATCTCTGATTCTCTGTTCAATGCAAGAGCAGTCGGGCACGCGCCGAACGAATCTTTTTTCACCGTGTGAATAAGACTCGCTTCTCGCCGCGGCGGACAAAAGCCTCTGGCGGCGCCGACGCGTTAATGTATTGTTAACGGCGTCTCAGGCTCGCGCGTCGCGTTCGCAGCCCGGAACAGTCTCAAACAAGTCCGATCATCGATGCCACCAATCGAACAATTGGCGGGCCGGCGCGCGTTTCAGGTCGCGCAGCCGGACGCGCCTGCCTATCGCGCGCCGCCGCACAATATCGAAGCCGAGCAAGCGCTGCTCGGCGCGATTCTCGTCAACAATGACGCTTTCGACAGAGTCTCGGACTTCCTGAAGCCCGAGCATTTTTCCGAGGACTTGCACCGCCGCATCTATGAAATCGCGGCGCAGCTCATTCGCGCCGGCAAGCTCGCGACCGTCGTGACGCTGAAGACGTTCCTCGCCGACATCGAGCTTCCGGCCGGCGTGACGATCCAGGCCTATCTTGCCCGACTCGCCGCCGAGGCGACGACGATCATCAACGCCGAAGACTATGGCCGCACCGTTCATGATCTCGCGGTTCGCCGGGATCTCATCGTCATCGGGCAGGACATCGTCAACACGGCCTATGATTCGCCGATCGATTCGCCGCCGCGCGCGCAGATCGAAGAAGCCGAACGGCAGCTCTATTCAATCGCTGAGACGGGACGCTATGACGGCGGCTTTCAGCGATTTGCCGAAGCGCTCACCACTGCGCTCGACATGGCGAGCAGCGCCTATATGCGCGAAGGGCATTTGTCCGGCGTCGCAACGGGCCTGCTCGACCTCGACGAAAAAATGGGCGGTCTGCAAAAATCCGACCTCATCATCGTCGCCGGGCGACCGGGCATGGGCAAGACCGCTCTCGCCACGAACATCGCCTTCAATGTCGCGCGCGCCTATCAATTCGAAGCTGAGCCCGACGGCACGCATAAGACGATCAATGGCGGCATCGTCGGCTTCTTCTCTTTGGAAATGTCGGCCGAGCAGTTGGCGACGCGCGTCATCGCCGAGCAATCGGGCGTGCCGAGCTACAAGATCCGCCGCGGCGATATCAACGAGGACGATTTTCGCCGCATCGCCGACGCCGCACGGGAAATGCAGAGCATTCCCTTCTACATCGATCAGAGCGGCGGCATCTCGATCGCGCAGCTCACCGCACGGGCGCGGCGCCTCAAACGCCAGAAAGGCCTGGACCTGCTCGTCGTGGACTATCTGCAACTGCTCGCCGGTTCGCGTTCCCGCAATGAAAATCGCGTGCAGGAACTCACGGAAATCACGACCGGCCTCAAGGCGCTTTCCAAAGAGCTCAATGTGCCGATCATCGCGCTGTCGCAGCTCTCTCGCCAGGTCGAGAACCGCGACGACAAGCGGCCGCAGCTTTCCGATCTGCGCGAGTCAGGCTCGATCGAACAGGACGCCGACGTCGTCATCTTCGTCTATCGCGAAGAATATTATCTGCGTAACCGCGAGCCGCGCGAAGGCACCGAAGAACACATCCAATGGATGGCGGAGATGGAGCGCGCGCATGGCCGCGCCGAAGCGATCATCGGCAAGCAGCGTCATGGTCCGACAGGGACGGTGCAGCTCGCCTTCGAGGCTGAGGTCACCCGCTTCTCCAATCTTGCCGACGAGGACAAGCTGCCGGCGCGAATGTGAAAAACGCGCGGCGCTGACATGCAGGGTTTCATCGTCAGCTGCCTTTGTGCCCGGCCAAAGCTCACCGCATAACGGGTGCGGGCGGATAGAAGGCGGTCCAAGCGGTCGGTCGCTCCGGATCACGAATGCTCTCGGCGGCAGATCGGCCCAGGAAATATTTCTTCCCCCTCTTCACAATAGAAATGGGCCAGCATGAACGTCGGCGTGATCTGCCCACTGTCGAGCAGCGCGTCATTCAGCTGGCAGATGAACTTCAGCAATTTGCAGTCCTCGTCGTCCGCAATATTGAACCCGAAGCCGAAACCACGTTCAATGAAGAGGTCGACAATGCCGCCGCCGGCGAGAAATTTTCGTGGACTGAATGTTTTCACCAACAAAGGTAGAATGTCTTGCGCACGCACACCTTCAAATCCGTAAGACAAGCAATCCCAGTCCTCGAACTCAGCGTAAACCTTTTTAAACTGAGCATGGTAGCGTTGCCGCTCCCCAAGGAGCGGCAAAAGCAATTGTATAAACGCGAACGCCACCTCGGTGGTAGAGTTTAGTTCGACTGCCCTTTGAACCGGCATTTGCGGCGACAAAAGAGACCAGCGTTCAGCGCCTCGTTTTCCCCATAAAATGAGTGAAGCTACTCTTGGCCGCCGGCGAGCTGATGTCATTGCTCTCGGCCACCGGCGAGCTGATGTAATTGCTCTTGGCCGCCGGCGAGCTGCTGATAAATTTCACCGAATGGAAACAAAAGCCAAACGGCCTAATGCCGTCCCCAATCCCCAACTCGCGCGCGGAGACTGCGTCTGGCATTATGAAAGAGAGCAGGTTATCGCCTCCATCGCGCAAGACGTCGCTATTGAATTCGATCGTCTCTTTTACTAAAGCAGGGGCCTTCAGGTAGCCGATCATGTTCCCATTCAGAAGGACCATCAAGGACTGTTTTTTTAGCTCGGGCGGATGGACAAACGGAAGAGCCTCTATTTCGAGCGTCATTTCCTGCTTCGATCGCGCCAACTGAAAAGCCAGATGGGCCTGGTGTTCAACGGTATATGTGCCGTTCGGCGCCGAGGAAGAATCCCAGCCCCGCCCCATGAATTTTCTGGCGTTTCCGCCGTCACCGAATTTTATTGCTTCCCCGAGATACAAATTCGTAGCCATCGTTCTATTCCCCTTCACCTTCAGAAAGCAGCAAGCCGCACTTCTAACAAAATTTTAGTTTGCGCTGCAACGAACAGTCACCCAAGATCGCTCGGCCCACGGGTCATTGCCCTCACTCTTCAATCGGGTTCAACCCTCAGCGTGCCGCGATGAGCTGTGGCTCAATTATTGTTCTCATCTCCGAGCCATGTCGAGATCATACGCAAGGCTCTATGTATCCATCAAGATTTCGTCACATACTACTTTCTGCGCCTCCTCAGCTTCCATCCAGGCGCCAATACTCGAAGATTCGGGCTTTCTAATTGCCGTGACGGTGTTTGTGTAGTGACGGAGGAACAAGGCCATGACATGTTCGACGCCATCGCTGCGAATTGAGCGTAGGTCCGCCTCGAAATAGGCGCCGCGATTGAACGCGCCCGTTATCACCTCGTAAGACGGGAAATATGCGACGTCATGATGGTGCGAAGCGACCTCTTCCGCCGCGACTCGCAGGGTCGATTTGGAATAGGTCGTCGAAACGAGCACATGGCGATCCTCATATGTCGCGATCAACGGAACTGGAGAAACCGTCAGAATGACTTTGGCGCCGGGATTGACAGTTCGGAGCTGGCGGATAAACGAATTCAGATCGTCGACTATGTCCTTCACGCCGAAGTTGATGAACTCATAGCGTTCGAAATCCATGCACCCGGCCGCGACCCCCGGCGCCAAAGGGAATACGGCGCCGTCGTGCTTGGCGCGCCATCCTTCGGTGAGTCCAAGTGTGAAGATGAATACATGCAAGGATTCGAACATCGACCTAACGCAAGATAGGTGAGCTTCCCTCGACCGCTCGACGTCCGCTTCGGACAAGAAACCATCTGGCTCGACGGTCGGACGAAACGGATCCGCCCAACGGCCGTCGGTGCGCATCCATTCAGTATCCATTGGGCAAAAACGTCCATAAGCCCGGTCGAATAACTGCACGAGCTGACGCGCCGTGTAGATGTTGCCGAACCGCGCCGAGAATATTCCAAAGTTTCTGGAAAGCCCGTCTTCGGCCGACATTCCCTCCGGAGCCGATTCCGCGATATAGTAATTAAAACCGGATGATCCCAATGTCCGAGAAATGTGCTGCGCAAAGCAGCTGCCCGCCGTTGCGATTCTCTCCGCCTTCGTGATTTTGAATTTACCGGAAACGACGGGGTCAACCTTTTCCTGGGGCGTTCTCTCAATGGCTCGCCGCCAGAACTGATAGTCGGCCAAGCCGGTGTATGGAGAGACTGGCTGCGCTCGATCCCCCGCGATTTCGCTTTTAACCAAGGCTCTGAGGTCGTTATATGCGCCGTTGTCCAGTCGGGCGCATTGCAATGATTCCGGTGACGCCTGCTCAAAGCGCATGAAGCTCGCCCGAATAAAAGAATCTAAATCGTACACGGTCGGCGGAAGCCATGCATTTTCGCCGACGCCGGCCTTGAACAGGTATTCTGAGGGCCCCAATCCAAGAGCCTCGCTGAGTGGCGGGTATAAGGGCCAAATTGGACCATTTTGCAAACGATCGAGGAGCAATTTCTCCGGATTCCGGATCGCTGGGAAAATGCCGATTTTTTCCATCAAGACATGCGCCACGTCGGCCAACACGTGAATTTTTGGATGGACGACCTCATGCATGAAGCAGCCCGAAGCGCTCCATCTCTCGACAAGTTGTTCGCCAGGGAATCCCAAGTCGTGCAGTTGTATAGCCAGCCAGGATCGCGCATCGTCGAAATATTGGAAGAAGCCCAGAGCCGCGAAAACGTCGCGCCGAAACAAAGAGCGGGTTTCGTCAACGGACAAACCCTGTTTCCAAGCTGCGAGACATATGGCGGAATGCTCGTTGCCAATCGGAGAAACGAGGGGGGGATCCAGATAGACAACGTCAGGGTGGAATCCGTTGAATATGACGTTAGGCCAGAAGAGAAGCCTGGGCGCGTGCGCGGGCCTGGGCGCATCCCAGTTTCCGGCAGCCGGCGCCGTTAGCCCGCTTGCCTCCAAATGCTTAGCGATTTTGGCGCCGCCGCCCCTCTGCATCAATATGACGTCGTGCGCCTCTAGGTCACGCATGTCATCCGTTACAAGGCGCCGCTCAATTTTATGTCCAGGCGCCATCAAAGTCAGACAGTTGCTGAGCACAATTCCTTGACAGTTGCCAATGACGACGATTTTCATCGGATTCCCTTTTTCACGAATAAATGGGATGGGCGACAGGCGGCGGCATGCCGATCACCAGGTCCCCTGATATTGCAAGCAGAATTGATTTGCGCTCGATCCCCGCAAACTAAGGTTCCAACCCTCCCCGGCACCTTTGCCGACCATCTGCCACCTTCCATAAGTGACTTGCGCGCCGTCGGGTTCTCCATTCACGCCCATGCTTCCCGATCCGGGCTTCCAACCGTTCGTGGAATCCCACCAAGCTTCTTCCTGCTTGATCGCAGGGCGGACCCTGTCGGGATCTTTTGTCCAACACGAGTTGTTGGCGTTCGGCACGTAAGAGATCGTCTCTTGCCAAAAAAAACGTCTGCCGACGGTCACGCCATCGACCTGATAGATGTTGCCCCAGACGCGCAAACCGTATGGATTGGTGGTTACGTCATGGAGCGCATATGGTTGACCTTCCACGCCGCAACCGCCATCAGTAATATCGGTCCATGGTCCTCCCCCGACGCGTATTTCCGCACGGGTAGTTCCTATCTTGAATCGATTGCGGACGGAGGAATCAGCGTAATCGTTCCGATACGCGTCGAGCCATACGAATGTCCTGCCTCCGGCGCAATTCGACTTGATAGACCATTCTTCGACGCTGATCGGTTTGCCGGGGGCGCTCGGCCAGTTGTTCGGATCGCCCCACGTAAAATCCGTCCGCGTCGGCCCAACAGGATTCGTCGCCCACTGCGATAGTTTTTGGCCCGTTATACGATTGATCATCACTCCCATCCGTCTGGAGCCCAGAGTATGATAGTCGCTCATGGTCTCGCCATTGAATTGAAGTTCTTTAATCACATCGTCTGCATTTTGCGCCGCGCAAGAGACGTTCACCTGGACGATCGCGCCGATGGCGAGAAAATACGCCAGTGGAAGTGACAAGCGGCCCTTGACGAGACGATCACGGAGCTCTTCTGTCAAGGCAGGTCCCCTTTATGCCAAGTCCATCGCCGATGACGGATCTTACGAAGGCGTCGGACGATCCTGAGCGCTTTCGTTTGCGTTGGATGGGGATTTCCGGCCTTGCCCATTCTTGCCGGTGCGGGCGTCGGCCAGAACCAACCCGCTATCGCCGACGATCCGAACACGTTGTTAGGCTGACAACAAGCACAACGCGACCGCTCTGAAAAATATTATGGCAGACGCATGCGATATGCGGTATACGCCAGTATCTTCAGGATGTTAGGGCAAGCCTCAGAACTATCGCAAATCGATTATGCTCGGCTTCCTTGCGCCACGCCGTCAATTATTCCAACCGCATCGCATAGCGGACGGTATGGATCGCGGACAACATAAGTTAAGGAACCTCGGTATGGCAATGGACTTTTTGGTAGGTGGATTGCCGCGAGGCGGAACGACGATTACCGCGGATCTCTTCAATTTCCATCCAAACACTTTTTGTCTCGCCCAAGAAAGCCAAATTCTTCCCCTTTGCGCTGGTCTAGGCGACATCGCGCCCGTCGCGCCCCAACATTTGCCAACGGTCAGGGACTTCGTTCGACGACAGATTGATGTCGTTTTGCGCGTGTCCGCGGGGCATAACGTCGCCGGGGAAGAACACGCTGCGGCGCAGGCCGAAAAAATGGGGGTCAAAATTGCACGTCGGCAGCGGCTCGTATTTGACGAGGCGCGGGTTAACCGACTCACTGACAGTATTGTCGCCTTGTTTGCGTAAGGGCTTTACGGGGAGGAGTTGCTCACGCAATGCATGGGCGAACTCAGGAACGAGATCAAGCAGTCTGTCTCCGCTGAATTCATCGGCGAGAAGTCGCCTTCGAATGTTTTATCTATTGCGCGGTTCGGTCTTCTCGGCGCCAAGGCCGCGGTGATTATGAAGCGTGAACCTTATGCATTCATGCGTTCCATGCGGCAGGTCGATACTGGTAACGAAGGTCTCAATGCGGCTTTCCGCAAGCCGCTGTGGGAAATGATCGGATTGTATCGCGTGTACGCGGGCGCAATAGCCAGTCTTACACCTGCTGAGACACTTATCGTCGGCGACTATTATTCCGACCTGATCGACGCGCCTGCAACGTTCGCGGAAAAGATGTTCAATGCCGTTGGACTGTCGGTGGACCCCGAAGCGATCGCCGCGGCTGCGGCGACGGTACGCCGGCAGACCATGAGCCCGAGCTGGGAGTCGTTCACACTCGCCGAGCAGGCGCTCATCTGGCGCCTGACGGCAGACGCTCGCGGTAGGCTCGGCTACGACGCGGCATACTTCAACGAAAAGGGCCTATCCGTTGAACCGGATTTTTCGGGCTATGACATTGACAGCAATCGCGTCCATGTCCTGTCAGGACTCCTTCCCACCGGGCAGGCCGACAATCTGTGGCTTGATGAGGAGGGATGGTTAGCGGTCGAAACCAAGCCCGAATGCAAGGCAATGACCCTGCGCTTCTGGGCCAATTTCCCTCACTCCGTGCTGCCTCCGGGAGAACTTGCTACGATTGAGGCCTTTGGTTTCGACGAAACGGGCGAAAAACTTCTCGGCAGCTGCACGCTCGGCGGCGCCAAACACACCGCTACAATTCCTGTGACGCTCGACGATTTTGCGCCCCTGCTTGAAAATAAAAGTGGTGCGGTTCGCATGCTCATCTTGCGACCAAGCCACTCCTTTAGGCCGGTCAATTTGCCTGCGAGCGATGGAATTGGCGTCGGCTTCGTGCGCGTCTCTGCGATGATGCTTCCACCAACCTTCGAAGGTTCCGCTCAATAATCCAGTCCGGCGGCGAACTCGTGAGCTAAGCCCGGCCGCACCGCGGCGGGGCTTAGCTAGAGCGTCAACGGCGACGGTTACTTGCTGCCGAGGGTCCAAAGGCCCTTGTTCTTGTCGAAGCGGAAGCCCGTTGCGTTCTTCAGCTCGTCCTTGGTGGCGTTGATCGTCAGCCACCATTTGTTGTTGCGCTCGGTGGCGCGGAGATCGCTGAAGGCGACGGCGATGTCTTTTTCGCCCATGCCAAGGAAGCCGCCAACTGAGATGATAGCCGCGGTGACTTTGCCGCCGCGATCCAGCACGAGATCCTTCACTTCGCCGATTTTGTTCTCCTGCGGATCGTACACGTTCTGGTCATGGATATTCGAGACCAGCAGCGCATTCTGCGGAAGCGTGGTCAGGAAATCCGGCCGACCCGCCGCCCCCGTGGTCGAACGATCCATCGTCCCGGTCGTGGAGCGGTCCATCGCCCCGGCGGGACGGTCAGTCGTGCGATTCATCTGCTCGGCCAAAGCCGCGCCTGACAGCGTCGCGATAAGCGCGCCTGCGAGGAGGTAGGACTTGAGCATGGCTGTCTCCGGTCATGTTGTTAGCGCCACACGAACGGCGTTCGTGTGTGTGCCTAGAACAAGCATCGAAGATCGATGTTCCAAGCTTCGCGGCAGATATCCAAAAGAAGGACAGCCCGCCGCGCGCGTCTCGAAACAGTTAGCCGATCAAATCGGGTCCCACAGACCGGTCGCTTTGTCGAACTTATACGCGAGGGCCTTCTTCAGCAGGTCCTTCGTCGTGTTGAGCGTCAGCCAGCTCTTGTTGTTTTTCTGAGTGATGGTGATCGCGGATACGGGAATCGCAATATGCTTCACGCCGAGCCCGAGAAAGCCGCCGACGTTCAGCATCACGGCGTTAATGGAGCCGTCGGCGGAAAACAGCATGTCCGCAATCGAGCCGAGCTTCTTTTCATTGGGATCATAGACCGGCTGCTTGTACCAGGCGGAGACCACCGAACCGTAGACCGGCAGCCTTTCGAGCGGCACGACCACAACGGTTTCGGTTTGGGAGCTTTGCGCGTCGGCCGGTAGCGGCGCAAAAGCGGCAAGAGCGAGCGAGGCTGTGACGAAGACGCGTTTCAGCATTAGAAAAAATCCTTTTTGGAACGAGCGGCAGCCGGACGGCGCGCTACGCGAAATTCTCACGACGCGGCGCCCTTGCTACTTCACCTTCCAGGCGTGTTCGGCCGCATCATATTTGTAGCCGGTCGCCTTCTTCACGATGTCCTTTGTCGTATTGATAGTCAGCCAAGTCTTGTTGTTCTTTTCTGTGACCGTGATGTCATTGGCCGGAATGGCGACGTGCTTCGCGCCGATGCCGAGAAAGCCGCCAACGTCGAGCATGACGGCGTTGATCTCGCCGCCTGAAAACAGCATGTCGGTGATCACGCCGACCTTCTTATCGTTCAAATCGTAGACTGGCTTTTTGTACCAAGCGGAAACCAGCGAGCCATAACGCGGCAACGCTTCCATAGGCACGACGACCTTGCTGTCGGGCGCGGCGGTTTCCGCGCGGACAGGATGGGCGACCGCGATGGCCATGCAGAATGAGAGCGCAACAAGCAAAGTTCTGTTCATTCGACCAATCTCCCCAACGTCCCTGATACGACCGCGATCATAGCTGATTCATCGCGGCAGCACGCCCCAATAATCAAGATCA
>Ga0208243_1001069_pt1 | contig 10547 bp, 12 predicted proteins | sample Subbio2Aug_QV12A_FD_184826 | JGI IMG/M metagenome (GOLD analysis project Ga0208243, IMG submission 184826) | Serpentinite rock and fluid subsurface biosphere microbial communities from McLaughlin Reserve, California, USA - CR12Aug_QV12A (SPAdes) | ecosystem: Environmental > Terrestrial > Deep...
GGGCTCGTGTTTTTGGCCCTTTTTGGCGGCGTGCTCCATGCCAATGGGATAGGCGATGGCGTCGGCTCCCGTGTAGCGCACAAAGGACACGACTTGCGCCGCGAACCTGTCTAGCTCTGCTCCCGTCAGACGACGGTACTCAAGCGCCTGTCCGCCGGTACCGGTGGCGCCAAACTCAGCCTCGATGATAATTTCGTGGTTGCCGAGGCTATGGCGCACCGCATCTGTAATGTCACGCGTAACCACAAAGTCTAGCACGGGCGGCAGCATTTCCGTATCAATCATGCCCCAGGCGGGACGCACGCGCTCCACTACGCGCAGAAAATCGCGCCTAAACGTTATGTATTCTTTGCCGGTGAGGTAAAGAGCGTAGAGCCTTAGGGTGGCTTCATCGAGCATCGCTTCTTCACCGAAAGTCGACTGCATGTAGGAGACGGCATGGCGCACTCGCGCCTCGGCTAGGGCAAGGCTTAGACTGTCGGCTGCCTGAGCGTCCTGCAGCTTAGCCGGGGCATAGACGGGCACCTTAAAATGGTCAAGCGAAACGGCGACGAAGCGTGCGCCGTACTCGGCCGCGAAACGCGCTATTTGCCCGGCGGCAAGCTCTGCGCCACGCACGACGTTAGTGTCGGGTGAATAGTGCTTTACACCGGCGAGTGTCGGTATTTTGCCGGGGTCGCCGGAGCCCGCCTCAGCGGCGTTATGGCTGAGCTGCACGATAACAGGCGAACCCTTTCCCGCTGCCGCTGCCATGGCAAACGCCCGCATCTCAAGTTCAAACGGGAAATTGGCGTTCGCGGCGAGGAGCGTTACGCGCTCTGCTTCAGGTTTTAGCTGACCATTCGCCGTAAACGGTGATGCCAACGCGAAAACTTGCCTAAGCTCGGCTCCGGTTAACAGCATATCGTTGCCCTCCTTCGTATTGCCTTAGACCCTGTCGAGGTACTCGCGCGTGCGGGTGTCAATGCGGAGCTTGTCCCCTTCGTTAATAAAGAATGGCACGTTAATAATAAGGCCCGTTTCCATGGTAGCGGGTTTGGAGCCGCCCGTGGCGGTATCGCCGCGAAACCCGGGCGCGGTTTCTTTTACCACGAGCTCAACATAATACGGTAGCTCTATGCCGATGACGCGGTTGTTGTACATCATCATGGTGACGCTTTCGTTTTCTTTGAGGAACTTAATGTCGTCGCCTAGGACATCGTGGTTAATGTTGACCTGTTCAAAGGAGCTCTCGTCCATAAACGTGTAGAAATCGCCGGTGTCGTAGAGGTACTGCATTTGGCAGCGCTCCACGTGCGCGCGGTTTACCTTCTCGCCCGCGCGGAAAGTCGTTTCCTGTACTGCGCCCGTCTCTACGTTCTTGAGCTTAGCGCGCACAAAAGCCGCGCCTTTGCCGGGTTTGACGTGCTGAAAATCGACTACTTGATAGACGGCGCCGTCAAGTTCAATGGTTAGTCCTGTGCGAAAGTCGTTAGTTGAAATCATGGGAGGCCTCCTTGCTTGTGCGTGGCTTGGGAAATCGTGAATCATGAATCGTGAATCGTGAACTGAGGGTACTAACAGCGGTCAGCACTCAGCACTGAGCGGGGATAGGCGTTAGGCTTGAGGCGTTAAAGGGGAACGGGGACTGCGACACGGCTCTACTGAGCACTGAGCACTAGGCACTAAGCACGCTCACAGCACCAATAGCTCTTTGCTAAAGCTATAGAAGTTCTCGCAGCCGCTAGGCGTCACGACGACCATGTCCTCGATGCGCACGCCACCCCAGTCGGGTATGTAGATGCCGGGCTCGATGGTAATAACCATATTGGGCTGCAAAGCATCCTCGCCTTTAGTGCCGGCGGAGGGGCCCTCGTGCACGGCACGGCCTATACCGTGGCCTAGGCCGTGGCCGAAGCGCTCGCCGTAGCCGGCCTCGGAGATAATGTCGCGCGCGACTTTGTCTACATCTTTGCCCAAAACGCCGGGACGAACGGCTGCCAGTGCGGCGAGCTGCGCCTTTAGCACGGTGTTGTAGAGCTCAAGCTGTTTGGCACTTGGCTCGCCAAGTACGAATGTGCGCGTCATATCGCTGCAGTATCCATTGTATACAGCCCCAAAGTCCAGAGTCAAGAAATCGCCCGCTTCAATAAGGCGGCTGCTTGCACGGCCATGCGGCAAGCTCGAACGCGGGCCGGAAGCCGCGATAAAGTCAAACGAAGCGCGGTCGGCTCCTAGCCTGCGCATAGCTATTTCTAGTTCCAGTGCAATATAGGCTTCGGATACACCGACCTTGATTTTAGGCAGAGTCTGTCGCAGCGCTTCCTCGGCTATGGCCGCAGCTTGCCGCATGGCAGACAACTCGGCCGCGTCCTTGACCATACGCAGCTTTTCGACTAGCCCGGTCTGCGGCACAAGCTCCGCCTGTAGCTTCTCCTTTAGGGCCTGATAGATGCTAAAGGTAATAAAGTCGCTCTCAAAGCCTAGCTTTTGCAGCTTGTGCTCCGCGAGTAACTGCTGCAGAAAGTCGTAGAGCGATGCCTGATAGTCCTGCACCGTAAACTCCGGGGCCTCTACAGCCGCCTGTTCCACATAGCGAAAATCTGTCAGAAGCCAGGCCGCATCCCGGCTGACGAGCGCATAGCCATTAGAGCCGGTAAAGCCGGTGAGATATGCCCTGTTCTCAGGCTTGACGATAAGACAGGCGTCAAGCCCCTCGGGCAGGCCCGCGCGCAGGCGGTTTAGTCTACTTTCCATTAGTTATCTACACCCCTTTGAGTAAGATTCTAATACCCCTAGGATTTCCTGTGCTACATCCGCCAAGAGCTTGCCGTCCGTATCGACTGTGAAGTCGGCATAACGCTCATAGAGCGGACGGCGCACGTGCAATAGCTCCACCAAGCGCGCATAGGGGTCTGCCGCGTTCTCAAGTAGCGGTCGCTTGATGCGGCTGCGCTTAAGGCGGGCGAGTAGCTCCGGCACGGAGGCCTGCAAATAGATGACAGCTCGCGACTTATGTTTAAGCGCCTCCATACCGCGCTCGGATAACACGGCCCCGCCGCCTAGCGACAACACCAGAGGCTTCCCTGCCTGGGCCAAGCGTAGCAGCGCTTCCTCCTCCAATTGGCGGAAGTAATGCTCGCCATGGATAGCAAAAATCTCGGCCACAGACAGCCCGGTGCGGCGTTCTATTTCCCGGTCGAGGTCGATGGTCAAGAGGTTGAGCGCGCGGGCGATATCCCTACCTACGCTGCTCTTGCCGCTCCCCATCATGCCGATTAGCACAATCATGGTTGTCACGTCCCTACAAGTTGGTTAGGGCGGTGTAGTCGAGATGCGGATGCGGCCGGTAATGCTTAAGATAAGGTACATACTGCGCCCGTTAGACGCCTGAATCCAAATAGTGGAGTTCGGTGTCGGATTGCCGAAAGCGATAGGCTCGCCTAAGTAGTTAAAGGCAAAGTTCTCGTCGGCAGTAACAAATGTAATCCTTGCCGGCAGTACGCGACGGTACTCTCTCATCTCCTGCGAGAGCTCGTTAAACACCCTCACTTGATGCGGGTGTCCGGAGAGCCTAAGGAAATCCATGCGCGTATTAGCGCCGCGCATGATGGCAAGCTGGCGCACGTGGTGTGCATCCGATGCTAACTGCCGCACCGTCGACTGCAGTTCTGCGTTAATTAACGCATCGCTGACTCTCGGCACCGCCAGCAGAGCCAGAACCCCCATAATGCCGACTACAGCTAGGAGTTCTATTACCGTAAAGCCGCGTTGTCGTCCCCGCAATTGGCCCCTCACTACTGCCGACGCGCCGCAAAAGGCGAGCGTCCGGGGAACCCGCCCACCTTAGGTTCACCGATAACCGCGCCGCTAAACAGGCGAACCTGCAGGGTACCCTGCAGAGCTTGTCCCGTGCCGGTAAACTGCAGTGCCTCCAGCACTAAGGCTTCCTCCTGCTCCTCAAGCAGCATGAGAAAACGATAAAGGTCATGGTAGGTACCTGCGACCTGCATATTCGTGATAGCTCCAATGTCTTCCACCGCAATGCTCGTGCTTTCAAGGCTAACGACAGTAGCGGTAGCTGCGTTTTCAAGCATAGTCAGGAACTCGGGTAGAGGAATGCCGAGCTGGCGCTCCTCGGTCACAGTGCGGATTTGCTCGTGCAGGCGATCAAGCCTCGCCGCGAGCTCCGCCTCCTTGTTTTCCCATGGCTCCAGTCTGTAGAGCGTGCCTGTCAGCGTCTCTATTTGGTGACGCAAAGCAGCCTGCTCGGTGAGCAGTGGCTGCCACAAGTACAAGTAAATTAATGTCCCGGTTAGCACGACCAACAGGAAACCTAGCAGTATGCCCTCACGTCTGTTAAGCTTCATTGTTCCTCCGCCCTAATCTCTACCGTAAGCTCAAAACTATAGCCCACAGCATCGGCCTGTAATACGCTAAGCACCGGATCCTCGAACAAAGTTGAACCGGCTAAGACTCTGAGAAACTCCGCCGCCAAAGCGTAGGACGGCGTCACCCCACGCAGCCTTAAGCCCGCCTCGTCGATACTTAAGTCGGTAACAAAGACGCGGTCAGGGAGAAGCCGCGCAAGCTCGTCCAGGAAAGGCACCAGCTTGACATTTTCGGGGACAGCTTCGCCGCGCACGCGCCGCAGTTCTTGCTCTAAGCGAGCATACTCCAAGAGCAAGGGCTCAAGCGGCCCTAAAGCATCTGCCCGCGCTTTCAGGCCGGCGACCTCATTCCGCAGGCTCTGCACGTTCTTCATCAGACGATAGCTATACGCAGTAACAGGCGCCGCCACACACAACAAGCATACCACCGCAATGAGGATAGCGCGGTAGGGATATGGCTGCCTCTGCCGCGCGAGCGGCAGCAGGTTTATTTTCACAGCACAACCTCCCCTAGCGCTAGGCCAATCGCGACACACAGAGAGGCCCCGCACCAGTCGAGGTCTTCCGCCGAGACGCCGTGAGCCATACGCGTCAGTGGATTAGTGATGTTCACGCGAAAGTCCTTTTGGTCACTGCGCACCGCATGGCGGATACTTTCCTCAAGTTGGGCCGTGAAGAACGGCAACAAGCTGTTCCCACCCGCGACCTGCACAGTGTCGATGGTTACGCCTTTATTCTCTGTGAGATAAAAATTAACCGTAGTGTTTATTTCCCCAAACAGACGGTCACGCACGGGGGCTAGCAGCGAAAAATAGGGGCAGTCAGGCGTAAGCCCATGCTCAATCTTTTCCTTCTCTGCCTGCTCGAAGTCTAACTGGTGCTCCACCATAATGGCGCGCGTCAGCTGATTGCCGCCCAGGGCAATCACTCGCGCCGTCTGCAGCACGCCTTCACGAAACACACTTAGGTTAGTGGTGCCCGCGCCAAAATCTAGGACGACGTGTGTGCCGCGCTTAACCTGCGACTGTGTCGCCAGGAGGGCAGAGCGAAACATGGCCAAAGGCTCAATGTCGACGCGGATAATCTCAAACCCCGCGTTAGTCATAAAATCTACAAAGTTAATGATGGGCTCGCGTTGCATGGCGACCAAGATTAAGGTGTTAGGTTCGCCGGCGCGAGCCGGCATGACGGCAAAATCCGTCAGAGTATCCTCGCGGTTTAGCTGCAGCACCTGCTCGATTTGCCAGTCAATGGCCGCCCGCAGTTCTTGCTTTGGCATCGGCGGCAGAGTAAGCTTCCTGAGCATCAGGTTCTGTCCCGTGAGCGTGGTCGCGGCGCGGCGTGTCGTGAAGCCGCCGCGACTTACGGCCTCGGAAATGGCGGCGCTTAAGGCTCCGGCGTCCCTAATTAAACCATTTTCTACGCTGCCCCGCGGCGTTGGCACCACCGCGTAGCGTAAGACGCGCGGCGGTTGACCCGGCACGACCTCAACCATCTTAATCTGCGAGTTTCCGACATCAATGCCTAGCACCGGTCGCGCAAACAGACCGCGCTGCGGCGGTTTTTTTACGGTGGGCGCCGGCGGCGGCAGGGGTGTCCTTGCGCGACTCCAGTACCGCACACCTAGGGTCAGTGAGGCGATAAATGCTAGCGGTGCAAATACCCATAGCCAGGCCGCAGATACGTCTAACTGCTGCGCATAGCTCCACATATCGGTTAGCCATAGCGCGCTCTCGTGCCAAAGCCTCTGCAGCTCTGTGCCCGCGTAGATTACAGCGGCGACGAGAGCGAGGGTCACAATTACCGCCACTCCCCATGCCTTACGGCTGCGCCTTACGCGAGCGGCCCGGTTGCGTTCACTCCGCGTGATAACTTTAGCTAGCTCTTGGTTCTCTTGTGTCACCGGGTGCAAGCGCACAGGCCCCCTCTCTCTCTATCTCTATCTACATGTCTGTCGATATCATCTGCTGCCCCAGGTGTGAAAACTGTAGCTCGTCGCGGTCGACCACAGCCCGAGTGCCGTTACCGAAGGCGTAAAACTTGCTATACCGCCGGTGGCGATGTTGACTTGCCCGTGATTGTTTACGTACAAGGTACCCGCAATCACCACCCCATCAACCCGACCGTGGTTGCCAACGTCGACCCTGGCCCGCGGCGCGTACAGAATCCCGGTCATTAGCGCGTGGTTATCCACCGCAACCGCGGTTGAGCCTGTAATAAGATGCCCTGTGAGCACCGAGTGGTTGCCGAGCGTCACAGGTGCGGAGTTAGTCACTAGTACACCTGTCAAACTCGCGTGTTCGCTCAGCGTGAATCCCGTCGTGCCGTGATAATACACGAGCATCCGCTCGATATGACCACTCTGGTTCACATGAGCGTGGCTGCTAAGCGTGAGTGTTTGCTCAATGTGCAGAATAACGCGTCCCGTACCCGTGCCCGTGCGGTTAAGGCGCGCATGTTCGCGAACTGAGAGATTCCTGACGCTAATTACGACATCGTTTGAATCGGGCACATCGATCATTAAGACGCCGTGCGCTCTTACGGTAACGTCAGTATAACTGCTGTTGGCAAGCAAACTCGCCGACCCATGTTCATTTACTGTCAGTGTCCCGCGGGACGTAAGACCGGTGGGGAGAGAAAATGCCGGCGGCGCAAATGACGCTAAGGGCGGGCCCACGATACGAGCCCCATGAATAACAGCGTGACTATCTAATACAAACGAACTGCCCGATATATCGCCGTTAATGACGGCGTGATTGCCAAGGTCGACCACGCCACTCACTTGATGTCTACCCAGTGCGGTGTCCACGCCAACCCCTGCCGTTTCATCAGCCAATACGGCCAAAGTGCGGCGCGCAAGTTGCTGCCTCCCCTGAACCACCAGTTCTACGCGCGAAGCGGTTAGACGCCGCACCGCAATCTCTACTTCGCCAATGTCCGCTAGCACCTGCGTTCCTACCGACGTGCCAAAAGCAGCACTGCGATACAGTATATGCGTCTGGCCCACGCCAATCGAGGGGAGCACAATGCTGCCGTTCCCGAGGCCGCGCCGCGCCCAGTTCAACCCCGCCTCGGCAATATAGAAGGCCTGCGTCCCCTGCGTGTGGTGCATGGCAGAACGGTACTCCGCAGTTGTAGCCGTCGCAAAAGTAACGCCGACAATCATAAGAATGGCGACCGTCAAAGTTACGAATACGAGTATACTACCGCGCTGCGAATGCATGGTGGGCCTCCTTTCGCGAGATGGTGGGGGGTTGCTGGCTCCCAGCTCCTAGCTCCTGGCAGAGAAAGTGCCCAGTGCCCAGTGCTTAGTGCCCAGTAGAGCAAGCTCTGCAATTTCATGATTCACGTATTCCTGATTCATGATTGCCCCGGCTCACAGCCCACAGCTCAGCGCTCATAGCTCACAGCTGGCGCCCGGCGGCTGGCGCCCGGCGGCTGGCGCCCGGCGGCTAATTTCTCAGCACCGCCCGCGTCGTAAACGTAAACGGCAGACCTGTGCCGGGGCGGGCACCGGGGACGGAGCTCACGGTAGTTGCGGTAATCGTCACGGCGCGGCCTGCGTCCGTAAGCGCGAACTGCAGGGTCTGCACATAGGTAGCCATCGGCTGGCTGTTCAACTGAATGTCCTGCCCTGACAGGCGATATGTTAATGTGATCCAATTGCTGATACTTCTGTCCCACACCTGAAAAGTTATCTGGCGTCCGGCATCGGCGACCGCGACACTGCCGGGACGAGCTTCGCGCAGGCGCGTGGCAACCTGCTCCACAGCAAAGCGCACATCGGCAATTACCAGGCCTGCGGCCTGTCCGGCGCTGTAGGTGTGCATCCCTTGCGCAAAGAGCGAGGCCACAATTACAGCCACAATTCCCATTGTGCCTACCGCGACCAACATCTCAATTAAGGTTAAGCCTGCTTCAGCGCGGCGCAACTAGGCTCACCACCCTCAGCGTTCTCGCTATTGCTCCCTGCTGCCAAAATACCGTGATTACGACTTCCGTAAGTCCCGTCGCAGGATGTGTGCGCACGGTGCGCTCAAAAGAAAAGGTGCCGTCGATGGCAGTGCGGCCAAGCGGCACGCGACCGGCGGCATCGGCCAAAACAAAGTCGTCCATCAGTCGCTGCGCGTGAAAGGCCGCCGTCACCTGTGCCCTGCCGGCGTGCACCGAGCGCAGGCTCTGCGTAAAGATGCCCATAAGCGGCAATACGAGTATACCAAGCATCGCCACGGATACCAGCACTTCCACCAGCGTAAAACCATTCCTGCGGCGCAAGCGCGTGCATGCCGACATGATGAGGCTCCTTTCGTGAGCGTGTTTTTGGGGTTGCCGGCTCCTCGTAGAGGGATGCGCACTTAGCACTTCGCACTTAGCACTTCGTGGAGGGCTAGCCTAACGCCTAACGCCTTCAAGCTCACCGCTCAAAGCTCACAGCTCACTAGCGGCACCCACAAGCGACAAGCGACAAGGGACAAGCGACCCTCGCTACAACCCTATCACTTGAGTATACCACAAAATAATGGCAGGGCCCCACAACATTGTGAAAAAAGCACCTAAAGCAAGAAAGGGGCCGAAAGGGAGCATATCCTTTCTGCCCTTTAATTTCAATATCATAAGCAAAATCCCTGCTGCCGCTCCGACAACAAACGACAGAAGAAGCGTAAGCAGGACAGGTGCCGGGCCAAGGTACAACCCGAGCAACGCAGTCAGCTTAACATCGCCAAAGCCCATGCCGCCGCGCGCCAACAAGTAAATCACCAACATCACGGCGAAGCCGAGGGCAAGCCCAAGCAGCGCGCGCGAAAGCTCAATAAACGGGAGGAGTGCGCGTAAACCAACCCACGCGCCCCCGCCGACAAGCAGCAGTTTATCCGGTATATAGAAGTGGTGATAGTCAATAAAGGTAATGGCAATCAAGAGCGCCGCCAGCACCACATAAGGCCAGCGCAGGATATTGCCCGTATTGTACCAGACCAGACTTAAACTAAGCATACTTAGTGCCTCTATAGCTGCGTAGCGGAGCGGAATCCGAGCCCTGCAATAACGGCAGCGCGCCCTAAGCATCAGATACGAAAGTATGGGCACTAGGTCTATCCAATTCAGCATATGCCCGCAGGTTGGGCACTGCGAGCGCGGCGCAACCACGCTTTGGCCGCGCGGCAAGCGGTAGATGACCACGTTAAGAAACGACCCTACTGCGGCAAAGATAAAAGGCACAAACTCAACTCCCGCCCTGGCAATGCGTTTTCACGCTATCGTCAATCTTCGACACCACTTGACAAGGTTCCTGCATTTGCTCCTAATCAAGAATCGACCCAAAACAAAGACCTGCGTAAGACGCGCGCATCCCCGCAGGCAGGTGACTCCATAATATAAAGAAAGCCCTGCCCCATGGCAGGGTGTTGATGATGGTAGTTATTATGGGGCAGGTGTCCAAACGACAGTGTGGGGGGATGCCGTTAAAACCACCACAACTAAGTTGTCGCTGTTAAGCCCCCAACTATGAGCAGTCGTTATCACAAAATTACCTGGGGTTCCAGCATCACCCATATTCCCTAGATTGAGCCTCGGCAAGCGCCCGCCAGTCAGATAATTTACCAAATCTGCGGCATGAATGAGCGCAGGTCTTGATGTGACATCGTTCGTGGGCCAATCCCCTACATTATCGATGTTGAACCTCACCACAGCCGATTGTAGGATGGCCGCATTCGCTACATTAGCGCCTCTACGTGCACTCTCTATTGCTCCAACAACTCGCGGCACGGCAATGCCCCCAAGCACACCCAAAATCGCGATAACGACCAACAACTCGATTAGCGTAAAGCCTCTTTCTCTCTTTTTCATCCTTTTCACCTCCTCCTCACCACTTATTCCTGGCTAGGCATATGTCTCTCTACTAGGGCGAGGTGTATATACAGCGTAAGGACTAAGGCTTAGCCTCGTCCCTAGGCGCTAGCCAGTCAGGGCGTGGGACAATTGTGTGAGCTGTGAGCTAGGGCAATCATGAATCAGGAATCGTGAATCATGAACTTGGAGAGCATGCTCCACTGGGCACTGGGCACTGAGCACTAGGCACTGGGCACTAGACACTCGCTCCGCGCTCAGCCCACCATCCTCAAGCTCTCAAACATCGGCAACATTATCGCTAAGATAATAAACGTAACTACTACGCCTAAA
>Ga0208243_1001070_pt1 | contig 10524 bp, 10 predicted proteins | sample Subbio2Aug_QV12A_FD_184826 | JGI IMG/M metagenome (GOLD analysis project Ga0208243, IMG submission 184826) | Serpentinite rock and fluid subsurface biosphere microbial communities from McLaughlin Reserve, California, USA - CR12Aug_QV12A (SPAdes) | ecosystem: Environmental > Terrestrial > Deep...
CTTAAAAATCACGAAAGGAGTTCATAACTAAGAAATTTGATTTTCGTGTCTTGACAAGCGTGCACATTATATTATTCATTGGTCTAGTGTATTTAAAAAGGTTTAGTATTTTTGAGAACACATTTGGCATTATTACACTTCCTTTATTATAGATAGTTAACTTGCCTATATTTTAAAGGCTTTGAGGAATTAAGACTACAGGATATTTATAGCTATAAAATTAACTATCTATAAAACATTATGCCCTTTTTTGCCTAAATAATTCTGTTACCCAGCAGTACCATGCAATATAGATACCCACTAGCCACGACTGCATTTAATAGTATTCTACCCTGACTTAAACCTGCACCAATTACTTTTACCCGCAGTAATAGAGAATAGACTCTCTAAACTTCATCTTTTATAGTATAATGTCCATCTCTAGTTCAACTCCAGTCTATTGATGTGCTCTTATCCTAACAAATTTTATTTAGGACTTACATGTATGCCTTCACTCTCTCGCCAATCTGCGTAAAGTATACGCTTTACATTATCATATCCATTGGTAGTTAATTGGTTATCTAACCACTGTTGATCAAATCCGAGTTCATGTAAATTATCCCATAAAATTTCCCCATCTATAATTAACGATGTTGGGAGGTCTACTGGACTTTCTGGAAGATTGAGATCTTGCTTGTCTGGTTTTTGATACTTGGATTTTAATAATAAACTTATTTGCCCATTAGCTTCCAATATACCGTATTTGACTTCGCGAACTGAAAAGACATTATTTTGACGGAGTATACTCAATACTTGATTTACATCCAATTTGTTCTTTGTAAGTAACTTTCTGTCCATAACACCATCTCGAATGATGATGTTAGGATTGCCTAATAAGAGAGAACGTGTCGATTTATTTTTTAGAGTCATAAACTCTATTCCCAACATAAGAAACGTCCACAATCCGATGGCATATAAAAAATGAAAAATCCCTACCTTATCTTCATAAATGGTATTTCCTAAAAAATCTCCAAGTACTAACACAAAAACTAAGTGAAACGGGGTTAACTGATAGATGGATGTTCTGCCTGTTATGATAATGATAAAAAATAAAGTTGCAAAACCAACGATGACTTTGATCGTCAGTAAACCAATATTGACTTCTTCCAAAGTTTTTTCCTCCAATTTAAATTTTACTTAGTTGTAAGATCTTGAGGTTTAGATAAAGAGGCTAGTTTTAGTATTAAAGCTCGAGTTACAATTCCAACAATGATGTAATATATGAATGAATATCTGTATCTCCACTCTAAATAATTAACAAGTTTGACCCACTCGCAAAAGGGTTCACCTATATAGGCATATGTTAGTGCCATAATGATCTGGGCTAAAATAAAAGATTTCCATCTTCTAAAATATTGATATAACAACATGTAAGCTACAGGTACCATTGAAAAATCAAAAGGAAAGGCCCTGGGAATAATAGGTAGGAATGCAATTGGATAATCCCAAAACCTATATTGTAAACCAACTACATCTAATAAGGTTGTTGTTATGATAATTATGGTACCAAATAACAAAATTTCTAAAATAATGTCTCTTTTAATGAGTTTAGCCCATATAACCCAAGGTCCAACTAAAAAACAGACTAATATCCACCATTCCCAAGTTAAAAACTCATTCTTTAGCCAATCATCTAATTCTAAAAAGTACAGTTTATCTTCTGATAAACGTATTCCCTTCGTATTTAATAGGTATAGAAAAAAATCCAATCCAACATAAAGTTCCTCCCTGGTTTTTCTCTTAATAATTACAAACTATGTAGCGAGTAGATGAAAAACATAGGAATTGTTTAGATAGACCTTTTCTCATAAAACACGCTAAATAATTTCGTAATTAGTTTGTTCTTACCTTCCTTAAACTATGTATTAATTCTTTATCAACTCGACGCAAGTTAAGTTTTATTATTATACTTCAATTTGTTTTAAATATTTTTTTAAAAGTATTGACACTAATACAATTCTATGATATATAATAATTAGCACTCATCATTATAGAGTGCTAACAAAATAATACGAAAAGGAGTTGTTAATTATGGCTGGATTAGTACCTTTTAACAGAAAAAACAAAGAGATTTCAACCAATACTGGTATTGGGGACTTCTACAACTTGCTTGATGACTTTTTTTCAAATGATTGGCCATTTAGAAGAACCCTCACTTATGATACTTTTAAAGTTGATGTAGAAGATAATGGCAAAGAATACCTTATTGAAGCTGAAATGCCAGGTGTAGATAAAAAAGACATCAACGTTGAACTCAATGATGGGAAGCTAACGATTTCTATTACTAGAGATGAAAGCAGCGAAACAAAGAAAAAGAATTTCATTCACAAGGAGAGACGTTATAATTCTATGAGCCGTTCTATTTACTTAGAAGATTCCAAACCCGATGCCATTAAAGCAAAACTTGAAAACGGGGTGCTAAAAATTATAGTTCCAAAAGTAGAAAAGCCAAACAATAGTATTACAATTAATGTTGAATAAGATAAACCAAAGCACATCGGGATAAAATGACCGATGTGCTTTGGTTTTCAAAATATTAATACTACTTATTTTTCTTGCTACTTTCTTGAATTTAATAAGATTAGTCCATAAAAATGCATCTCCTGATTGATGGTCGGTCAGAAAAGCTATGTCCATACATCTATTTCAACACCCGACTTAAACTCAACAGTAATTTTCTCTTCAAACACCGTAACCTTCTCAATAAGCCTCCTTACCAGCTGCTCATCATATTCATCCAACTCGTAGGACTGCTCATTCAAGAATTCTATCATCTCATCAATACGTTGCCTTCTTCCTTCACGTTCTGCGTTTTCTATCATCACATTTTGTTTTAGTTCCCTCAGGCGGTATATTTCATCAGCCACTTCGTTATAGTCATTCTTGGACTTTGCTTGTTGAAGTAACTGTTGCTGTAATTTTTCCAGTTTGCCATCGATATCAGTGATGGCTTTTTCATTTTCCTCGTTAAGAACAATAGTTATGTTTTTCTGCAGTACCTGGAGAAGAGGTTCTTTGTTAGCTAGGAGTTGGTTAATAGCTTTGATGACTGCTGTCTGTAATGTTTCTTCGTTTATGGTTGGGGAGGTGCAGTCAGACCCCTTTTCCTCCAAGCGACTAACACATCTCCATACAATGGATTTGCATCCCCTGTTATTCCAATGGACTCTCCGATAAATGTCACCACACTGTCCGCAGTATACAATGCTTGATAAAGCGTACTTGCTACTATAAACTCTCTTTTTACCGCTTTTGCCACTTCGTATGTTTGTCCTTCTCACCATTTCTTCTTGGACCTGCATAAAAAGGTCCCGTGGGATAATAGGTTCATGGCTGTTCTCTACATAATACTGAGGAACAATCCCGTTATTCTTGACTCTCTTTTTAGAAAGGAAATCTACTGTATAAGTCTTTTGCAGAAGGGCATCTCCGATGTACTTCTCATTCTGAAGTATCTTTTTCAGTGTTTCAGGTCTCCATTTTGTTTTTCCTGCTGCGGTTAGAACCCCATCTGCCTCTAGTCCTATGGCTATCTGTAAAAGGCTAGCACCCTCAAGGTATTCCCTATAAATCCGTTTTACAATTTCCGCCCCCTCAGGGTCAATCACCAGTCGCTTATCTTCATCTTTCGTGTACCCCAAGAATCGGTTGTGGTTGACCTGCACTTCACCTTGTTGGTATCGGTACTGGATGCCTAGCTTTACGTTTTGGCTTAATGACTGACTCTCCTGTTGGGCAAGAGAAGCCATGATGGTAAGCATAATTTCTCCCTTAGAATCCATTGTATTAATGTTTTCCTTTTCAAAGAATACTGGGATGCTTTTATCTTTAAGCTGCCTGATGTATTTCAAACAGTCTAAAGTGTTTCTAGCAAATCGGCTGATTGACTTGGTAATAATCATATCAATTTTACCTTCCATACACTCTTCAATCATCCTATTAAATTCTTCACGTTTTTTTGTATTGGTGCCTGAAATCCCGTCATCTGCAAATATTCCAGCAAGCTCCCATTCTGGATTCTTCTTTATAAATTCTGTGTAATGGGAAATCTGAACTTCATAACTGTTAGCCTGTTCATCGCTATCCGTAGATACACGGCAGTAGGCAGCTACTCGTGTTTTAGCTTTACTTTCATTTGTTTTTTGATTACCCACCCTCTTAAATGCTGGAATAACCGTGACATTTTTACTTACTCCCATTCGCTACACCTCACTTTCTATCAAGCTGTATGCATATTCTGCCTGTTTAAATGGGTTATCATATTTTTGCTCTAGGGGTTTTGCCTTAAACTTCATCTCAAGATCCGTTTTAGGTTCTCCTTTTGGATCCCATACCCTGCCTAGCTTTTCAGCTCGTTTTTGTCTTTCAGTTTTAGCTTTTTCAAAAGCCCCCTCATCAATAATCGTTGGATAGAATTCATCACCAAGGTAGTGCTTGTTCTGTAGCATTTTAGCCGCAGTGGCATGGTAGCAGTCTATTCCAGCTTTTTTAGCAGCATCCTTTAAAGATAGTCCTGTCAAATACCCTCTATATAAATTCCTTACTTCCTCTGCTGCTATCTCATCCACTACAGCTTTACCGTTTACAATTTTATATCCATAGGGCGTGTGAGCCATCTAATTCACCATCCTTTCCCTTAGTGTAATTCCACACTTTAATGCAAAACCAATCTCCTCCCGTGAATAAACTATAATTCGGTCTACATAGTTTTCAAATAACTCATCCTCGTAAGTTGCGGGCATTTTAGATTTAGAAACAAACTTAAGTAGTTGATTGACTTCCTCTACTTTAGCAAGGTTACCATTAACTGAATGGGTAAGCTGTTCCTTTTCCGCTATAAGCCTCGAACTTTCTGCTTCAAGTGCATTCTTTTCTTTAGTAAATAGAGCAGGTTCCAGATATCCTTTGGCCATTAAACCCGTCAGCATCTGACTCTGCTCCAAGTTACTTTCAATCTTTGCTTCCAATTCTTCAATCCTCCGAAAGCTCTCTGCGTTGTTTTGATTACGCAATCCATCCAACAACGGTCTTATTATGAACTTCTGACCGAAAACCAGTTTATTCATCATCGTAACAAAAGCAGTTTTTATATCATCATCTCGAATAAACTGCATGGAACATTCAGTTATCTGCTTTATGTGCTTTTTGCAACACCAAGCTATATATTTTCTTGCTCCTGATGAATGAATACGCCTTTTAAATGTACTGCCACATTCTGAACAGATAATTTTACTTGAGAAAGCATATCTGTTTTGATATTTATTGTTGTGCTTTTCTATGCCTTTTTCTTTTGCCCTTTGGCTCATAACAGTTTCTACTACATCAAAAACTTCATGGGTTATAATTGGCTCGTGGTGGTTTTCAACCAAATACATATTTTTCTCACCGTAGTTGATGTGTCTATTAAAACTACTGTCTGTATAGGTCTTTTGCAAAATAGCATCCCCTGTATATTTTTCATTTCTAAGAATCCCTCGAATTGTTGTAGAAGTCCACCTCCCACCTTTTTTTGAAGGGATGCCTTTATGATTAAGGTCATCTGCAATTTTTTGTGTACCCTTACCCAATAATGCCTCTGCAAAAATATACTTTACAACTTCTGCTTGTTTGGGATTTACAACCATATGGCCATTAATGTTTTGATAGCCATATGGTGGATATGAAATCTTGAAGGTTCCGTTCTGGAATCTTTTTTGAATTGACCACTTATTATTTTCCGAAATGGAAATAGACTCACTTTCTGCAAGTCCACTTAGGATGGAGAGCATTAGTTCACTTTCCATTGATTGGGTGTTGATGTTTTCCTTCTCAAAATAGATGTAAACACCAAGGTCTACCAGCTTACGAACCATCTCCAAGCAGTCTGTAGTATTTCTAGCAAATCTACTAATAGACTTTGTAATAATTAAATCAATTTTCCCATTTTCACAATCTGATAACATTCTAAGCAGTTCAGATCGCTTTTTCTTTTTTGTTCCAGAAATACCCTCGTCATAATAAATGCCTGCAGACTCCCAATCAGAGTTAGCTTTAATGTAGGTTTCATAATGGTTCTTTTGCGCTTCTAGGCTGATAAGCTGCTCAGTGCTGTCTGTAGATACTCGTGCATAAGCAGCAACTCGTAATTTTGGCTTATTAAAGGGATCGGCCATATTTCCTTCTATTTTCGTTATCTTTTTCATCCTCTCACCTCCTTCTTGGTAGGTCACATATTACCTCTAAAGTACTTATATATCAACGTTTTTAGGTCATTAACTCTGCCAAGAGTGGTGAGAAAGTTTGCCGATTTAATGCGGTTATTTTGTTGAATTCAGCCTCCGAAATCAAGCCTTTTTCAAGCATCTTATTCAGTAATTTTTCTGCCTGGATATAATCAAACTCACGCTGTAGCTGCTCAAGAGACACACTTTTAGATTCGATTCTGTTTTGTATGATATCATCCGTAATCTTTGTAACTTTCTTATCCTCATTCTGATTCATATAGCATTACCTCCTACCTAATAGCCGCGGGAACAGGTCGAAGTTGAGGATTTGTAAAAATTAATTTGAATCAGAGCATAAAAAAAGAGCCTGCAGGAGCAAACCCCCACAGGCAATTTATATTTATTATTCATATTTAATAAAAGCATCCTTAAATCCAGAAGCTTTTGCCTTTGCAAGCTGTGCTTCAGCATTGGCTTTTACAGAGAAAGCACCGATTTGCACACGATATAGCTTAGTTTGTGGTGTTACAGGATTTTGGCTCTTTTCTGCCTCCAATTGTTTCTTTACATCAGTTCTAAAGGTATCCATCGACTTAACGTGTTTGGGAAACCAGTGCATAACATCTGCATGGTTACTTGCGATGCCTAGTTTGTGACCTTCGCTGTGGCAGATGATGTCCTTCTCACTAAAGCCATAGAGTTTGCAAAGATATACACAAAGCTCTATAGCTTCCATATAAACAGCAGAAAAATACGAGGCATCGGTCAAACCGTCCTCGCAGATTTCAAATCCTATATGCGTATTGTTTGCATCTCCTCCGGCATGCCAACCTCGGTGATTCCAGGGTAATGTTTGATAGGTGGCAATGGAGCCATCTGCTAATTTACCAATAAAGGCATGAACACAAACTTGTCGACCACCGGGTTTTTCCTGATTCCAATGGTTGTTGTATTGATTAATCCCCAGTAAACCGTCGTCTGGGCCAACATACCTTTTGATATTAGGGTTATTGGCACCGGTAGAATGCACCATGATACCCTTCGGTGTTATAGTTTTGCCTGCTTTGAAACAAGCATTGTTTGTTAATATAAGTTTTTGCAGGTTCATTTTGATCACCTCACAGATTATAAGATTTAATTTGTAGCTAGAGTAGCTGGATATAGATGGTAGGTGAACTTCAGATCACAGTATGCACTTGGCGATGTGCCATCACTTCCCATACGGATATATAGTCCATAACCAGCAGGTACTCTACCTTGACGCATTTGAATATGAATATGTTGAGCTGCGTTAGTACTATCCGCCCCAACAGGTGTACTCCGTGCTATCCTGGTGAAAGTCTCTTCATCATTGGAGATATATAAGTCAAGTTCTTTCTCACTTGTATCTGATTGACGGCAAAGGGTTAACAAATGACAGTCATAAGTCGCAGGATAAAGCAATCCACCCTGTCCTCCAATAACCACACTATTTATGGGTAAAACCGTGTGAAAATGACCACGTACACTATTGACACCGGTTGGACCTGAAACGTTGCCCGACATGATATATCTCAGGTAGCTTATCCTTGTGAATGGATTGATAGTTGCAGTTGCAGTAGAAGTAAAAGGTATTGGTGCTGTCTCATTTTCCGCTCTTTCCAATACGAATAAGCTCTCACCCGCAGCTACAGAAACTTCGCCAATAGAAAATCTTTGACTCGTCCAGTAGGCCGTACAAGTCGGATTAGGATCTGTACCTGTGCCATAAGCAATGTTCGCATCGTCTTGAATACCTCTTATGGCTTCAGCAAATTTCTTTACTGTATTTCGGAGGGTGTCTTGAATTAATATTTGAACATTATTTGCAGTCGGACTGCCCAAAACTGTAACGAAAGTATATGTCACTGTGCCGATTACTACATTGTTGCCATTCGCTATACCGGTAAAGGTTATGGATGCTCTTCGACTTATCATATCCGGTGCTGTTGCGGTTTCTATGGGATGCATATGATTAAGGAGAACCCCAATCCGCGTGTATAAATGGTCACGCGCATCCTCTACCAAATTGTGTGTAGTGTTTAGTAGATCATAGTTGTTATTTAATAGGTTATAAGTGAGATTTAGCAGATTATTCGTTTCGTGAATATCCAGTTCAGCTAAGGCAGAAAGCACTTGATTGAGCCATTCCTGTGCGGGAGGTTCTGGTGGTTCAGCAATTCCGTCAACAAGTGCATCCTCAACTATGGTTAATATTTGAACGCTTTTTCCAACCACTTCTCCATAAGTAACCCTTATTTCCAGGCGACCGACACCAACAATAGATGTGTCCGTTGCACTAGGTGACCATATTAGGACTCCATCGGCATAGTTGGTGACCACCGGATAGGCAATTCCATCAGATCTTAGGTAAATCGCACTTAAGGCGGCATTGGGATATTTATCTTCCAGTAAGCTGGATACATCAAATTCAATATTCCTATAGTAGTGTTCACCTCTTCGGCCGATGAATACCGTTACTGTTTTCGTTAAGTCAATCATAGTCCGTCACCTGGCTTACGGGGTTCTTCATCGCGCCCATGTAGCTGCTCTAGAACCGCCTTTAATTTTTCTGGTATAGGAAGTCCAATATGCCCGGCATTCTCCAAAATGGATACACCCTCATTACTTAGGTAGAAGAAAATTACTGCTGTGCGCAAGGCACCACCACTATCTCCGCTACTGCCCAGAATTTGTGTATCAAGAATATGAGCAATACCTACCATCACAAAGATAAGTACCTTTTTGAAGATACCTTTTGCCCCGATTTCGCTACACAGCTTTTTATCTGCAATTGCACAGAGCACTCCTGTCAGATAATCTATAGCAACAAAAGCTACCAGTGCATATAGAAACCCGTCATAGCCACCAAGGAACCAGCCAAGAAATCCGCCTATAGCCACAAAGGTCAACTGTATCCAATTCCATATCTCTTTCATTAAAAACACCTCCGTTACATTAAATTTGTATATAGAAAAGCGCCCCTGCAAGTCACAAGAGCGCTGAATTGTAGTATCAAACTTATAACACCAGAATGAGGTCTTGAATCTGTTCCATCACATCCGCCTTTGGCCTTCCTGATCCGATGGGTAGCCATGTAAAAGCTGGTATGTCAAATGTGGCAGAAGAATCAAAACCATTAACTACCCCTATAATAGTGTCAATAGCTTTACGGATTTCAGTGATGTGGAACGGCCAATTCTTAATAGTGGTTTTTCCTGCAATGATCTCCTCTCTCCAAGTCACAGGAGATAGGTTGTAGTATTTACGAGCCATGTTTACAGCGTTTCGAATCGTCTGAATATGTGTTGCTTTTACATGCGTCACATTTGCAGTAATTGTTTCAAAAGGTAGTTGTAGTATCGTAAAGGAACGGACAACCTCCGTGCTTGCCGACTCAATATCGCTGTCAAGGCACCGAAAGGTAATAGTATGATTTCCTACAGTAAGTGATTCTGCTTGATAAACTGTCTTAACACCATTACCAAGATGTCCGCTTGTAGAAAACCTCTCAGGATTGTCTACACTATTATGCCATACCCCTGAATCAATCTTCACCTCCACTATCTGTGTCTGACCGTCTGGCTCTACACCTGTTGTGATCATGAAACGTGGTGTGGTGTTATAAGCAGAGTTACCAGTCATTGGGTAGGCAATTATTGGAGCAGCAGGCGGACTGTTTTTCTTTACCGTATTACTAACTACATAGCTTGAAACTGCATCAAGTGCATCTGTTACACTGATTCGATAACGGGTATACATTCCGGGTATCTGTGAGGCATACACTTCATGGGTGCCTGAAGTAGCACTTGAAATAATAGTAGTCAGTGCTTCATATGCCGACCAGTTTATACCGTCAATCGAGGTAGCCTGTTGGATGACATACTGCTTAATGGCACTGGTTCCGGGTGTCGTTCCGCTCCACGTAAGGGTTATTGTGTTGACTTCATATATTGGAGGAGCCGCTGTAAAGGAAGTCGGTGGTATCGGCAGTGTATTTTTACGGACTGTGTTACTAGATATGGTCCAGTCTGAGTAATAGCTCTCTCCAGCCGTACCTCGCGTTCTCACTCTGAACCGACGATAATAACCGCGCGTACTCGGTGGACTCACAGTTACGCTTCCACTTGTCGCAGAAGTAAATGCTACAGTCAGTGCTGTCCACGCTCCCCATGCACTGTTATCTGCCGAGTCACTATATTGTATCTCATAGGATGTGATGGCATTACCCGCACCACCAGAAGCACCACTCCATGAAAGAGTG
>Ga0208243_1001071_pt1 | contig 10510 bp, 10 predicted proteins | sample Subbio2Aug_QV12A_FD_184826 | JGI IMG/M metagenome (GOLD analysis project Ga0208243, IMG submission 184826) | Serpentinite rock and fluid subsurface biosphere microbial communities from McLaughlin Reserve, California, USA - CR12Aug_QV12A (SPAdes) | ecosystem: Environmental > Terrestrial > Deep...
GGATGTTGTAAACTGGGAGAAAATTAATTCCTTGAGAAACGGCCTGATGAAGGATAGCCTAGAAAACAAATCCTTATTTACCCAAATAAAGGAAGCTATAGAGGGTGGCAACTATAGCCTTGCATCTGAGCTTCAGTTGAAGATGGGGGAAAAGATTTCATATCTTAAGAACCTATACATCAATTATAGAAAAAACCTTTTAGAAGAGGCTAATGGATATCATCATTAAGAAACAGGACTTCGGTCCTGTTTTATTCTGTAAATAAGCCCTGAATTTTTAATACTATGTAAATTCACATACAACAGAGAAAAATTAATATAAGAATAAAAAAAGGAAATTATTTCCCAAGGGAGAATTAATACACTTAGGAGGGATAATCGATGATTACATACGATGATTTTAGCAGGGTAGATATGAGGGTAGGAAGAATTGTTGAGGCCATGGAATATCCAGAGGCAAGAAAGCCTGCCTACAAGCTTAAGATAGATTTTGGTGGGGAAATAGGTATAAAGCAATCCAGTGCTCAAATAACTAAGGTCTATTCAATCGATGAGCTCATAGGCAAGCAGATAATAGCAGTAACAAATTTTCCACCGAAGCAAATTGGAAAATTTATCTCAGAGGTGTTGGTCTTAGGGGTAGAGCTGGGGGATGGAAGCGTTCCTCTATTGACTGTCGACAAAGAGGTTCCTTTAGGCCTAAGAATATCGTAGATAACATGGTTATTTAACGAAATGGTGGGTATTATTTATTTAACAAATACGTAATTATAGGTAAAAGGAGAGGATATTATGAATTTAAAGGAATTGAACGAAAGGCTAGAAAGAGTAAGAGATCGTGTAGACCCCAAAAGAATAGAAAGGGAAAAGAAAATAGAACGTAAAAGAGGTTTAGCCAAAGGCTTAGCTCTTGGTACCTTTTTAGGTGGTATTGCAGGCTTGTTTTTTGCACCTGATAAGGGTGAAAATACAAGAAAGAAGACTAAAGAGGAGCTTGATAGGGTTAAGAATATCCTAGAGGCAAATATTGTAGAGGGTAAGGTTAAGCTGGGGGACTTTGTTGAGGAGAAAAAGGAAGCTATCTCAGAAAAGATTACCGAGCTGAGGGATAAGATAAATTCAGATAAGGAAGAAGCACCATTTATAGTTCAAGATGAGGAAGAAAAAGAGCTAGCAAAATAGTGTAAGGAAAATGAACTAAGGAAAGGTTGGGGACCTATGACAATAGAAATTACAGGCTATGGATTGTTAGTATTTCTTTTCTCCCTTATAGGAGTGATACTAATTGGATTTTTATTCATAGCATTGTCAAGATTAAATGAAATATTAAAGCAATTTAAAATAATACTTGATAAAAATGATAAAAATTTAAATGACTCCTTGGAGACTTTGCCAAAGCTGCTTAACAACCTAGAGGAAATTTCTGACGGGATTAATCAAGAGATGAAGCATATACGGGGAGCAGTCAAGAATATCGAAGAAACAGTGGGCTATGCCGCTGCAACAGCCCAGCTATTAAGCGAAGATATTGTTGAACCCTTGAGTGATATTTTAGAGGTGCTGGGACTTATAAAGGGAATCTTTTTTAAGGATAAGAAAAAGGGTTGGCTACAGAGATAATAATTGAATAATACATAGTTTTAAAGACCGCAGAAATGCGGTCTTTAATTTTTTCATTTCATAGGAAAGTTCGTTTTATTCCTATGAAATGGGTGGTTGTTAAGGGGGGTGTCCCACCTTATTAAAATAAGGAGGATACAGCGAAGCGTCCTAAGGAAGGCATGGGTTCCTTTAGAAAACAAACGTGGCGAAGCCACTTTTGTTCTTTTAGTAATAGTAAACAAGGATTTAGGAAAAAGTATATTATATTTTCTTTAAAAAAATATTGTATTTATATTAGAAATGTTGTATTATTATAAAAACGAATAAATATACATTACCTATAAATAATTATGCACAAAATTAACATATACGAGGTGAAGGCTATGATAAAAATAGGAATATTGGGTTCAACTGGCTATGTAGGTCTCGAGCTGGCAAGGCTAATTTCAAACCATCCAGAGGCTGAGGTTATATTTTTAGATTCTAGGAGCTATGAAAATAAGTCATACTCTTCAATTTTTCCAAACATGAAAAAGATAATAGATGCTCCCTGTGTATCTATCAATTTAGAAGATGAGGCTAGCTTGGCGGGTATTGATCTTTTATTTTGTGCACTACCTCATGGACTAAGCCAAAAAGCGGTTCAGACTGCTTATAAGCTAGGCATAAAGGTAATAGATATGTCAGCTGATTTTAGGATAAAGAGTGCACCTGTCTACGAGGAATGGTATGGAGTGAAGCAGGAGGCTCTTAAGGAGCTGGATGCAGCAGCTTATGGCTTGTGTGAGCTGCATAGAGAGGCTATTAAAAAGGCAGAAATAATAGCTAATCCTGGCTGTTACCCAACAAGTATAATTCTTGCCCTTTATCCTCTTTTAAAGGAAAAGGCAGTAGATACAGAAACACTTGTTGTTGATTCAAAATCTGGTGTATCTGGTGCTGGAAGAAACTTAAATGATGCGATTCTATATGGTCAATGTAATGAAAGCGTCAAGGCCTACAGTATAGGAAACCATAGACATATTCCTGAAATAGAGCAGGAGCTATCCTTGGCTGCTGGTGAGGCAGTTATGCTGCAATTCACACCACATTTAATACCTATGACCAGAGGAATATTAAGTTCAATTTATTTTAAGAATAAAAAGAACATGTCAGATAAAGATATTGAGGATATCTATAAGCAATATTATTCCGAAGAGTTCTTCATAAGGCTACTTCAGCAGGGAGAATTACCACAAACTAAAGCAGTTTATGGAACAAATTATTGCGATATAGGCTTTAAAACTGACAAGCGTACAAATAGAATCATACTGGTAAGCGCTATTGATAATCTAGTTAAGGGTGCTGCAGGTCAAGCGGTACAAAACATGAATCTACTATTTAATTTAAAGGAAACAACAGGGCTGCAGCTTACACCAATTTGGCCTTAAGAAAATGGAGGGATATTGATGACTATTAACTATAAAGTTTTAGATGGAGATGTTACGACACCAAAGGGCTTCAAGGCCAGTGGTATACATGCGGGTATTAAAAAGGCAAAAAAGGATATGACCTTAATCGTAAGTGACGTAATGGCTGAGGGAGCGGGAGTATTTACAACAAACAAGGCCTGCGCGGCACCTATTATAGTTTCTAAGGAAAATATACAGCAGGGAAAAATTAAGGCAATAGTAGTTAACAGTGGTAATGCTAATGCATGTACAGGAGATAAAGGTTTAGAAAATGCATGGATTATGGCAGAAACAACAGCAGAGGTATTGGGGGTAGAAAAGCAAAATATTATTGTATCCTCAACAGGAATTATTGGGGTACCAATGCCTATGGAGGCTATTGTTACAGGTATTAAAAAGGCTGCGGAGGAATTAAGCTATGAGGGCGGTATTAGTGCTGCAGAGGCAATAATGACAACTGATTTGGTTATGAAGAAAATAGCAGTTGAGGTTGAAATAGATGGTAAGGTAGTTACCTTAGGTGGAATTGCAAAGGGCTCAGGAATGGTTCATCCCAATATGGCTACGATGTTATCCTTCATAACCACTGATATCAATATAGAGGGTAAGTTTTTACAGGAAGGTCTAAAGGAAATAACTAAGAAAACCTATAATATGATCACGGTAGATGGTGACACCAGTACAAATGACATGGTTGGCGTACTTGCCAATGGTTTAGCTGAAAATATACCTATGAATGCGAATCATCCTGAAAAGTATAAATTTTTAGAGGCCTTCTATTTTATCAATGAATATTTAGCTAAAGCTATCGTTCGTGATGGTGAGGGAGCTACTAAGTTTTTAGAGGCGGAGATTATAAATGCACCGTCGGTTGAAGATGCACAGGCTGCAGTAAAGAGCATTTTAGGCTCAAGCTTAGTTAAAACAGCCTTCTTTGGCGAAGATGGAAATTGGGGAAGAATCCTATGTAGTATTGGTTATTCTGGAGCAGATTATGATATGGATAAGATTGAAATCTTCCTATCCAGTGAGGCAGGAGAAATCCAGATTGTAAAGGGTGGTCAAGGGGTTGGAGCCTCTGAGGAAAAGCTGCTGGAAATTCTTAAATGTAAGGATATTAAAATAACTGCAGATTTTCATAAGGGTAATGCCGCTGCAAAGGGCTGGGGCTGTGATTTATCCTATGATTATGTAAAAATAAACGGAGCTTATCGTACCTAGGGGGAGATTTAAAATGTTATTATCACCACAGCAAAAAGCAAGTGTAATGGTTGAGAGTCTTTCATATATAAAAAAGTTTCATAAACAATTGGTGGTCATTAAATACGGTGGCAATGCCATGATTAATGAAGAGCTAAAGGAAGCTGTAATTAAGGATATAGTACTGATGAAGTATGTTGGAATGAATCCCATCATAGTACATGGTGGGGGTCCGGAAATTACTGAGATGATGGAACGCTTTGGGAAAAAGGCTGAGTTTATAGATGGCCTTAGAGTAACAGACCAGCTAACCATGGAGCTTACAGAAATGGTGCTATGCGGTAAAATATCAAACCAAATAGTTACTCTACTTAATCAGAATGATGTAATGTCAGTGGGTATGAGCGGTAAGGATGGAAGAATGATAGAGGCTGTTCAAAAGGATGAAAAGCTGGGCTTTGTTGGAGAGATTACAAATATAAATACTGAATTAATTCAAACTGTTGTAGATAAGGGTTATATACCTGTTATTTCTCCAGTTGGTATTGGTGAAAATGGTGAAAGCTACAATATCAATGCAGACGACGTAGCCTGCAAGCTTGCTATAGCTTTAAATGCCAAGAAGCTAGTGCTTATAACAGATGTTGAAGGTGTGCTGATGGATGCTAAGGATTCCTCGACACTGATATCACAAATAAAGACCACTGAGGTAGAGGGCTATATAAGCGACGGAATAATAAAGGGTGGAATGATTCCAAAGATACAGGGCTGTACTGAGGCTGTATCAAATGGAGTGGAAAGATGCCATATTATTGATGGAAGAAAGCATCATTCAATGCTGCTGGAAATATTTACTGATGACGGAATAGGTACAATGATAACAAATTAAGGGGGGAGCCCAATGGCTTTAGCTGAAATTATTGAAAATGGTGAGAAGTATTTAATGTATAATTATAAAAGACTTCCAGTATCCTTTGTTTCAGGAAAGGGATGCTATTTAACAGATACAGAGGGTAATGAGTATCTGGATTTCCTGGCAGGAGTGGCTGTAAATAATATTGGCCATTGCCCGGATGCAGTGGTTGAAGCCCTTCAATTACAGCTTTCTAAGGTTATGCACGTATCAAATTATTTTTGGATTGATACTCAGGTTCAATTAGCAAAGCTATTAGTAGAGAATTCCTTTGGTGATAAGGCCTTCTTCTGTAATTCAGGAGCAGAGGCAAATGAAGCTGCTATCAAGCTGGCTAGAAAGCACAGCTTTAAAAAATATGGAGAAGGAAAAAACGAGATAATAGCTATGAAGGGCTCCTTCCATGGTAGAACTCTTGCAACCCTAGCTGTTACCGACAACAAGAAGTATCAGGAGGGCTATGGACCAATACCGGAAAGCTTTAAATTTGTACCCTTTAATGATATTGATGCCCTAAAGGCAGCTATTACAGAAAATACCTGTGCAATAATGCTGGAGCCTATTCAAGGGGAGGGTGGTGTTACACCAGCTGAGCTTGAGTACCTAAAAGCTGTAAAAGAGCTGGCGACTGCTAATGATATTTTGCTGATATTTGACGAGATACAATGTGGCTTTGCAAGAACAGGCAAGCTTTTCGCATATGAAAACTACGGGATAACTCCAGACATTATGTCCTTAGCTAAGGCTTTAGGAAGTGGCTTCCCAATAGGAGCCCTGCTGACCACTAATGATATTGCAGCTTCATGGCAGCCCGGTGACCATGGAACTACCTTTGGCGGAAATTCCTTAGCCTGTGCAGCTGGAGTAGCAACAATGACGAAAATCGTTGATGAAAAGCTATGGGAAGCAGCTGAGGCTGCAGGAAAGTACTTCACTGAAAAGCTACAGCTATTTGTAGATAAATATAAATGGGTGAAGCAGGTAAAGGGAATGGGTCTGATGCTTGGATTAGAGCTGGAAATAGAGGGTGCGGCTATTGTTGAAAAGGCCTTTGCTAAAAAGCTTATAATTAACTGTACAGCTGGTAAGGTTTTAAGATTCCTTCCACCATTAATAGTAAAAACTAAGGAAATAGATCAATTGATGGAGATATTAGGAGAAATATTTGAAGAATTAGATTCTTTAAGATAATATCTATATTATTTTTAGACAAGTAAGGCTAGTAAAATAGCTAAGCTTGTCTTTTTAATTTACTATTAGAGGATGTAAATTAATAATATTATTTTTTATACTAAATAAAGAATATTTTCTGGAGCCCCTTAATATATTGTCTATAAAATCATCCAAAAATGTTTTTGTAAATTTTTATAAAAGTATTATTTACCTTTCAGGAAATAATGGTATGATTATTATACAAAACAGTGAATGGGTGGAATGGAATTATGATTTTGGGGGATTTAATTGTACCAAGCGGAGACAGGATAAGAAGACTAAGAAAAATTTTGGGGCTCAAACAAGAGGAAATTACAGATGGGAAAATTACAAGAAATCTAATCAGCTATATAGAAAATGGTAAGACGAGACTAATGCCGGATACTGCTAAGATTATTGCAGACTGCATTAATATTAAAGCAAGGGAACAGGGCAAGGATATGTTCATAACCTCTGAATATCTATTGGAGGATGAGGTAACTCAGGCAGATAGACTGCTGGGTGATTTAATTGAAGCGCTGCAGAGGTACGATGATAATAAAGATAGAATGTTTTTAGAGGAATTACGAAAAGCAGAGAAGCTTTTAGACAAATATGATATACCCTATAGAAGAGTTAAAATTTATGAGCTGGCAAGTGAATGGTATTATAATAAGGGTCAGATTCATGATAGCTATCTTTATAATATGAAGCTATTTGAAAATTCCATGTGGGAAAATGATTTGTATAGAAGATTAAGTGTAATTATAAAATTAGCAAAATGTGCATTAAGGTTAAACAATTATAATGAGGCTATCATCTTGAATAATTACGCTTTAAGTATTTCAAATAATAATGAGCACCTTTATGTAGACATAATTAAAAAGGCTCTTTTTAATAATGCTCTTGCCTATAAGAAATTAAGTCAATATGATATGTGCCTAGTAGAAATTGCCAAGCTTGAATTAAAATTTGATAATTTAAGTAAAAATGAAAAATTTGATGTTGATATTTTAAAGGGAAATTGTTACTTAAATAAGAATGAATATTCTATCGCATTAGAAATATATGGTGGTCTATTGGAAGATATAGTTGAATTTAATGACACAGAAAAATTAATAGCTGTGTATAACAATATAGCTGCAGTGTACTATGTGAAGGAAGAATACAATAAATCTCTGGAGTATAGGCATAAATGCTATGAGTTATCTAGGGAAATTGAAAGTATTAATTCAAAATATATTCTCTTTCAAGTTGCTCAAAACTATGAAAAGCTAAATAAATTTGACTTAGCAGAGAAAAATTTGCTGGTAACAAAGAAAATGTGCAGTAGGATAGGGGATATAGCATTGCTGATAGATGCAAATAGATTGCTCAGCAGGGTGTATATGCAGACTTCAAGGGAACTGAGCCTGAAAAAGATAGTTGAAGAAATGGTAGGATTTATTGGAGAGGTTCATACATTAACGAGTAATGATGCTCTAAAAATTGAGAGATTATTTTTCGAAGTGGCATTACATTTTATTTATAAGGACACCAACTACAGTAGAAGCATTATGAAGCTTGGACTAAAAATCCAGGAAAATATATAAATTAAGGGGGAAAGGGATATGTTTAAAAAGTTCATTGTAGCTATTGTAATTATCAGTACATTGTTAGCTAGTACAGCAGTAGCCTTTGCCGGACCGGGGGGCGAGTGGGATCCAATGCCTTGGTCAATTACATTGACAGAATAGCTTGTATTAAAAAAGCACTGACCTTTGGTTGGTGCTTTTTATGTGTGTGCCAGGCAGTGGCGAAAGCTTGGCTGTGAAAGTCCGCAGTGGGCTTGGTAGTGGAAACCGCTAGCCTTTCCTGTTTTTTGGCTACTCGCTTGCTCTATAGGGCTTAGGGCTTAAAAGTAAATGAAAAAGAAAATTTATATTTACATATATGAAGTGCTGTGATAAACTAAACCTAAGAAATTGGAAATAAATAAAACTAATACCATTTAAAGGTAGATAAAAACAGAGTTCTAAATAAGCAAAGTATAAACTTTAAATAAAAGGCAAATTAATAAAAGTAAATAAATGTAAACATTTTGTTTACAAATAAACTATATGTTGCGCAATATACATTTCTATTTTTTATATTATTTTTAGTAACTTTAGCACTCATTATCATGATACCTAAAGTTACTTTTGTTTTATTTGAGTATTATTTTGCGAAGGGGGGTGAAGGTATGATGTACAAAAGAGCACCAAATAAAAAAGCTTTGTAGACATTTAGAACCCGCCGGCCAAGGCAGTATTCCTCCTGAAACAAAGCTTATATTATAATAATACCAAAGAATGTAAGCAATGTACAGGGTAAGCTAACCAAAAAACGAAAAGGGGAGAAACATATGAAAAAAAGATGGTTACTATTGAATTCACTTTTAGTGTTAAGCTTATTCATTAGTTCCATATCCTTTGCTTCGCCAAATGAATCAGACCTTTTTGAGCTAGAATTTCAAGGCGTTATAAGTGGAGAAGCAGCTGTAACTGGTAGAACTGCCACAGATAAAGGCAGCAAGCTTATTTTCGACGTTGAGAAAATAAATATCCCTAATGGTATCGAAAAAAAGCTGACTCAACATGCAGGAGATCTATATATTATAGAATTTAATGGACCTATAGTCGAAGAAAATAAAAATATTCTGCAAAAGGAAACTTCAGCAGTTTTAGGTGATTATTTACCAGACTATTCCTTTATTGCCCAGATTAAAGACAAGGATTTTGAGAAGATAAAGGGCTATGATTTTGTAGACGACATCAAGCCATACCTACCTGTATACAAGCTAGATCCAAGATTATTTGAGAAAGGCCTATCCCAATTAATTAAGGCAACTGTTGTTAACTTCAAAAAGCTAGGAGATGAGAGTAACAGATATTTCAACAAAGAAGCAAGGCTTGAAGCTCTAATTGATTTAGCTTTATCACAGGACACAGTATATATAGCAGCCCCAGAGGATTTTGTACCCTTTAATGATATAGCTGATGGAATAATTAAAGCTGGTACAATCAGAACAAATTACAGTTTATCAGGAGATGGTCAGGTAGTTGCTGTAGCCGATACTGGCTTAGATAGAGGGAAAAATGATAGCACTATGCATTTAGACCTTCAAGGAAGAATTAAAGCTATCTTCCCTCTTGGAAGAATAAACGATGCCAGTGACCCTCATGGACATGGTACACATGTAGCTGGTTCAATACTAGGTACTGGGGCGAGGTCCAATGGCAGCTTTAAGGGTATGGCCCCTGGAGCACAGCTAGTATTTCAATCCGTAATGGATTCCAATGGGGGCTTAGGAGGTTTACCATCAAATCTTAATGATTTGTTCAGCCAAGCCTTTAATCAAGGTGCAAGGATTCATAATAATTCATGGGGTGCAGATGTAAATGGAGCATATACTACCAGCTCCCAACAGGTGGATCAATATGTATGGAATAATGATATGACTATACTATTTGCTTCTGGTAATGCAGGACCAGGCTCCGGAACAGTAGGAAGCCCTGCAACGGCTAAGAATGCTATCACCGTTGGAGCATCAGAAAATTTAAGACCAACCTTTGGAACCTATGCAGATAATATTAATCATATTGCCTCCTTTTCTTCAAGAGGCTATACAGCCGATGGAAGACTTAAGCCAGACATCGTAGCTCCTGGAACCTATATTCTATCTACTAGATCAGCATTAGCCCCTAATGGAAGCTTTTGGGCAAATTATAACAGCTATTATGCATATATGGGTGGAACCTCTATGGCTACACCGATTACAACCGGTGGAGTATTGCTACTGAGGGAGCATTTCATGAAAAATAGAAATATTACTCCAAAGCCATCTCTACTAAAGGCTGCTGTAATTGCAGGTGCTACAGATGTTGGTTTAGGTTATCCAAGTACAAGTCAGGGCTGGGGTCGTTTAAATCTAGAAAAGTCAGTTAATGTTGCCTATATAAATGAAGCAGTAGCTTTGAGAACAGGTGAGAAGGCTAGGTATACCTTTAACGCTACTAGTGGACAACCATTAAAAATATCCCTTGTATGGACAGATTACCCGGGCAATCCTACGGCAACTAAGCAGCTTGTTAACGATTTAGATTTAATCATTACGGCTCCTAATGGAACAAAG
>Ga0208243_1001075_pt1 | contig 10464 bp, 10 predicted proteins | sample Subbio2Aug_QV12A_FD_184826 | JGI IMG/M metagenome (GOLD analysis project Ga0208243, IMG submission 184826) | Serpentinite rock and fluid subsurface biosphere microbial communities from McLaughlin Reserve, California, USA - CR12Aug_QV12A (SPAdes) | ecosystem: Environmental > Terrestrial > Deep...
AATGAAATCCAATAACTCTGTAGGAGAATACTTTTCATCCAGATCTATGAATTTTATGTTCAATTTTTTTATGATTTCCTTGATCCTGTTTGTATCAGTGATGGCTGAAAGAAAATCACGCTGTTGCAAGAGATATCTTCTAAAGTTTTTTGATTGAAACATTTTATCAAGATCAGCTAGATCACTAAACTGCAGCAGTAACTTAAAGTATTCAGACTTTTTATCTTCCGGGTATTTTGATTTCTCTGTGATATAATCCCATATCTGCAACCATTTTTTAACGAGAATTTGAGTAAAAGGACGAATTCTTTTACCATTTAGGATAAAACCATCAATGAACTTAAGGGATTCTTCACTTTGATCTGCTAGTTTTGAAAACAGGCCATCCCGCTCTGTTTTGTAAGTATTATTGCTTAATAGGAAATCCATCAGCTGATAGTTGAAGATAAAGTGTTGGTTAAACTGGGCAATGTTGAGTTTCTTGACGAGATTTTCGATCTTGTGAAGTTTGTGGTCGTAATCCGTTTCTACATTTGTTTTCACATTCATCAGGAATTGATTGTCTTCCCTTGAAATGCTTCCAGGATAAAATATGGATATGTAATCCAAATAGTCTTCATCGATATATCCATTTCTAAGTAAAACATTTACTAACTGGTTTTGCTTTTCATGTTCTATCTCAATCCTAATATTCGCTTTTTCGAATAAGTCCTTTATTTTCAGTTGTCTTAACATGCTGATTTCTTTCTCGTTTTCCTGAATCTGCTTTTTCAACTGTTCATGTAGGTTATTGTTATAATCCTCTATTTGTTTTTTTCTTTCTGTATAAGTCGTTTTTGGATTTACTCGCTTTTCAAGTGTTTTAAAATCTATGTTCAGTTTTTGCGGACTACTGTAAGTAGGATTCCGATCATAGTATTGTACGCCGTTGGTCATGAGAAAATGAAAGTTCTCGTCATCGGTCATCTCCTGAAAGGTCTTTTGACCACCATTGGCGTAAAATGAGACAAAAGGCGAAATGTTTTCGATAGCATGTAACAGGTATGATTTTCTAATTTCTTGAATATCTTGGACTTTAGCCGCTTCTATATGTTCAATCTGTACCTTCCACTCCGATATCAAGGCTCGAAGTTTTTCTGTTTGTTGAGCGATATAAATTTGTTTCCCGTTTAATGCATCAAAAAGTTTTCCTTTATTGTAGGTAAGATCTGTAAAGTCATCTGGAAAGAGGTTCTTATAAACTATTATGGAAAGAAGTTTGCCTTGGATAAGCCCCTTGTCAAGTTTCTGTCGATAGAGATAGTATTCGTTAGTGATATTATGAAGCAGACGCATGTCATCGATAAAACGGGCAATGCTGTCTATCAGATCCTCGGATATTGTGTATCCGTTCGTCGTAATTTTATGCAGAAGTTTATTACTTGAATTTGACGGGTTGATGACTGGAATAACCGGAATAATAAAATCAAAGAATTTGGTGCGTTCGTTTTCTAGTTTGAACATGTCATCCCTTACTGCATAAATGAATACAACATCCTTTTTGATTTTGTCTGACTGATTAATCAGTAGGTTGATTTCGCGAAGTTTGGTAAATATGTCGGTCTGTCTAAATCGATCGAGGTCTTCGATAATCACAACATTGTAAGGGGTAACCTGAAAGAAATAGAGTATTTCATCCAGGTGATGGTTTAATATTGACTTACTAATGTTGTTGCTGATATTTATCTCTGCGTTCTGGATATTTAGCTTACTTATTTTTAAAGCACTGAGCATCCGGATGGATTTATAAATTACTTTAATGCCAATGAAAACAGATGTAACAAGTGCCATCCAATGAAAAATAATCGACCAGAACTCATTCGGAATGATACCAAACTGTTTTGGTATCAATATTGGGTAGATCAAATGGGTTATAGATATCAAGAAAATCGAAATCCAGAAAGTCGTTAATTTGAGTTCTAATTTTGTATAGGAACGTATTTTTCGGAAACGCGAATCGGGGATGTTATTGTCGTCTTCACGATAAAATATCTGTTGCAGAATGCTTAGTTCTATCAGACGAAGAAGATCTGTTTTTAAAGTATTTCCTTGTTCAAATGAAGTCGGGTTGTCTTTGGTGGGTTCTTCGGTTTCCTCTTTGAAGGTAGCCAATGAAATAAACAAGAAATGCAGGCTATCATCTGTATTGGTTTCCTTAAAGGTTTTAAGAATACTACTTTTTCCAGAACCATATGGACCGGTAAGCGCGATATTTTTGATATCGTGTTTCTTTCTATTTTTAAGTGCCCAGGTTAATGCCTTACTGTATTCTTCTACTTCTTCGGCATTACCGGTAGGAGAAAGGGGTTCATACGGTAGTGGATCCTCCTGCTTGGTCGTGGAACTTTGGTCATATAGTTTCTGTAAAAAGTCAATAAAAGATTTTGAGTATCTCAATGAACGCTGGTTCATAAAATGGGTTGTTTCTAATTAAGAATGTAATCACCAAGAAAATTGGATTTTAGTGTGGTATTTATGCAGTTTATACAATACGTGAGAAGTTGTCAGTCAAAAATTTAGACTAGAATAAGGTACAAAACTTTAATTCATTAGCGAACTTTTGCCTAAATCATTTTTATTAAATTGATTTATACCTTGGATGTACACTAGAATATTATTAGTAGAAAAATAAAAAGATGTAGGTTATATCACATAGTTAGCTATTGCTATTTAAGAATATGTTCAATTATATGTCGAACAATGGGATGTTTTACCTTGTATCTATCATTTTTATTTTCACTTTTAACTGTCCAAAACTCTTTGCGTAAATCTTCATGTACCTTATTATACAACATATCAATAGTCGAGTTCTTCTTGTACATACTTCTTGCACAACAAACTATATAGGTAATTGAATCTGCCAGGCCATTAGTCAATTGGTTTATTAAACTTTTATCTTCAAAAGATTCAAGAATATTTTTTAAGTCAATCGCAACATCCCCTTGACTAATTATTACTATGACAATTCCTTTTTTTATAATAATCGCTATAAAGTCACCATGATCACCTTCATTATTAATGGGTAAAGATTTTAGTTCCTCAAAACGATAGGTGTAAAGTTTCGCAAAATCAGCTCTTTTTTTTAATTCCTCAAATAATAGTGCACAAGTAGTTGTTTTGCCACCATTGACTCCAGCTCTGATTATAATGTATTTTTCCATAAAGCAAATTTAATTTTTCGGTTGTGAAGAATATAGTTGGATGATTTGCCAAATATTATTTATGATTTAACAGCTAGGTAATAGAATCATGTACCTGCCATTATATACAACATCGTTTTAAAATTGAATTTTTGTGCTACAGCATTACCTAGAGGGTAGGCTTGCATAATCTTAAGTCATGAAAAATTAGTTTATAATCGCTTTAAAAGGAACACCAACTTTTAGTTGCACCCCAAATGCCTGTTTCCAAACATGTGTATCTTCTTCAGCATTGATTAGGCCACCAACAAGTCCAATTGTTCCTTTTGAAAGTTCTTCTTTGGTATTAACTCGAAATAAAATACCTATCGTACTTGTAAACTGTTGCTTCATGGCAACATCTTTCGGTTTATTCGAAAAGAAAGAATATTGATTATTGAATTCTATTCCGATGGCTTTTTTCTTACCAAAGAAAAAGGAAGCATAAATGGAAGGTGTCCAAGCGATGACCGAATTTTTTAACTCTGTAAGGGAGCCTAGGGATTTTCCTTCATTATTTTTAATGGTGATTTTATTTATTGAAGAATCAAATTGTATGTACGGAATCTCTGCAATTTTTCTATTTTCTAAAAAATTAGTGTTCCTTACGGATATCCCAAATGACAGGAACCATAGGGTTTTTGGTCCGGAATGTGAAAAATTATAGGAGACACCAAATCTTCCTCTTAGATAATCACTCGTCCGAAATTGTAAGAGGCTATCACTGGTTTTAAGTGTATCGTTGTATAATTTGTTTGACCCAACTCCAAAATTAATATCCCAACTAAGCCAGTGTAATTTGTAGCCAGTAAATGGGGCATTTTTTATATCAAAGTCAATAAAATCTTTTGAAACTATTTCGTCATAGGCCTCATCTTGTTCTTCAACTTTTTCCAAGTTTTGAATATTGATTGTTTGAGACCTGAGTTTTTGTAGTATTTTTTTTGTACTATCAATTACAGCGTAAGCTCTTTCAAGTTGTTGGGAGGAATATTGCGGGTTTGTATTATTTATTTCTGTATTTATAATTTGCATTGCATTGATTGAATCTAGTTTTAGCTGCTCGTAAGAGTTTAACCATTCAACATATCTTCTCTTTAAAATTCTACCAAACTGATTTCTTTTTTCCATTAGCTCTATGCATTTATTTTGGTCGTAGATTCTCGTATTATATGGATTCAACCAAGTGCCCCCAACAGTCAATCCTGCCCCTTTTGCCCATGTATTACCTGAGAATATATCACCAATTCCACCAATCGTGTTGGCATATAAACCAAAATTTAGCAAATAGCGTTTGGATTTACTGAGGTTTGAGTAGTTAAAGCTAAGGGTCGATTTATCTTTATCCTGTGTTATGCTACCTGCTGTTCCGGCTTTAATAAGGTTAGCGTCATTTAAAGCGATCGTGCTGAATAAATTAAAAATACCTGAATCTAAAGCACTGGGATGAACATACTGATTTGTTCTTTTATTCGTCCCGCAGACATAAGATAGTTTTACTCTTTCAATTGCTTGTATATACCTGTTATGATAGTTTCTCGCATCATAGTCCTGACTCTTTCCTTCTATGCATATTCCCAGAAGTCCAACTACATACAATCCTATTTTTTTCATATGATTTTGTTTTATAAATTTTAATGTGGTTGGTTTAATTTTTGAGTGTCGGTAGTTATATCCACGGGTTTAATTTCCAATGGAGGAGTGGTTTGTGATAGTGGATTACAAAATCCTAAATCCTCGCAAAGTTTATTCGCGAAGGCAGAGGGGCGCATCTCTTCGATTGAACCTTGAAGATTCGCTAAATACCGTTCAAATTCAATATCTTGTTTATGAAGAATATCTCTACACACTCCAATTAGTGTTGGGAGAGCATCCATAAATAGTCCAATAGGAAGTTGACAAGATCCTAGCACACTATAAACAGCTAACAGCACAGAGAGACGACATGCTGTGCACTGATTGAATAGTCTACGTATTCGTAGTCTTATCTCTTCAGAATTTTTAATAAAGTTTTGACTGAGGTCTTCGTTTTGTGTAAATGATGAAATTAAGCTGATATCGTAATTGTTCAGAAAACCGATCGGGTCTTGACTAAAATGTATTCTTTTTTGATGATTCGACTCTAAATCTGTTTGAATTTTTTGGATTCCTGATTGTAAAATTTGAATATCTGCTGTTGTAATTGTAAAAGGTCTTTCCATGGTGAAGGGGTTTAGTTGGATAATATCATTCAAATAAAGTCCTAAGACTTATTCCAATATATGGAGGTTCATATCTTTCTCATAGGGGTAAATACCCCTGTCGGGTTATTTGTATAACCAAAAGAGTATACTCAGTTTTAAAAGCGTGATTTCCTTTTTTAGTAGGGGTATTTACCCCTTTTTCTTTATTAGGTAAGTTTTGAACTTTACGTTGTTTAATACTTAAACCCTTAATACATGCCACAAAGAATTCTCAATGAAGATTGGTCAGATTATGACAATCGTAAACTCAAGGGCGTAGATGCTCGCTATTTTAGCTGTGAAGAAGAATGGGAGCGGAATTATTTGGTCCGAAAAATCAGAAAATTTTACCCGCAATATTCAGAAGTCTTCATTCAAGCGGCTATTGCTTCTTGTTGTAAGGAAGTGCCCGCTCCAAGACCCCGCAAGCAGTTTGTGGAGTGCGTGATGAGTAAACTTCGAAGGTGATGTATGGCTATCTTTAGTTCAAACCATTTTGCATCGCAAAAACAATCAGTCCTGCTTTTCCTTTCACACCGAGCTTTTTGGTTAACTTTTTTCGATAGTCATCCATTGAACTGGGGCTTAGGAACATTTTTTCAGCGATTTCTTGGTAGGAGAGTTCTTGACACAACAATTTCATGAATTTTCGCTCATTATCAGAAAGTGCGTGAATGGGATTTTCTTGTAGCAGGTTTTTTTGAATACCTGCTACTATTTTGTGCGATATATGATCAGGGATATAAGTACCCGTTTTAGCCAAAACCTGTATCGCCTCATGTAATTTTTCCGGTTCAGCATTTTTGGTTATAAAACCTTTCGCACCTGCATGTATCATTTTTAATATGGTGGTTTCATCATTGTACATTGATAATGCCAATATTTTAATCTGTGGGTAGTTTTCATTTAGCCATTTTGCTGTTTGGAATCCATCTTTTCCAGCCATATTAACATCTAAAACCATGATGTCCGGAATTAGATTTTTTTTAATTGCGGTAATTACTTCATTGCCATTCTCCACTTCAAAACAAATATGATAACTCCCTAAAACTTGCAGCAGACGAATTAAACCTTTTCTAAGCATGGTGTGATCATCCGCAAATCCTAGTGACAGTTTTTTTTCCATAACTGGTTTATTCATTTTCGATTTAGTTATAAGACACTATAAGTTGGATACAAGTACCTTCGTTTATTGTAGACTTAACAGTTACATTTCCTCCGAAAATAGCCAATCTTTTTTGCATATTTCTTAATCCGATTCCTGAAACACTCGATAGGCCGGTTGTGTCAAATCCTTTGCCATTATCTATGATGGATATGATTAATTTATTTTCAGATTTTTCGACTTCAAATTTTATTTTAGTCGCCTCTGCATATTTAATGATGTTTTTTACCGCTTCCTGGTAAATACGGAAAATCACCAATTGCAAATCTGGTTTTAGTTGTATGGTATCCTGAAATATTTGAGGGATATGAATGTCTATTTCGAATAGCTTTTTATCGCTTAGTTGTTTGAGTTCTTCAGTGATTGCTTTGAATACACCCATTTCAACAATCCTGTCCGGATTCATGCTTCTAGATAATGAGGTCAGATTCTCCATTGACTGGGTCAGTAGTTCTTTACTCTCTTTTATTAATAAAACCGCATTGGGGTTTTCGTTTAGTTGCTTCAATAATATTGTAAAGTTGACATTGACTAATAATAATGATTGGCCCACATTGTCGTGAATTTCACTTGAAAAGAGTCTTTGGATGTCCTCTTGGATTTCTAATCGGGTTGTTAATAATTCTTTTTCGATTTCCGCTTTTATTTGTTCTACTTCTCTTTTTTGTTGAATTTTTCTTTTTTGGTATAACAAGGTTAATAGGACGATAAATCCTACTAAAATTGCTATAATTAGCATGTTTGCTAAGAATTGGGTGAATATTTCCGGGTGTTTAAATTGCATATAAAAGCGATGAATAATAGGAAATAGAAAATAGAATTTAGATTCAACAATGATTTTCTAATTAATTTTATTGTATCAGGTGGTAGGTCTGCAATGTAATTCATCACGCTTATAATGGTTAGCGAGATGGTATAAAAAGAAAATACAGCAGTAACAAACCAGAATGGGGAATCTTTCCATAAATTTTCAACGAGCGCGTCTTTAAATAAATAGTAATAGTAATAAACGCAGAGAAATGTTATGATGATGGCACTCACAGTATAACTATAGGTATGAAATACTTTTATTCCTTGGATGCAGACAATATTTAGAATGCAAACTATAGGGATCAGTACTATGAGCTTTTTGATGAATGATCTATTGAGGATTAAATACAAACATCCAATAAAATATGTGAGTTGTAGTACCGAGTACAGATTGTAAATCGGTACATTGTTGATGAATCTTAGTTTGTAGTATCTGCCGATCAACTCAACGGCTAGTGTAATCAAAAAAAAGAAGGGTATTGTCTTTAAATAATACTCTTTCTGCCTTCTTATATATGCAAAGCAAACAATACTCGCTAATATGAGTACTATCCAGTCCGGTCTTATTTCTTTCATAATACAATAACTCTTGTAATTTACAAGAGTTATTGTATTTATAACGGTTTACTGACTTGATTAAATAACATTCAGCTTACCGTTTACTTCCTGGAGTGTTAGTCCTATATTTTCCAATTCCATGGATAAGTCTTCATCATAATCCGGTGGAGTACCGCCGCAAAACGGCGGGCACATATCTCCCAGATTGAATGCAAGGATCTCTGCTTTCCCGTTTTGAGAAACCATAATTGCCTTATTGGTTGAACGAGGATCAGCATGGCTTTTTCTTGTAGCCACCAAAACAACTGTTTGGCGTCCGGCCATCATTTCATTGGGGTGGTCAGAGGGGTATACACCATAAAACATTTTGATGCCATCAGCCTGATTTTGCCTGGCTTTTTCCAAAAACTCTTGTAATTCATCAAGACCATACCAAGTGCTCAATGCATCCGGCTTCCCAATTTTTTGGGAATTGTCAAGCCAGCGCTCCAGCTTGTAATTTTTTACCAAGGAGTTTACGTGTTCAGTAGAAACGATGCTTCCTTTTTTAGCGAGTGATACTGTTGTTGTCATGTTCAATCAGATTTGGTTTATACTCCAAACCTGCATTGCATTGCAAACATTTGTAACGCCCTACGAATTTTATATCAATTTATTATAAATATTAAATAAATATAATATTAAGAAAATCATGCTGTTATCTTTTTTCGGTACAATAAAAGACCTGAGTTAGGAACACATAATCCCGGTTATTGTTAAAAAAAATACCCTGAAAACAGGGTATCAATGAATATTGAAAAATGGGGGAGTCCTAGATTAGAATAATTGAACAATGCCATTTTGAATTCCATAAAGCGTAAGGGCGGCTCTATTATTGATACCCAGTTTTTGGAATATACTGTCCCTATAATTCTCTAAAGTTTTTGGTTGAACATTCATTTTAGCAGCGATTTCTTTGTAGGTCAAATTACTTGATGCCCATCTAATGAATTGAATTTCTTTTTCGGTTAGTAACTGTTTTCCGTGAAATCCTTTCACGTTTTTACCTGCTTTCTGAGTAATGTATTTTTTCTTTATTGATTGATTTAAATAAAATCCAAAACTGAGAATCGAAAAAATGGCTTCTAATAAAATTTCCGGATCTTCAGTTTTAGACACATAACCACAGGCCCCCTTATTAATGGCATTAAATATTACATCCTCAGATTTATAGAAGGAAAAGATTAAAATTTTAATGCTTGGATATTTTTGAGTTATTTGGCTGATTAATTCAAACCCATCTGTTTCCGGCATTGAGAGGTCAAGAATTAATAAATCTGGGGTATCCAATACTTTCTTTAAAGTTTGAATCAACTCATATCCATTCAAAGCTTCTAGGGTGACTTGGTAATTCTTATCTGATTCTAATAATGATTTAATTCCCTTCCTTGTGATAGAATGATCATCCACTATCCCGATTTTAATTGTTTTCATATTGTTTAATTCAATCTTTTTAAAGTATTCTATTTTGAATCTTTTAGGTTATTACTCCTGGCTCTATTTTGAAAATAATTGTAGGGGTAAAAACCCCTTTTTTGTGAAATATAGGTCAAATAGTTTTAATCTATTATTCATCTTTAAAATCTATTTATATAAAAGATCTTCTTTGCACTGCTGTTGGTTTCAGTCGTTGGAATCAATTTAACCGTATTAGCTCAAGGAGAAAGTGAAGGCGTAGGAGACGGTGGTTCTGTGACATGTTACGCTACCTATGATTCTGGTGGTGTTACAACTATTACTAAGTGTAATGGTTGTGTAGAACAACAAAATATTACTAACCAGAGAGATCCTGGTACTTGTAAACCACACTAAGAAGAATGATTTCTAGGGTGCTATAAGTAAACTTTTATTTATAGCACCCATTTTATTTTAATTCATTTTAAAGATGGCTAAATACTTTTCTTTAGTTATTATAGTTATTTATCTGATGCTCGGCTGTTCGAGTAATAACAACCTATCTAGGATTGACACTTATATGGAAGGTTTTTCTGAAATAAAGGCTCAAAAACTTCTTATACCACCTACACTTATATCTCTCCATAATAGTAATCGAAAAACTAGTGCTTCTTATCAGGTTGTGAACTTTATCAATACAGAATGCGGTGTTTGCTATACAAAAATGGAGGAATGGCGAAATTTTATTCAAGCATCTGATTTAAATGCGCAAGTATTATTTATTACAGCGGGCAAGTTGACAAGTTATTTTCAAGATTATTTGAGAGAAAATGATCGCCTTCCTTTTACTATATATTTGGATTCTTCGCGGCAAACTTTGATTCAATCCAAACTTATAGCTTATGAAAAGGAAACGTTTTTAATTGATAAACAAGGGAAAATATTATTAGTAGGTGATCTGTAGGCTCCCCCAAAAAGTTGTCCATTCTTGGTTAGAGTTAACGGGAAAAAGCTTGTTAATTTTAAACTTTGAAAGACATGAAAAAAGGAAGATTTA
>Ga0208243_1001076_pt1 | contig 10463 bp, 5 predicted proteins | sample Subbio2Aug_QV12A_FD_184826 | JGI IMG/M metagenome (GOLD analysis project Ga0208243, IMG submission 184826) | Serpentinite rock and fluid subsurface biosphere microbial communities from McLaughlin Reserve, California, USA - CR12Aug_QV12A (SPAdes) | ecosystem: Environmental > Terrestrial > Deep...
ACGTGCATCCGACCCATTATGGCCGCATCTGCCCGATTGAGACGCCGGAAGGCCCGAATATCGGTCTGATCAACTCGCTCGCCACCTATGCCCGCGTGAACCAGTATGGCTTCATCGAGAGCCCGTACCGCCGCGTGCGCGAAGGCAAGGTGACCGACGAGGTCGTCTACCTCACCGCCATGGAAGAGGGTAAGTACTCCATCGCCCAGGCGAATGTGCCGGTGGACCCGAAGGGCAAGCTGGTCGGCGAATTGCTGAACTGCCGCGTCAACGGCGACTTCCAGATGCTGCGCCCCGAGAGCGTCGATTTCATGGACGTGTCGCCGAAGCAGTTGGTTTCGGTCGCCGCGGCGCTGATCCCGTTCCTTGAGAACGACGACGCCAACCGCGCGCTGATGGGCTCGAACATGCAGCGCCAGGCGGTGCCGCTGATCCGCGCCGAAGCGCCGCTGGTCGGTACCGGCATGGAAGAAGTGGTGGCCCGCGATTCCGGCGCCACCATCGTTGCCAAGCGCTCGGGTGTGATCGACCAGATCGACGCCACCCGCATCGTGGTGCGCGCCAGCGACGAAGCCGACATGTCGAAGTCGAACGTCGACATCTACAAGCTGCTGAAGTTCCAGCGCTCGAACCAGAATACCTGCATCACCCAGCGTCCGCTGGTGAAGGTGGGCGATCAGGTGAAGGCCGGCGACATCATCGCCGACGGTCCCTCGACCGAGCTCGGCGAACTGGCCCTGGGCCGCAACGCGCTCGTCGCGTTCATGCCCTGGAACGGCTACAACTTCGAAGACTCGATCCTGATCTCCGAGCGTATCGCCAAGGATGACGTGTTCACCTCGATCCATATCGAGGAATTCGAGGTGATGGCCCGCGACACCAAGCTGGGCCCGGAAGAAATCACCCGCGACATCCCGAATGTCGGCGAGGAAGGCCTCAAGAATCTCGATGAGGCCGGCATCGTCTATATCGGCGCCGAAGTCGGCCCGGGCGATATCATGGTCGGCAAGATCACGCCAAAGGGCGAAAGCCCGATGACCCCGGAAGAGAAGCTGCTGCGCGCCATCTTCGGCGAAAAGGCTTCCGACGTGCGCGACTCGTCGCTGCGCGTGCCGCCGGGCGTTTCCGGCACCGTGGTGGAAGTGCGTGTGTTCTCCCGCCATGGCGTGGAGAAGGACGAGCGCGCGCTGGCCATCGAGCGGTCGGAAATCGAGCGTCTCGCCAAGGACCGCGACGACGAGCGCGCCATCATCGACCGCTCGATCTTCACGCGTCTGCGCGAGCTGCTGAACGGCAAGCAGGCTGACAAGGGCCCGAAGGGCTTCAAGGATGGCGGCAAGATCACCGAAGAGGTGCTCGATGAACTGCCGCATTCCGCCTGGTGGCAGATCAGCCTGAAGAACGAAAAGAACATGGCTGATATCGAGGCGCTGAAGAAGCAATACGATACCGCCATGGCCCGCATCCAGGCCCGTTTCGAGAGCAAGGTGGAGAAGCTGCAGCGCGGCGACGAACTGCCGCCGGGCGTGATGAAGATGGTCAAGGTGTTCGTCGCGGTGAAGCGCAAGCTGCAGCCGGGCGACAAGATGGCCGGCCGCCACGGCAACAAGGGTGTTATCTCCCGCATCATGCCGGAAGAGGACATGCCCTATCTCGAGGACGGCCAGCCGGTCGACCTGGTGCTAAACCCGCTCGGCGTGCCGTCGCGCATGAATGTCGGTCAGATTCTCGAAACCCATCTCGGCTGGGCCTCCGCGGGCCTCGGCAAGCAGATCGGCGAGACGCTGGACCGGGTGCGGCGCAACCACGCCAAGGCGGAAGACCTGCGCAAGGTGCTCAAGACCGTCTATTCGAAGCAGGAATACACCGACAAGGTGGCCGAGCTTTCGGATGACCAGATCATCGAGCTGTCTTCCAACCTGCGTCGCGGTGTGCCGATGGCCACCCCGGTATTCGATGGTGCCCATGAGCCGGACATCAACGAGATGCTGGAGAAGGCCGGCAACGACAAGTCGGGTCAGGTCACCCTGATCGACGGCCGTACCGGCGAGGCCTTCGACCGCAAGGTCACGGTCGGCTACATCTACATGCTGAAGCTGCACCACCTGGTCGACGACAAGATCCACGCCCGTTCGATCGGTCCGTACTCGCTCGTTACCCAGCAGCCGCTGGGCGGCAAGGCCCAGTTCGGTGGTCAGCGTTTCGGCGAAATGGAGGTCTGGGCGCTGCAGGCGTATGGCGCTGCCTACACCCTGCAGGAAATGCTCACGGTCAAGTCGGACGACGTGGCCGGTCGCTCGAAGGTTTACGAAGCCATCGTCCGTGGCGACGACAACTTCGAAGCCGGCATCCCGGAATCGTTCAACGTGCTGGTCAAGGAAATGCGTTCGCTCGGCTTGAATGTCGAGCTGTCGCAGCGTTCCTACTGATCCAGCGCCACAGGAGATTGATCCATGAACGAACTCAGCAACGTTTTCGGCCAGCCCCAGGGCGCTCAGGCTTTCGACCAGATCCAGATCTCGATCGCCTCGCCGGAGCGTATCCGCTCCTGGTCCTACGGCGAGATCAAGAAGCCGGAGACCATCAACTATCGTACCTTCAAGCCGGAGCGTGACGGCCTGTTCTGCGCCCGCATCTTCGGCCCGATCAAGGATTACGAGTGCTTGTGCGGCAAGTACAAGCGCATGAAGTACCGTGGCGTGATCTGCGAGAAGTGCGGCGTTGAAGTCACGCTCTCGAAGGTGCGCCGCGAGCGCATGGGCCATATCGAACTGGCTTCGCCGGTCGCCCATATCTGGTTCCTGAAGTCGCTGCCCTCGCGCATCGGCCTGATGCTCGACATGACGCTGAAGGACCTGGAGCGCATCCTGTACTTCGAAAACTACGTCGTCATCGAGCCGGGCCTCAGCCCGCTGAAGATGTTCGACCTGCTGACCGAAGAGCAGTATCTGCGCGCCCAGGAAGAGTATGGTGAGGACAGCTTTGTCGCCAAGATCGGCGCCGAGGCGATCCGCGACCTGCTGATGGGCATCAACCTGGAGCAGGAGCGGATCAACATCCGCGAGGAGCTGGCCGAGACCACGTCGGAACTGAAGCCGAAGAAGCTGGTCAAGCGCCTCAAGCTGGTGGAAAGCTTCATCGAGTCCGGCAACAAGCCGGAATGGATGGTGCTGACCGTGGTGCCGGTGATTCCGCCGGAACTGCGTCCGCTGGTGCCGCTGGATGGCGGCCGCTTCGCCACCTCGGATCTCAACGATCTCTATCGCCGCGTCATCAACCGCAACAACCGCCTGAAGCGGCTGATCGAACTGCGCGCGCCGGACATCATCGTGCGCAACGAAAAGCGCATGCTGCAGGAAGCGGTTGACGCCCTGTTCGACAACGGTCGCCGTGGCCGCGTCATCACCGGTGCCAACAAGCGTCCGCTGAAGTCGCTCTCCGACATGCTGAAGGGCAAGCAGGGCCGTTTCCGCCAGAACCTGCTCGGCAAGCGCGTCGACTACTCCGGCCGTTCGGTCATCGTCGTCGGCCCGGAACTGAAGCTGCACCAGTGCGGCCTGCCGAAGAAGATGGCGCTCGAACTGTTCAAGCCGTTCATCTACTCCAAGCTTGAGCTGCGCGGCCTCGCCGCCACCGTCAAGATGGCGAAGAAGATGGTGGAGAAGGAGCGTCCGGAAGTTTGGGACATCCTGGAAGAGGTGATCCGCGAGCATCCGGTGCTGCTGAACCGCGCCCCGACCTTGCACCGCCTCGGCATCCAGGCGTTCGAGCCGATGCTGATCGAAGGCAAGGCGATCCAGCTTCATCCGCTGGTCTGCTCGGCCTTCAACGCCGACTTCGACGGTGACCAGATGGCGGTGCACGTGCCGCTGTCGCTGGAAGCCCAGCTTGAAGCCCGCGTGCTGATGATGTCGACCAACAACATCCTCAGCCCGGCGAATGGCAAGCCGATCATCGTGCCGTCGCAGGATATCGTGCTCGGCCTCTACTACCAGACGCTGGAGCGCAGCACCCCGCGCGGCGACGTGGTGAAGATCAAGGACCCGGCGGTGCTGATCAAGGCCTGGGCCGAAGACGACGTGATCGTGTTCGATGCCAAGACCCGCGTCGAGCTGCCGAAGACCAACGTGAAGGCCGAAGCCGAACGTATCCTGGCATCTGATGCCATCATCGAGCGCGTGCCGTTCTTCGCCACCGTGGCGGAGATCCAGCAGGCGCTGGATGCCAAGGCGATCTCGCTGCATAACCGCATCAAGTCGCGCCTGAACACGGTGGACTCGGAGAACAACCCGATTGTTGCCCGCGTCGTCACCACCTCGGGCCGCATGCTGCTGTCCGAGATCCTGCCGAAGGACAAGAACGTTCCGTTCAAGGTGATCAACCAGCTTCTGACCAAGAAGGAGATCACCAACGTCATCGACGTGGTGTATCGCCATTGCGGCCAGAAGGAGACGGTCATTTTCTGCGACCGTATGATGGCGCTCGGTTTCGCCCGTGCCTGCCGCGCCGGCATTTCGTTCGGCAAGGACGACATGCTCGTGCCGGCCACCAAGGAGAAGCTGATCAACGACACCAAGTCGCTTGTGTCGGAATACGAGCAACAGTACCAGGACGGTCTGATCACCCAGGGTGAGAAGTACAACAAGGTGGTCGATGCCTGGTCGCAGTGCACCGACAAGGTGGCGGACGAGATGATGAAGGTCATTCAGACCGACATCGATCCGAATAACGGCACCCGCAAGAACACCAACTCGATCTGGATGATGGCGCATTCCGGCGCCCGTGGTTCGGCCAACCAGATGAAGCAGCTTGCCGGCATGCGTGGCCTTATGGCCAAGCCGTCGGGCGAGATCATCGAAACGCCGATCATCTCCAACTTCAAGGAAGGCCTTACCGTGCTCGAGTACTTCAACTCGACCCACGGCGCCCGCAAGGGTCTGGCTGACACCGCCTTGAAGACCGCGAACTCGGGCTACCTGACCCGTCGCCTGGTCGACGTGGCGCAGGATTGCATCATTACCGAGGAAGATTGCGGCACCGAGCGCGGCCTTACGGTCAGCGAAGTGGTGGAAGGCGCCGATGTCATCGCCACGCTCGGCGAGCGCATCCTGGGCCGTTTTGCCAGCGTCGACGTGAAGCATCCGCTTACCGGCGAAGTGATCGTGCCGGCGGCCGAGATGATCCAGGAACGCGACGTGGATCGCATCGAGACGGCCGGTGTCGAAACCGTGCTGATCCGCTCGGTGCTGACCTGCGAAGCGCCGACCGGCGTTTGCGGCAAGTGCTATGGCCGTGATCTGGCGCGCGGCACCACCGTGAATATCGGCGAGGCCGTGGGCGTCATCGCGGCACAGTCGATCGGCGAGCCGGGCACCCAGCTCACCATGCGTACCTTCCATATCGGCGGCACGGCCCAGGTGGCCGAGCAGTCGAGCCTGGATGCGCCCTACGACGCCACCATCAAGGTGGTGAACCGCAACCTCGTTACCGATAGCTCGGGCCGCTTCGTGGTCATGGGCCGCAATTCGGAAATCGTGCTGGTGGACGGCAACGGCCGCGAGCGCGCCCGCTACAAGGTGCCTTACGGCTCCCGCCTGGCGGTGGATGAAGGCGGCAAGGTGAAGAAGGGCCAGCGCATCGTCGAGTGGGATCCTTACACCCGCCCGGTGATCACCGAGCGCGCCGGTATCGTGCACTTCCGCGATCTCGTGGAAGGCGTCTCGATCCGCGAAGCGACCGACGAAGCCACCGGCATCACCTATCGCGTGGTGGCCGACTGGAAGCAGAACCCGAAGGGCGCCGAACTGCGTCCGCGCATCACTCTGCGTGATGAAAAGGGCGAAGTGCTCACGCTGGCCAATGGCGGCGAAGCGCGCTACTTCCTGTCGCCGGATGCCATTCTCTCGGTCGAGGATAACGCCACCGTCCATGCCGGCGACGTGCTCGCCCGTATCCCGGTGGAAGGCACCAAGACCCGCGACATCACCGGCGGTCTGCCGCGCGTGGCCGAACTCTTCGAAGCCCGCCGTCCGAAGGATCATGCGATCATCGCCGAAATCGATGGCCGCGTGGAATTCGGCAAGGACTACAAGGCCAAGCGCCGCCTGGTGATTCGCCCGGTGGAAGAGGGTCTTGAGCCGGTCGAATACCTGATCCCGAAGGGCAAGCATATTGCCGTGCAGGAAGGCGATTTCGTGCGTGTTGGCGACCATCTGCTCGATGGCAACCCGGCGCCGCATGACATCCTCAAGGTGCTCGGCGTCGAGGCGCTGGCCAACTATCTCGTGAACGAGATCCAGGAGGTCTATCGCCTGCAGGGTGTGAAGATCAACGACAAGCATATCGAGGTCATCTGCCGCCAGATGCTGCAGAAGGTCGAGATCACCGATCCGGGCGATACCACGTTCCTGATCGGCGAGCAGGTCGACAAGGTCGAGTTCGAGGAAGTCAACGGCAAGACCCAGGCCGAGGGCCGCAAGATTGCCAAGGCGATGCCGGTGTTGCTCGGTATCACCAAGGCGAGCCTGCAGACCCGGTCCTTCATCTCGGCCGCGTCCTTCCAGGAAACCACCCGCGTACTCACCGAGGCCGCCGTGTCGGGTAAGACCGACAGCCTGATCGGCCTCAAGGAGAACGTCATCGTTGGCCGCCTGATCCCGGCCGGCACCGGCGCCATCATGGGCCGCATGAAGTCGCTCGCCGCCCAGCGCGACCGCGACTTCGCCGATGCGCTCGAGAGCGAACTGCAGGCAGCCGTCGGCGGCGACGCCGACTGAGCTTTGTCGGCCATACCCGATACGGGAAGGGCGGCCCTAGTGGCCGCCCTTTTTTTGCCGCTTTTCCCTATAAGATGCGGCGAGCAGGCAGGGGAAGAATGTTCATGCGAGCGATTTTTGTTGTGTTCATGCTGCTGCTCACTGCTTGGCCCGGTGGGGCTCGCGCGTGCTCCGGTGGCCGGATTACACTTGAGGAACGCTTCAACGGAATCCCGACAATCTTCTATGCGCGTATAGTGGAGCTCGAACGACCGGCGCCAGTACCTCCTGAGCTGATTGGCCGGCCGGTAATTCAGATACCTCCTAGGGGCCGTTTCGAGCTGATCGAAGTACTCAAAGGCGACCCACCACTCGACAAATGGATGCGGGATCATCCATCAAGCTGCGGTGTAGGGCTGAAGCCTAGTGCTTACTACATCTTCTTCACATATAGCGATCCTGCGGTCTCGTCATGGGCTGCCGGTTCGCGTCGATATGAAGGCCCCGACGATCCGGAGCTATTGCTCATGCTGGCTAAACTGCGGGCGCTGTCAGGGCGCTGATATCAGCCATAGCCGAAGCCCATGGCGCCGCAGAGGAACATGTTGATGCTACTGCCATCGGCGGAGAGCGGCATGATCAGTCGTTCGTATTCCAGATGTATGCTTGGCCAATCTCAAGGCGCAATCAATTCCAGTGTCGGGAAATAACTTTTGAACCGACCCTTGTCGCGGCTGAGCAAGGGCAGGCCGGCCACGGCGGCATGGGCGCCGATGAAGAAATCGGGCAGCACCCCGGCCTTGCCGCCTTGTCGGCGGAAATGGCGGAAGGCCTTGCCGGCAAGAAACAGGGCGGCGGATGGTATCTCCACGCTATCTATGCGCATCAGATTCAGAGTCTCGTCCAGGTCTTCGATCCGCTCGAAGCCGATGGAGAATTCGGCATAGATCACCGGGTTGATCAGCAGCCGGTGGGTCAGCGACCAGCGTTCCAGCTGCTGCTGCGACCAGTCCGCCCAGCGCGGATCATCGGTGGTGAGATCAAGCAGCAGGTTGGTATCGACCAGCACAGCCTCGGCCATGATCAGCCGCTGCGCGTCAGTGCCATGATCTCGTCGGTGCTGAGGCCCTGTTTCAGCTTGCCGCGCAGCCGGGCGAAAGGAGAGGTGGCTATTACAGCCTCGGCGCCGTCGGCGCGCTGTACCACCACCGCACCATCCGGGCGCAGTTCGAAGCTCACCGCCATGCCGGGGCGCAAGCCAAGATGCTCCCGCACCCGCTTCGGGATCGTCACTTGGCCTTTGCTAGTAAGGGCATGAGACATGGCGTCTCCTGGTAATACTAATTACATTCAGGTATTACTTAGTCCATGCGGGTTTGCTGTGCAAGACTATGCTGGGATCGGGTGAAGATATGTTCTCTTTTTGTATGCATCGTGGTATGATCCACCAGATGCGGGTTTCGCCAAGTGGCGGCAAGGTTCAGGGCTTGCCTATCGGTGGCCTTCGCCTGGAATAAGCAAAAATAAGAAGAAATAAGCAGGAATAAGGCCGGTTTGGATGGAATGGAGCGACGATGCGGTAGTGCTGAGCGTCCGCCATCATGGCGAGAATGCCCGTATCGTCACATTGCTGGCGGAGAACCAGGGCCGCCATGCCGGGCTGCTGCGCGGCAGCGGCGGCAGCAAAGGTGGGGCGTTGCAGCCGGGGCAGGTGGTGCATGCCACCTGGCGGGCCAGGCTGGCCGAGCATCTCGGGCATTTCAGCCTGGAGCCGCTGTCCCATCCCGCCGCCCTGATGCTGGACGATGCCGCCCGGCTGGCCGGCCTCAATGCCGCGCTCGGGCTGGTGGAGGCGACCTTGCCCGAACGCGAGCCGCATCCAGCCTTGTTCGCCGCCACCAGGCTGCTGCTGGAAACCATGGCCGAGATGCCCGACCCGGCCGACTGGGGCGCGCTCTATGTGCGCTGGGAATTGGGCCTGCTGGCCGAGATGGGCTATGGCCTTGATCTCGAAAGCTGTGCCGCCACCGGTTCCCGGCAGCGGCTCACCCATGTCTCGCCGCGCTCCGGCCGGGCGGTTTCGGCCGAGGCCGCCGAACCCTATGCCGGGCGCCTGCTGGCTTTGCCGGCCTTCCTGGTGCCGGGCAGGGGGGCGCCGCCCGCCAACCACCCCGGAACCGATGTGCTGGCCGGCCTGGGCCTGACTGGGTATTTCCTGGAAAAACGGCTATTTGCCGTGCTGCATGGCCCAGTTCCCGCCGCCCGCCCACGACTGCTAGAGGCTATCACCAAGGCCCTAGCTATATCTGGTGATTTCGATATAACCGCGCCATGAGCAAGCATGTGCCCCCCCGGGAGTTTCCCGATTCCATCCGTGACGTGCCGCTGCCCTCGGCACTCTCGGAACGCTATCTCGCCTATGCCCTGAGCACGATCACGGCGCGCTCGCTGCCCGATGCCCGCGACGGCCTGAAGCCGGTGCAGCGCCGGCTGCTCTATGCCATGCGGCTGTTGAAACTCGATCCGGCGGCCGGCTACAAGAAATGCGCCCGCGTCGTCGGCGACGTGATCGGTAAATACCATCCCCATGGCGACCAGTCGGTCTACGACGCCCTGGTGCGCCTGGCCCAGGAATTCGCCCAGCGCTACACGCTGGTGGATGGCCAGGGCAATTTCGGCAATATCGATGGCGATAACGCCGCGGCGATGCGCTACACCGAAGCCCGCCTGACCGAGATTGCCGACCTGCTGCTTTCCGGCCTGGACCAGGAGACGGTGGATTTCCGCCCGACCTATGACGGCACCGAGGAAGAACCCATCGTGCTGCCGGCCGGCTTGCCGAACCTGCTGGCCAATGGCGCCAGCGGCATCGCGGTCGGCATGGCCACCTCGATCCCGCCGCATAATCTGCCCGAGCTGTGCGACGGCCTGCTGCATCTGATCAAGCACCGCAATGCCAGCATCGAGAAGCTGGTGGAACTGATTCCGGGGCCTGATTTCCCCACCGGCGGCCTGCTGGTGGAGCCGGCGGAAACCCGGCTTGAAGCCTACCGCACCGGTCGCGGCAGCTTCCGCCTGCGTGCCCGCTGGGTGCAGGAGGAATTGCAGCGCGGTGCCTGGCAGATCGTCGTCACCGAAATTCCCTACCAGGTGCAGAAGTCGAAGCTGATCGAGAAGATCGCGGAACTGATCAACGAGCGCAAACTGCCGCTGCTCGGCGATATCCGTGATGAGTCAGCGCAGGATGTGCGGCTGGTGCTGGAGCCGAAAAGCCGCAACGTCGATCCGGCGGTGCTGATGGAAAGCCTGTTCCGCGCCAGCGATCTCGAGATTCGCTTCCCGCTGAATCTCAACGTGCTGGATGGCGGCAAGGTGCCGCGCGTGATGAACCTGCGCGAGGCTTTGCAGGCCTATCTCGATCACCGCATGGAAGTGCTGGAGCGCCGTTCGCGCTACCGCCAGGGCCAGATCGAGCGCCGCCTGGAACTGCTCGAAGGTTTCCTGATCGCCTATCTGAATCTCGACGAGTTGATCGCCATCATCCGGCATGAGGACGAGCCGAAGCCGGTGATGATGCAGCGCTTCAAGCTCACCGACAATCAGGCCGAAGCCATTCTCAACATGCGCCTGCGCAGTCTGCGCCGCCTGGAGGAAATGGAAATCCGCACCGAGCACAAGCAGCTTTCGGAAGAACTGAAGAATCTGAAG
>Ga0208243_1001077_pt1 | contig 10460 bp, 11 predicted proteins | sample Subbio2Aug_QV12A_FD_184826 | JGI IMG/M metagenome (GOLD analysis project Ga0208243, IMG submission 184826) | Serpentinite rock and fluid subsurface biosphere microbial communities from McLaughlin Reserve, California, USA - CR12Aug_QV12A (SPAdes) | ecosystem: Environmental > Terrestrial > Deep...
AACAGCGATAGCGTCAGGAGAGTATTCAACCAATTGTCTATATCTTTCTTCACTTTCCAACAGCTTGTTAAAGGTTTCCTTTCTTTCGCTTAAGTCTCTTGCTATGGCCAGTACCATATTTTCATTATCCATTTGAATTATATGACTGCTAACCTCCACTGGAATCCTTTTGCCAGACTTAGTTATATGAGTTGTCTCAATTGTACAGTGTCCCTTATTTACTAACATACTGACCACATTTAAAAAATGCTGGTGATTGTCATCGGCATTAATGTCCAGGGGGGATAATTTAATGAACTCCTCCCTTGAATACCCAAGCTTAGTACAGGCTGTATTATTAACCTCAACATACTCCCCTGGAAGATCCTTATTATTTAATTTATATAGGAAAATAGAGTCGTTTGTATTTTGAAACAAGCTGCTAAACTTTTTCTCGCTTTTCTCAAGACGGATACTGTAGGCTTTAATCTGAATTTGCTGAAATACTACTATAAGAATAGCTCCCACCAGTGCTATGACATTAGCTAATATCCCTAATAAGGCTAACCCAGGGTAAGGCATTACTCCATATAGGCTCGAATAATAGAACAGGGTATATATAAATGCTATTATTGCTGAGATAATGCCATTTCGAATACCTTCCTTATAGATGCAATATATAACAACTACCACAAAGATTCCCGAAGTGTTTGGTATTGGCTTAGAGATACTAAATAACAAGGTAAGAAGTAGAATCAACAGTAGCATTATTAGAATACCAAAGCTATTTGTGGGTTTAATTCTATGGGAGTTAACTACTTGAGTATTTGTGCTGCGAATGTAATGAATATTATTTGATTGTCTATCATTAAAATGCATTGTATATTCCTCATTTCACAATTATTTTCATACGCCAAATGATTTACATGACACCAATAACAAGAGTTACTTTGGGAATTCGCTATTAGTTCACCTGCTTCCTGCAAAATAACGGGAAAAGTTATCGACGTATTTCAATGTATTTCTAATATATATTCAATTGATTTTAGAAACATGTATAGTATAATAAATAATTGTCATTTTATGCTTAATCGGGTCCCTCATCGACAATTATCCACCATAAGCATCAAGTAAATACTTATTAATCACCTATGTTAAACCTAAAGTTAAATGGTGTATAATGTTAAAGTAAGGAAGAGATTATCACTTTAAGAATAACATTAACTCAACATTAAGATATTATAAATAATATTTTTTAATAAATAGTTTAAAAATAGAGGATATAAATGACCAAAATAGAATAAGTTATTTATAGGACAGAGACAGAAGCAGAAGGAGGTTGAAAAGATGTCAGAGGTTTTAAGAGGTGGAGTAGTGGTTAAATCTATACAACAGCAAATTAAGTTACAGGTTGCTGAGCTGAAGGCTAAAGGTATTATTCCAACAATGGGAATAGTAAGAGTTGGTAAAAGACCTGATGATATCGCCTATGAAAATAGTATCTTAAAAAATTCCCAAAGCGTAGGGGTTGAAACGGAAATCTATGAGATGAATGAAGACATTCCTATGGAGGAGTTTGTACCCTTCGTAAAGCAGCTGAATGCAAATAAAGCTCTGCATGGGATTCTGATCTTCAGACCATTACCTACACAGCTGGATATTGAAGTTATTAAGCATTTAATATCCCCATCAAAGGACATAGATTGCATGAATCCAATTAGTCTAGGAAGGGTTTTTGAGGGGATGCAGGATGGCTTTGCTCCATGCACCCCAAAGGCAGTTATGGAGATTTTAAAATATTATGAAATTCCACTTATGGGAGCAGATGTGGTAATTATTAATAGTAGTTCAGTTGTTGGCAGACCATTGGGTATGCTTATGCTAGATCAAAAAGCAACTGTTACATTATGTCATTCTAAGACCAGAAATTTAAAGGAGGTAGCTTCAAGGGCTGATATCGTTGTAGCTGCTGTTGGAAGGCCAGCGTTTTTTGACGAAACATATTTTAATGAGGCTTCAATAGTTATAGATGTGGGTATTAATGAATGCAAGGACGGAAAAATATGCGGTGATGTTGATTACGATAATGTAGCCGATAAGGTTAAGGGGATATCTCCAGTACCGGGAGGGGTAGGAGCTGTTACTACTGCTATTCTGGTTAAGCATGTAATAGAAGCTTGTAAACTTCAGCAATTAAAATAAAAGCGGGCTTTTAATTAAGCTGACTTTTTTTTGTTAGGAAGAAGGGGAAAGCCAGCTGATATTAATACATTTTCTTCTAAAATATAATAAAAGTAAACTATAGACAAACATCAATCATAAATAAAATACATATGTTGATATAAGGCTATAAAGCAGGGGTGTTTTAGAAGGGAGAATGGTAAAATGTGTGGGATTGTTGGCTGGGTTAACTTTGAAGCAAATTTACAGGATAAGACAAAGGTAATAAAGGTGATGACGGATACATTAGCCAGAAGAGGTCCTGATAATGATGGATTTTTCTTTAATTCAAATGCTTTGTTTGGACATCGCAGACTAATAGTTGTCGATCCAGAGGGTGGCAGGCAGCCTATGACTAAGCAGCTATTGGAGGCCTTAGAGGAAGCAGTAAAGGCTAATGATATTCCTGGTATGGCTGATGTAGATTCTTCCTTATATCTATTCTGTAGGTCTGTAAGAGAAAAATCTATAGTGGCATTATCAGGGGAGTGTGCTAGTTCAATGGAGTTAATTTTGGATTAAAACTATAGAACCGTACCATAAATGACCGCGGTTTTTTGAGTATAGAAACGCAATATAGTAGGACTAATGTAAGAGATTAATTATTGGATTTTTAATGAAATTATTATCTATATACCAAGAATACATTAGGAGTATTACCACCTGATATTATTGATTAGTTGAAGTTTATGTTTTTCTAAACATATTGTGAATGGAGTTTACCTAGATATAGACCAGTACAATTAAGGATAAAGCAATACAATTTTAAAATAGTATTGCTTTATCAGTACAAAAATGACATAATAGTAGCATAAATATAGATACAATTATAAATTGTATCTATATTTATATGTACGTGAAATCATACAAGGAGGTATTATAATGTATAACAGATATGAACTGAACAAAAACCTTGCTCAAATGTTAAAGGGTGGAGTGATTATGGATGTAACAACTCCAGAAGAGGCAAAAATTGCTGAAGAAGCTGGTGCTTGTGCCGTTATGGCCCTAGAAAGAGTTCCTGCAGATATCAGAAAAGATGGCGGAGTTGCGAGAGCATCAGATCCACAAATGATTAAAAAAATTCAGGATGCAGTTTCTATTCCTGTTATGGCTAAAGTAAGAATTGGACATTTCGTTGAAGCTCAAATTTTAGAAGCTATTAATGTTGACTATATTGATGAAAGTGAAGTTCTAACACCTGCTGATCCAGTTCTACATATTGACAAAAAGGCTTTCAGAGTTCCTTTTGTTTGTGGAGCTAAAAATCTTGGTGAAGCTTTAAGAAGAATTGGCGAAGGTGCGTCAATGATTAGAACAAAAGGGGAGCCAGGCACGGGCGATGTTATAGAAGCAGTTAAGCATATGAGAATGATGAATTCCGAAATAAGAAGAATACAAGGTCTTTCTAAAGAAGAATTAATGAACGCAGCTAAAGAGATACAAGCCCCCATTCATTTAGTCGAGTATGTTCATGAAAATGGAAAACTGCCTGTTGTAAATTTTGCAGCTGGTGGTGTTGCAACGCCTGCTGATGCAGCAATGATGATGCAGCTTGGGTGTGACGGAGTATTCGTTGGTTCTGGAATTTTTAAATCTGGAGACCCTAGAAAAAGAGCAGCTGCAATAGTTAAAGCTGTTACAAACTTTAATGATGCAAAGATACTAGCAGAAGTTTCAGAAAACCTTGGAGAAGCAATGGTTGGAATAAACGTATATACAATTTACAAGGAAGACAGAATGGCAGATAGAGGGTATTAATATGAAAAAAATTGGAGTTTTAGCGCTTCAAGGTGCATTTAAAGAGCATATAAAGATAATTAAATCACTAGGCCAAGAAGCTATAGAGATAAGAAGTGCAAAACAATTGTATAATCTAGATGGAATTATTTTACCTGGAGGCGAAAGTACAACCATAGGAAAACTACTTGAAGATTTTAAAATCAAGGAAGTCTTAGTAGAGAAAATCAATAATGGACTACCTGTATGGGGAACTTGTGCAGGAATGATTCTACTTGCCAAAGAGCTAGATGGTAATGAAAACGCCCACCTAAAGGTTATGGACATTAAAGTAAGACGAAATGCATATGGTACTCAATTGGATAGCTTCGTCACTACAGGAGTGATTGAAGATGTATCTGAAAAAGAAATCCCTATGGTCTTTATAAGGGCACCTTACATTGTTGATATAGATGAAAAAGTTGATATACTTCATAAAGTAGATGGAAATATCGTTGCTGCACGCCAGGGAAATATAATTGCAACTTCTTTCCATCCTGAATTGACAGATAATAATATTTTCCATGAATACTTTATCAATATGATAAAAGAATCTAACTAGAATAATTTTAGAGAGTCAGAGGGGGTGGTCCTTACTGACTCTTTTACCTTGGGAAATGAAGTTTTGTGATGAAAGGGAAAAGGGATTATTACGAAGGGCCTTTAAAGGAATATTACCCAAGGAGGTTTTAGAGAGGAAGAAGAGTCCATATCCTAAAACCCATAACCCTGCTTACACAAAGGCCCTACAAAGACAATTAAAAATGGTGCTTTTAAATCCTGTTTCTCCTTTGCTTCAGCTTGTAAACAAGGAGACTTTAATGCAAATTGTAAAAACCGGAGGAAATGCCTTTGGTAAGCCGTGGTTTGGTCAGCTAATGACAGGACCTCAATTGATGGCTTATTCAATCCAAGTAAATACATGGCTAAAGCTCTATAATATTAAGCTAGAGCTATAGTCATTGGATGAGTAATAACAGAGAAAAGAAGTATAATTTATGTTACTTCTTTTCTTTTATATTCCTACCTCTTTTTATCTTTTTATCTTTTATATTCCGTATAACAATTCTATAAATATTTAAGATTATATGTTATAATACTATATACTTAATATAAAATAGGACTTAAATACTAGGGATATATATAATCTATACCATCGCAAATTGAAATTATATTGTTTTAAAGCTGTGTACTTAAAGTATAGAAAATTTTAGAGGTGTATATTTATGAAGCACATAAAAGTTGAAAAAATAAGCCTAAAGGAAGCCCGTGAGCTGGGGGTAGATAGCTGGAATATTTGGGAGTGTCAACCCAGTAGCTTTGATTGGGAATATCCAGAAGAGGAAACTGCCTATATTTACGAAGGTGATGTAATTGTTACCTATGAAGATGAGCAGGTGCATCTAAGGGAAAAAATGTTGGTTACCTTTCCAAAGGGTTTAAAATGCCATTGGGAAGTAAGAGAAAAAATAGTTAAATCCTATACTTTTAATTTTTAAATAAAACCTGTGGTTAGAATTAACCACAGGTTTTTATCTATTTAGAATTTAGTATTTTCATTTGATCTCCACCGTATTCTATTCCAGCAGCACTGCCAATATCCTCAAGGACTAATTTACCCGTTTTTATATCCTTCAGCTGTATATATACCTCTCCCCTTAAGCATTCCTGAAGAAGGGGAACCATTTTACCATCTCTAGGTCCATTGCATAGTATAAAGTCCTTGGGGTCTGAGTTTGTTTTAATAATAAGCTCATATCTATTATTTTTAAGCTCCAGTATTAAGTCTTTATCCTGTGGAATAATAGAAAGGCATTACCCCAATTTTTTTCTATATAGCCTTTCCCTTTATCGAAGGAATAGGCTTTGCCATCTATGTATAATTTACCCTTCACCTCCATATTCATAAGACAAACCTGACTATAGCATTGAAGGAAGGGGATGAAATTAAAAAAACCCATGCTGCCGGGAGAATAGAAGCTATCAGGCCATTTAAGCTGCTCTGAAAAGTTTAGCTCTCCTTGAATTTGCTTTGATTTATTGTTAATATCTAGGCTTAGCCTATCAAATGAAAAGAAGCTGTCCTTAATCTGTACACTAAATGGTCATTTACTTGCCTTAAAATCTAAAGAAGAATATCTATTATAGATGTAGTTAACTTTATTACCCTCAAGCACCTGAAGAAAGCTGTGGGCCTCCTTGGGGTTATTACCCCAGCAGATGCCGGGGATAAAGGCAAAGCTATTGTCATTATCATCTGTCAATTTATAATACCAGCCTTCAAAGGTATTCCAGGGGTGTTTGCCATGATATAGATTGGGATTAAGCATTTGCTTTAGCATTATGTTTCCTTCCTATCAAAAAAATTCAATTAATGTTTATTAAGCTTATAAAGGATTATTATTCCACATAAAATTCAATAAATATTCATTGCTTGTTTTAAGGAAAATATTTGAAAACTAATGTAATATCCGGTAGAATATAATGTATACAGGTGATGGAGTTCACCTTAAACTACTGTAAAACAGTTAATGACTCCTACAAGACAAACTTATTTGTTTTGTAGGGGTTTTTTTGATACTCCATTGATATAATATTAGCAGGGAGGTAGTTGCACAAATGGCATTTAGTTTAGCAGTTATAATACTTATAGGCTTATTAATGAATCAATTATTTAACAAAATTTATTTGCCAGGTCTATTGGGAATGCTTATTCTTGGAGTAATCATAGGACCCTATGGTCTAAATTTGCTGGATGAAAAAATAATGTTTATATCGGCTGACCTAAGAAAAATAGCACTTATAGTAATATTATTGAGGGCAGGTTTAGGCATTAAAAGAGATACCCTAAATAAAGTAGGAAGATATGCCTTTAGACTGAGCTTCATTCCTGGAGTAATAGAAGGAATTACTATTATGTTTATAGGGAGTGTCTTCTTAGGAATAAGTAAGCTTGAGGCTGGAATATTAGGCTTTATTATTGCAGCAGTGTCTCCTGCAGTTGTAGTACCACAAATGCTAGAGCTTATACAGCAAAACAAGGGGGAAAAGAAGGGAATACCAACCATTATATTAGCTGGTGCTTCAATAGATGATGTAGTAGCGATTACAATATTTTCCTCTCTATTAGGGATATACGGAGGGAAAAATATAAAAATCGTGAGACAATTATTCAATATACCTCTATCAATAGCTTTAGGAATGTCCTTGGGTCTTTTGGTGGCAATATTATTCATTTATATATTTAATCATTATTCTATAAGGGATACGAAAAAGGCATTGATGATAATAGGTGCTGCAATACTGTTAACTACCTTAGAGGAGGCCTTAGCAAACATAGTGCCAATTGCGAGTCTTTTAGGGGTAATGACCATAGGCTTTATACTTTTAGAAAAGAAGCCAACGGTAGCCCAAAGATTATCCTCTAAGTTCAATAAAATATGGGTGTTTGCAGAATTACTCTTATTTGTTTTGGTAGGTGCTCAGGTTAATATTTATGTTGCCCTAGATGCAGGTATAATTGGACTAATACTTATTTTACTGGGGCTAATAGCAAGGAGCTTGGGGGTGTACATGTCACTATGGGGCTCAGAATTAAATGATAAAGAAAAGCTATTTTGCATAGTGTCCTATATACCTAAGGCAACCGTACAGGCAGCAATCGGAGCGGTGCCCCTAGCAGCTGGAGTAGAATCAGGTGAATTAATTTTAGCGCTGGCAGTATTGGCAATAGTAATAACGGCACCTCTAGGCGCTATTGGAATAAAGCTGGCAGGAAGACATCTTTTAGAGTAGGAGGAATTAGTATGAGGGAAATGACACTAAATAAGATGAGAAAAACTGTAGATGAATATATAGGTCAATTTCAGGAGGGTTATTTTAGTCCTCTAGCCTTAATGGCAAGGCTAACGGAGGAGGTAGGTGAGCTAGCACGGGAGGTTAATCACTATCATGGTGAGAAGCCTAAACGCACAGATGAGCCTGAAAACTCTATAGAGATGGAGTTGGCAGACTGCCTGTTTATTTTGATTTGCTTTGCAAACTCCCTTGAGCTTGATCTTGAAGCTGCCTTTGTAAAAATGATGGATAAGTTTAATACAAGGGACGCCCATAGATGGACTAGAAAATAATCTTTAAATGTGAGTTGAATCAAAGAAAAATTTCTTAGTTTAATATACCAGAGCTAGCTAGAGTGCATAGGCTCTTCCACGACCTAGAGGTAGAGCTAGAGCAGTAGATGATAAAAGAGGAAGAGGTTCTATTCCCATTAGTAAAGGCTTATGAGGCAAACTCATCTAAAAAACTATTAGATGAAATCTATAAGGTAAACACCGAGTTAGAGGCAGAAGATGAAGGAGCAGGTGGGATATTAAAGGAGCTAAGAGAAATCACAGATAATTTTCCAGCACCAGCAGGTAGCTGCACTAGCTACCAGTTAACCTATAAGGGATTTGAAGCTTTAGAGTGGGACCTGTTCCAGTACATACACCTTGAAAACAATATACTATTCCCAAGACTGCTTATGGAAGCTAAATAAAAAAAGCCTCGTCAATCGACGAGGCTTTTTATTTAAGCAATGAAACAATTATTACTATCCCTCCAACTGACCAGGTATAAAATGAGAAGTAGTAAAGCTTCTCTTTTTTTATGAAATTTATTAAGGTTCTAATAGCAAGAATACCAGCAAGAAAGGCTGATAAAATTCCTGCTATCAATATACCAAAGGTAAAGTCCCCCAGGCCCACTTCAAAAATGGCCTTAACCTCTAAAATTGTTGCCCCTAATATAGTCGGTATGGATATTAAAAAGGAGAATTTTGTTGCCAGCTCCTTATTAAAGCCAAGGAATAGAGAGCCTACAATAGTTGATCCTGATCTGGATATACCTGGCGTTATGGCTAGTCCTTGAAAAATCCCAACTATAGCAGCATCATACCATCGCATATGATTGATGTTTCTTTTTCCGCTATTATATTTCTCGGCAAACCATAAAAGTGTACCAGTGATCAAGAGGGCAATCCCAATAATAAGGGTTGATGAATAGAAGCTAGCGAATAGGTCATTTAAGAATATTCCCATGATGCCTGTTGGAATAGTTGCTACAATTATCATTATACCAAGCCTTCGATATTCATTATTTGCTTTAAAGCCCTTGCCGCTTATTAATTCAAATAACATTTTAAAAAACTCTATTGTAATCATATAAATGTCCTTTGAATAAATAAAAAATATGGATAATAGGGTGCCGAAATGTAGCAGAATGGTAAGAAACAATATTCTGTCCTCCGGTACCTTAAGTAAATGCTGAACAACAGCAAGATGCCCTGAGCTGCTGACTGGAAGAAACTCAGTAAGACCTTGTACTATTCCTAAAATAATTGCCTTAAAAATATTCATTCGTGACACCTCCTCCCTGAATAGTATATTCACTGTTAAAGATTATAACACAAAAACTAACCTAATACACATATTATAGCATTATATATTATTAATAAATTATAGGACAGGACTTGAAAATAGCTATATTTTATAAAGTGCATAATGGGGGTGAAGTAATGAAGAAGCCGACAGCTTTAAGAGCAGGAGACATTATTGGAATAACAGCTCCCTCAGGCTTTGCTTCTGAAGCCACTGTATTGCAGGCAAAGGCGGTATTAGAAGCATGGGGCTTTGGAGTTGTTTTGGGGAAAAGCTGCTTCTCCAAGCGTGGTTATCTAGCCGGTGAGGATTTGATAAGGGCAGAGGATTTAAATTTTATGTTTCAGAATTCAAGCATTAAGGGTATTATATGTCTTAGGGGAGGCTTTGGGGTTACAAGGATTTTAAATTATATTGATTATGAAATCATCAAGGATAATCCCAAGCTATTAGTGGGCTTTAGTGATATTACAGCATTACATATAGCTCTAAACCAAAAAAGCAATCTCATAACCCTCCATGGACCAATGGCTGTAAGCATAAGTAGGGGCTTAGATAGCTTTACTCAGGAATCACTAATAAAGGCCTTAACACAACCTATAGCAATAGGCAAATTAAAAAATCCTGAGGGTATAATGATAGACACTATAGTTGAAGGAGAAGCAAGGGGAAGAATAATTGGTGGGAATCTTACTATGATATGCAGTACTCTGGGGACCAGCTATGAGATAGATACAAAGGGAAAACTATTGTTAATTGAGGAGATTGGTGAGGAACCCTATCGCATAGATAGAATGCTAACACAGCTATTACTGGCTGGAAAGCTACAGGAGGCAGCTGGTTTTTTAATTGGAGATTTCAACGGTTGTAGCCCTAAGAATATAAAGGAGAGCCTAACTCTGCAGGAGATTTTCCGGGAAATAATCAATCCCTTGAAAAAACCAACAATTGCTAATCTAAAAATAGGACACTGCAGCCCTAATATAACCTTACCTTTGGGTGCAGAGGCATATATTAATGCTGAGGAGGGGCTATTAACAATAAAGGAGAGTGCTACAAGGCCAT
>Ga0208243_1001078_pt1 | contig 10448 bp, 11 predicted proteins | sample Subbio2Aug_QV12A_FD_184826 | JGI IMG/M metagenome (GOLD analysis project Ga0208243, IMG submission 184826) | Serpentinite rock and fluid subsurface biosphere microbial communities from McLaughlin Reserve, California, USA - CR12Aug_QV12A (SPAdes) | ecosystem: Environmental > Terrestrial > Deep...
TATGGAACATCCCGGGAAAACAGGGAAGATGGTGACGCATGTAAAAGGAAAGTCTTCCCTAACAGATTATCAAGTATTAGAAAGCTTTCGTTTGTACAGTTGGTTACAGTTTCAGATTCATACCGGAAGAACACATCAGATACGTGTGCATATGCAGCATCTGGGGCATCCTATTGTTTGTGATGAGCTGTATGGAGACCCCGCTCCCATTCTTTTATCAGCCTTGAAAAAGAAATTCAAGCTATCCAAAGATGCAGAACAAGAAAGACCATTGATGTCTAGACTGGCCTTGCATTCGTATAAACTTTCCTTCACATTGAATGGTGAACGATTTGATTTGGAGGCAGAATTGCCAAAGGATTTGAGAGCCCTACTTGCTCAATTAGGGAAAATAGGATAGGACAAACAGAAAAAAAATAAACCGGATTTACTCATAAATCACAGTTGGTGTTTGCCATCCTGCACCTTTATAAATTAGCTGTCCTTTATTTGTTAAAATAACATTTATATATTCAGACTTATCATTAACAAATTGAATTATTCTTTTTTTTATTCTATTTGATACGTTTTCAACCTCCCCTAACCGAATTACTGTATAATTAAATGGTTCATATTTAGTTATATTCCAATAAGAATTTGTAATAATTTTCTTTTTAAAGTCAATAATACAATCCTCGCAATTTTTCCCTACTCTAACTGATTTATTGAGAATTAAGTCTTGCACGCCCCCATTTGAAATATCAACATAAAAGCCTTTTAATGATTTTGAATAATAATCTTTGTCTGTCATTTCCTCTATTAATTCCAAAGCGGTTATATATATTCTATTTTTCCTTATAGATAAATGTAAATACAGGAATTTTTCATCTACATCAACAGGCATAACCTTAAGAAGATAATTAGTCTCCATATTTATTTGCTTGACCTTAGGTTTATCCGTTTCTTTAAAAGAAATATGAACCTGATATTCGAAAAAATCTTTGTTTTTTGATGGTTGAATAAAAGATCCCTTCTTTTCAAATTCTCCATCTCCTAAATATTCTGCGTAAGTTGACAATTCAACATTTGATTGATAAGATTTAAAGTCAACATTCACAAACTCCCTATTATAGCCCATCTTTTGGGTCTGATTAGTAAAGTGAATCTTCTTGAAATTTTTAATTAACCGTGGTATCGGATAGATATAATCATAATCCACCACAAGTAACCCTGTTGCTGGATTAATAAATCTATTTAAAAACAAATAATCAGACTCATTAAAAGCTTTTATAATTGATGATAAAGTATCAATTTGTTTTTCCTGAATTTGAGAATATGAATTTCCCAAGTTTAAGACTATTGAAACTAAAAAAAGAACATACTTTTTTATATTTTTTTGTGAAGTGTTATCCATAAAAATAAGCCTATAGATTTTCGAAAGATGTTACAATAAGAAATTATTTTAGTACACGCTTTTCTTCTTTCCTTTCCCATTCAATACGCTTTTTACCTCTTTGATAAAACTCTCTATCATTAGGGTCATTGGGGTAATCTAGGACCTTTTTTAAGGTTATAAGATTATACGAGGCGTTATCAAAAAGCTGCGACATTTTCTTCATGTTAGATGCTCTATCAAACTTTTGCGGTGTTGTTCCAGTAGAATCTGTACCACCTCTATATTTAAAAATCCCCTCTAAAGTATATTTATCCTTTTGAAAAAGACTTAATTCATAAAATGAACCACTGCCATAGCAGTCCGCTTTTATCGAGTCTCCGTCGAATTTATATTTGAAATATTCCAAGTCCGATCTTTCGAATAAATCTACATAATTGAGACTCATAATCATTTCCGTATCATTAAAAAAAGCGATATAAAAAGTTCCTGACCTCCAAGCAGTGTTTATTATTTCATTCCTTTTCTGTAAAAAAGTGAGCGAATCTTTTATCTTCAAAGAATCAATATCTTTTATCAATCCACTTGAGATTGTATCTGTATTTTGACACGATAGAAAGTAATTGAATATAATGAGTATTAAAAGCTTTTTTTTCATTAGTATATAGTTAATGATATTTGATCGATTTTATTTGACAATAACTAGTTAGAGGAGTAGTCAAGACTTACTTACATCTCTCAACTCAGTCATTTTAAAGTCGGCTTCTTTTTTTAGTCCATTCTCTAACCATTTACAAGTAACTACTCTATCAAATGGATTTAATTCGTTTTCTGGAGAAATAGATACTATAGTCATAACTTGATCTGAATAAAGACTTTTAACAAGGTTACCTGATTTAGGCGTAATGGTACTTTCAAAAATAAAAATCTGGCCTTTATCTTTTTTTTGAATAAACATGTTTAACTGTTTTTATTTTTTACTAAATATGATATTTCTGTTATTGATAATTTCCTATTATAAAATCTCACCTCATCAACTTTTCCATAATACTGATCAAATGCAGCAGCATTCTTCTGTCCAAATCGATACCCAGAATAAGCTCTTACCTCAGTATTCGGAGTGGTATTTTGAGTATTGAGATTTCCATTGATATAAATTTTAGATCCTGAAGCTGAATAAACGTAACAGAAATGATACCAAGTATCAACATTCAAACTGTCTGTTGAAACCATTGAATTTCCAAATGCCCAATCAACTCTCTTTTTCGTTCCTGAAGCCCAAACTGCAAACCTTAAATTTCCTTCTGGGTTTTCAGAGGAGAGAATTCTTCCTCCATTGGTTAGATTGCTAATATTAATCCATCCAGCAACTGTAAAAGAATCATCTTTCAAAAACTGAAGCTTGGTTGTATTTGAAAGAGATAGATATCCATTTGTAATTTCTACTGCCCTTGATAAAATGTTATTTCGATTATTCACATAAGACCAAGCACCAAAGCCTTGCCCGTTAGCCGGATTTGTAATAGAATCAACTAAACTATTATCAAAAGCATAATAAGCCAACAACCCCATTTTCACAGAATCAGCTACTGAAGGCTTACAAGACAAATTATTTATTTGAGTTAATAGAGATTGATAGAGGAGCAATAGTTGATTCAACTGTGTTTGAATACTTACAATATTGGCTGACTGATTACTTAATTGACTTTGTATGGTAATTAGTCTGTTAAGGACAGAGTCTAGTGTAGTTTTAAGGGTATTAAGCTGTGTCGTGTTTGTTCCGGTAACTTTTAATAAGGAATCAACCTGATTTTGCAATCCCTTAAATGAAATGAGGAGTAGTGAGTCATTTTTCTCCATCTCTTTCAACAGCATGATTACATCATCATTATTTGAGGGATAGTCTTTTTGGCATGATGCTAATGCAATAACACTGACTAATACAATTCCTAATAAACCGGTTTTGAACATGGGCAGCTTGAAAATCATAACGCTCTTTTAGATTTAGAATGCAATCTTACAGCTTGAAAAAAGCGATTATGGTAATATTGGTACCGATGTATAACCATAGATCGGTAAACAAATAGAAATAAATAATACAGCTATAATCAATTGATTATTAATATATAATAATATTAGTAAATAACCTTATTTATAAAACCGCTTTACAATTTGAGTATTTATTACTAAAATTGATTCTATGATAAAGCCCTATTGGTTGGCAATATTTTTAATTTTTTCTAGCGTAAAGGCACAGAAAGACCCTTTGGAAAATTTATTAACGAATAAGCAACCAGTTGGATACATTTCTTTTTCAAATACCCCAATTGTAACTGAAAAAGATGACTTCTTTAAGTTGCATGGACACAAACTCATTAAGTCAAAAAAGGAACTATTTGTATTTATAGACGGAACCGGAAGACTGTATCAATATTCAAACCCTGAGTTAACAAACCCGTGGACTAGAATTGATTCTACTACTCATTTTGGATATAATATCGCTGCCTTCCCATTTTCCTATCAGGATCAGATTTTCAATTTTGGTGGCTATGGTCTTTGGAGAATCAATGGACAATTAAGAGTATACAACAAAGAAGAGCATACTTGGGATATTGTAAAACTCAATAAAGAAATCCCCTTCTTATTTGATGAGAAGAACCATCTGCTTTGGTATGACCATCTTAAAGGAAATATTTATCTAGGCTATTCCATACAAAGAAACGAAGCCATAAGAACGAAAGAAATTGATGAAACTATTCTTGATTTTACAGTAAGAAAATTTGATCTACAACAAAAAGAATGGGTTGAACTTGGTTTACTGAATAAATCTATAAGAGACAAAATTCAAACTGTAACAACAATTACCATGTCTCCATGGGGTCAGTTGATCACCTTAGGCGACAAAATTAATTTAGTTGACTATGAGCACAATAAACTGCTACTATTAAATATCAATAAAGCTGGTTACCAAACTATTTTTCGAAATAAAATCGGGAAGCACTTTTATTTTAAGGATACAATTCTTTATTATGGTAACATAACAGACAAAACTATAGACTCAATTCCATTTAGCTATTCTGATTTTTCTGATACGGGCATTACCGTATTTACGCCGAATGCACAAGAATCAATTCTTAATACAAAAAATCTTGCGATTGCTATACTTGCTGCGGGGATTGGTATTATAATTTGGCTGTTATTAAGAAAATATAAAGTATCATTTCAACTCAAAACTGATTCTCATAATAAAACTGCAAGAACCCTAGATAGACCTATAAATACAAAATTGTTTGAAGAAGCAGAACTAAGCCTTATTAAGCTCATTATTACAAACACGGAATCTGGACGTCTAACAAGCATTGAGGAAATCAATAAAGTTCTAGGGATCACTAAGCGTAGCCCTGAAATTCAGAAAAAACAAAGAAGTGATGTAATCACAAGTATTAATCAGAAATATAAGTTTGTATATCCAGATCAAAGTGAAATCATTTTGAAACAACGGTCTGAAGAAGATAGAAGATCCTTTGACTACTTTATTGCCTTTGAAAATCTTCAAAGTATTCAATCGCTACTACCGGCCTAACTGACTTGGTTTCCACACATCTTTTAAGGCTTTCAAGTCTTTTAACATATGCTCCGCTACTTTAGGATTAATAATCACTTTATCATGTTCAAAATCCAACTTGATACGCCATTTCACCAAACCTTAGACATTAGCATAAAACTTCTGCGGCGACCCTCAAATTGATTTGAAAATATTATCGTAACTTTAGATAAAATCAAAAACCATGAAATACGGAGAAATTAGCATAGATCCCGATGTGATGAGCGGCGCTCCCGTATTTGTAGGAACCCGCGTTCAAGTACAAACACTTTTTGACTATATCGAAGGTGGTGAAGATCTGGACGAGTTTTTGGATGATTTTCCAACCGTTTCTAAAAAATCCGCATTAGCTGTTCTAGAAATGGCTAAAAAAACGCTCACAACTGAGAAAGTGCTGCATGAAAATTTTGCTTGATGAGAGTTTGCCTCGAAAATTGAAGATGGACTTCGGCGTTGGTCACGAGGTTTGGTCTGTTCGTGATAAAGGCTGGCTGGGAAAGAAAAACGGCGAGCTACTAAAATTAATGATCGCCGACAGTTTCGACTTATTTGTGACTGTCGATCAAAACTTACAATATCAACAAAAAGTCGAAAAGATTCCACTTACAATCGCGGTCTTATGTGGGGCAGACAATCGGCGAAGTACCCTCCAAAATCTCATACCATTACTTTTTGCAAGACTTAATGACGGCGACCTGCCTAACGTTATTGAAATATCAGTAATTTAAATGTTTTCTGGTAACAGTGGTTTTGCAAAAGTAGGGCGACTGTGCAAGAAAGACCACTCATGTCTAGACTGGCTTTGCATTCGCATAAACTCTCTTTCATGCTCAATGGTCAACGATTTGATTTAGAAGCAGAATTACCAAAGGATTTGAGGGTAATGTTGGCCCAATTACGAAAGCTACAATAACCAAAGGGGTTCAAGTGCTTTCCCTATGTAAGTAATATCATCTTCCATTCATCTATGTGTTTTCTTTGTGTGTTGTTCTCCTTTTAGAAGGTATGGACTATCGATACCCCTTAGCTTATGTACAGATACCCCTCCGTAGTATAGAAGAGGTCTCGAATGAACATTGGATGAAACTCAAATGAATGTCGAATGAATAGCGGACCTATAACGGACTTGTAACGCACTTATAACGGAGAAAAAACGCTCTAATACCATCACTTTACATAAATTTTGTATATTTATTGAAATCCTATGTCATGGCCCGTCAAAATAACCTTTTGAGGTTAAGTGGAAGTGTTGGAGAAATGGTTCATTACGAACGTAATGGTAAGTTTTTCGCACGTGCGAAGCCGGTCAAAGTAACACAATCTGAAAACTCAAGAAAAGCAAGCGTTGAGTTTGGTCGTGCCAGTTCAGCGGCTTCCATGTTGATGAAAGGTTTTCATCCGTTGCTAAGATTAGTACCACATAAAACTGCTTATAACCGACTTACAAGTGCATTTACCCAAATGATGCATAGTAATACAACCAAGGCCATTGGTAAAAGAACGATTACCGATGGTAATCCAAGTCCCTTACATAAGTTTCGTTTCAATGATGCTTGCTCAGTAGACCGCCTTTTAAAAATGTCATTGCCTGCAATACGGGTGGTACCCAAGTCTTCTGTTTGCTTTGATCTCCCTTCCTTTTGTGTGGAAGATGTTTGTCCAGAAAAAGCAAATGCAGTTGCTATACGCATTCAACTGATCTGTATGGTAAGTGATTTTTTATTGGATGAGGGAAATATTTTTTACTTCGATGAATTAGATATTGCCATTGAGAATAAATCTTTTGAAGGAGGTACCGTAAGCATCCCTTTACATGGTACAAATCATAAGCTAGTGGTGTGGGGTATGAGCATTCATTATCTTGACAAGAACCGAATACCCTTTCAAAATAAAAAGTGTACAGCTTTTGATATCATTGATGCTTTTCTAATGAAAAAAGGAGAAAGGGTGGTTTTTACTGAACCTGATCCAATTCATGCTGAGCAACAACATGAGCAATTAGAAAAGCTTCCTTGGAATTTTAAGAAAAAAGAGGAATAGTCGATATTCAATGTAGTGATATAATACTTTACTATTGACTACTTCATTGCTTTTTAAAATATTGAAAGTATGATTGCTCTTTTATCTAATCATCATATCAATTATTCATTTTCCATTTTTCCTGTATTGATTTCGGAAGATCTTTGAAATCTTTCAGGTCTTTCAAAATATATTCTGCTACTCTGGGATCAACGATTACTTTATCATGTTCAAAATCCAACTTAATACGCCATTTCTGAAGTGTATTGACACCGATGATCGCTTCTTCGCTTAAACCCGGCACCACCATAAATTCATCACTAAGACGGATATCTTCATGGTAAAAATCTGCTCGCATGGCTTCTTCTATCACTACACAATGAGAAGAACTGGCTGTAGCAATTTCCATGGGTTCATACAGCTTAGTAGGTGTTTCAATTTCATGTGCAACATCCATATTCAAACAAGAATATGTAGCTCCGCTATCAAATAAAGCATACACCATTTTTTCACCCTTCGAGCCTGTAAATCTTAAAGGAATTCTGATAATACTCATACCATTTTATTTTACGATGATAGTAATTGTTCATCATAGCCTTTTCTAAGCATCTCAAAAATAATGATGGTATTATCAAATAAAAAATAATTTGTATTTGACTATAAGCTGACGCGAATTGATTTATAATTGCATGAATACACGTGAGACAAAGTCCTTAACTCGCCCAATAATCCTACACTTCAACATTCGAAATTCGACATTCGATATTCTTCTGTTTACTCATGCTTGTACACCACTCCATTCTTCATCACAAACTTCACTTTACCCATTGAACTAATATCCTTTACAGGATCTCCGTCAACAGCAATGATATCAGCTAGTTTATCTTTTTCAATCACACCAATTCTATCATCACCCAACAAATCAGCAGCATATAAAGTAGCAGAACGAATGGTTTCTAATGCGGGCATACCTGCTTCATTCATATATACAAACTCTAGCCAGTTTTTTCCATGTGCATATACACCTGCATCTGTGCCAAAGGCAATTTTAACACCTGCCTTGTATGCGTTTGAAAAAGTATTTTGAATCTTTGGTCCTATCGCAATGGCTTTAGGTGTTACCAACTCAGGATAATACCCCGGCTTTTTAGCTGAATCACCCACCGCTTTTCCCGCGGTAATCGTGGGCACATAGTAAGTACCCATTTTTTTCATCAAACCCATCACTTCTTCGTCCATATAAGTTCCATGTTCAATAGAATTCACACCGGCTACTACTGCTCTTTTCATGGCTTCTTTACCATGACAATGTGCTGCCACTTTAAATCCATAGTCCTTAGCTGTTTCCACAATGGCTTTTATTTCTGCTTCTGTAAACTGTGGATTCTCCCCACTTTTCGCCACACTCAATACTCCTCCTGAAGCTGTGATCTTGATCACATCGCTTCCCTCTTTATACCTTTGTCTAACCGCTTTTGCTGCCTCGTCTGCACCATTTACCACGCCTGCATCCGGTCCCGGATCTCCCATCAAATCTCTTCTATAACCATTCGTTGGATCGGCATGTCCACCGGTGGTGGCAATTGATTTTCCGGCGGTATATACCCGTGGACCTTTGATCAGCCCCTTATTGATTGCATTTCTCAAAGAAATATTGACTCCACTTCCACCCAGATCACGTACGGCTGTAAAACCTGTCATGAGTGTTCTTTCTGCAAACACTACAGATTGGTATGCATAATCTGCCGGATTGAAAGTAAATGTTTCCATATACCTACCCGGATTGGTTTCACTTTCCAGATGCACATGCATATCAATAAGACCCGGCATTACTGTTTTAGATTTGAGATCAATGACCTTGTCTCCGGTAGCTGCATTTTTATACCCTTTCACAAGTTCTATAATCTTATTGCCCTCGGTAACAATGGTCATCTCTTTCAATAATTGCAGATTTTTTACATCTACTAATTGACCGCAGTGTAAAATGGTTCTTTGAGCAATGGTAGTAGTGAATGTTGCCAAGCAAAGAATAAAAAATAGGAGCTTTCTCATGGTATGATTTATGATTTGGGCTATTAAGATACAGGAAAAGAACCATTTAGATTGTTCGGCATTGAAATGCTTTACCATCTGAATGAAAAGATCTATTTATCTTTTTTAACCGTTCTGGCTTTCTGTAACAATGATTTTCCGAATTTATTCTTCACATCATCAATCGCTTTGTACAGTTCATTCTTTTTTTCAGCATCGTCAAATAAACTTCCTTGAATGGCATGATTCGTTAATTCACTCAAGCGTACGCCTAATAGTCGCACCGGTTGGCCCTTTCGGTATAATTTATGAAATAGGTCGATCGCTACCGGTATCAATTCATCATCCCGAAAAGTATAATCAATCGTTGTCTGTCGGGATGTCGTTTCAAAATCCGGATACCTAATTTTCACTGCTATACAACCCGTTAATTTTTCATCCTGTCTTAATTCATGCGCCACTTTTTCTGTCATCCGAACCAGCTCACTTAAAAGAAAATCTACATCGGTTTTATTTTCTTCAAAAGTATTCTCTGTTGAAATTGATTTTGCCTCATGGTATGCATGTACTTCACCGTGATGAATACCATGTGCTTTATGCCAAAGGTCTGTGCCCCATTTGCCCAATTTTTTTTCCAACAGTTCTATGGGTGTAGTAATGATATCTTTAATAAAATAAATACCTATTGACTGTAAAGTCTTGAGTGTTTGCTCTCCTACGCCTGAGAACTTATTGACAGGTAAGGGTGCTAAAAAATCTTTTTCTCTACCGGGCTGCACAAACAAATAACCATTGGGCTTGGCTTCATCCGTTGCAATTTTAGCTACCATTTTATTGGAAGCCAATCCGAATGAAATGGGTAATTGTGTTTGTTCCATGATCTCTTTTCGCAAATCAATAGTCCATTGAAATGGATCAAAGAATTTATCCATTCCCGTCAGATCAATATAGAACTCGTCAATAGAAGCTTTTTCAAATAGAGGTGCTTTTGCTGCTATGATCTCTGTAACCCATCTGGAATAACGACTGTATTCTCCTCTGGTACCACGCACCAAAATGGCGTGTGGACATAGCTTCATCGCCGTTTTCATGGGCATCGCACTTCTGACACCAAATTTTCTTGCCTCATAACTACAAGTGGTGACCACACCTCTGTCCTTAGACCCCCCAACAATGACTGCTTTTCCTTTTAAAGAAGGGTCATTCAGCATCTCTACACTTACAAAAAAAGAGTCGAGGTCTAAATGGGCAATATAACGTTGAGGAAGCGACATGACTATGCTAAGATAACTAAGTTATCCCCCCTTTATGTGATTGTAACAAATTTCATAGTGTGTAGGTTTGTCTTAAAAATACACTTATGCGGTTTATTCTTTTCGTATGTATGGTTTTTATCTCATGTATGGGCTATGGTCAACAAAT
>Ga0208243_1001080_pt1 | contig 10440 bp, 4 predicted proteins | sample Subbio2Aug_QV12A_FD_184826 | JGI IMG/M metagenome (GOLD analysis project Ga0208243, IMG submission 184826) | Serpentinite rock and fluid subsurface biosphere microbial communities from McLaughlin Reserve, California, USA - CR12Aug_QV12A (SPAdes) | ecosystem: Environmental > Terrestrial > Deep...
CGAGGCCGATCTTGATCGGATTGGAATCGTGGTCCTCTGCGACACCGAACATCAGGAAGTACTTGGTGTTCTCCCAGTCCGGCTCGCCGAACTCCCAGAACGAGCCACCGATCGTGTATAACCCGGCAGCCGCCATGTTGACGGAACAGAACCCCCCATGGGCGGCATGGTTGGGCGTGCCGAACTGGCTCGCCCACCAGCCGGTCAGTGCCTGGCTCTGATCGCGTCCGGTGAAGAAAGCCAGCTTGCGCGGATCGCTGCGCCGGATGGCGCCCAGCCAATCCGTCGCGGTCGCCATGGCCTCTTCCCATTCGATCTCTTGATATTCGCCACTGCCGCGCGGCCCGACCCGGCGCAACGGCTTGCTCAGCCTGGCCGGCGAATAGTGATTCATGATCCCGGCCGAGCCCTTGGCGCAGAGCACGCCCTTGTTCACCGGGTGGTCGCGATTGCCCTCGATGTAGCGAATGCGGCCATCCTTCAGATGAACCTTGATGCCGCAACGGCAAGCGCACATGTAGCAGGTGGTACGCGTAATCTGATCGGCACTGGAAGCATGGAGATTCAGGCCTGCTGCCTCGTTGTCGTCTGTCACTTCCCCATCCTTCAGCGTCCTGTTCCTCCAGGGAAAGGTTAGTCTCTGCGCCTGTTTCCAAGAAGAAAATTATTTTCCGCGCCTCGCGTGCGCATCCCGACGCTTGCGCGCACGATTTCTCTCTGATCTGCTCGACAGGCGGAATGTCGTCGGAGGTCGCATGTCGAACGCAGGCCGGACTCGCGAGCCCCCATCGCGTTGGCATGAGGATTGGCTGCTGTCCGTGACACGGGCGCTGGCAATGCTAGCGTTCAGCATCATCATTCGCTGGATGGTCTCGTGAGGATGCGCGCACAACCGAATTAAACGAAACAAACGAAATAACTCACGGCAAAAGGGGCCTCCCGGCGCACGGTAATATTATACTGCCAGGTCGTTGAGCAAAACCGCTTCAGCCCTTCGCATCGTAGGCGCAGCGAAACCCGATATCGACGGCGTGGAAGCCGGCAGCCTTCCACTGAGCGCCGTCGGCGCGCTCCGGTGGGGAGGGTGCCCCCTCCGGCGCCTGCCTATAGCCTGCAGCTCCTCGCGAGGGCGGTTGGGACGTTGTAGCCGCCGCCGCGTGGCGCAGCGATCGTGCACATGCACGCCGATTATAAAGTCATGCAAGATTAGGTCCGAGCGCACGTTGCTGCGGACGATCAATCATCAGCGATGAAGCTGCCGAGGCTTAAGGCCCCAGCCTATCAGCTCGTCGGCCAGCAGTGACAGGCTCCCGCCGGGGGAGATGAACGCGAACACCACCTCGTCGGCTAGTGCCGTGACGAAGCGGTTTCTCTGGCGTGCGAGATCGGCAGTGGCGCGTTTGGCGCTCTCTGGAAACTGGGTGATGATCGTTAGCCTGCCATCTTCGAGAGCCTTTCTCTGGGCGGTGGGCAATCGCAAAGTGCCGAGGCCTCGCGGAAGCGCCATCACGACAGGCTGTTTGCCGCGAAGGAGGATATCGAGGATTTGCCGTTCCAGCGGCGAATGAAAGCCGCTGATGACGCAGCGCCCGGCATCGCGCCATGCCGCCGCTTGGTCGAAGGCTTTGAGGATAGTAGCGCCTGGCGTCTCTTTGGAGCAGAGGAACGCCGTTAGTGGCGCGGAAAGCGCACTGGCCGAGCCGACCAGCTCGATGCCCTCTGGCGCATCCGAGCCGAGCCGATAGATCAGGCGGTTTGGATAGCTGCGGTCACTTGCAGAAATCGACTGTGGACCCATCAACTCCTCAAAGAGCAAGCGTTACAACAATGGCAATGGCGGCTTTTGACTTGTCAGAATTGCGCGGTCGCACCTCTAGCGAGTTTCAATCACTGAAATTATCCTTCGCCAATCAAACACAAAGCCGTATTGATCGTGGAAGTACTGAGTCCGACCATTGCGTTTCAATAACCCCAATTTATTCCAAAGTTTCGGTTCATCGCGTATAAAATGCGCCTTCTTTGCTCCGATCTTTCGCGGAGGAATTACGCCACGAGCAACTAGCTCATTATCCAGAGCAGAAACGTATTTGCTTGAACTTTTCTTACTGACGCTCTTGATCACGCGAGTCTGCTCTTCAACCCAAAAAATCAGATCCAAATGTCGTCCTTCTATGAGGATCAAGCAGGCTAGGAAGTTCATGAACGCAACACTATCGGGTCCATAGACCTTGCCAACTCGCAGCAGTTCCAGCCCGTCCGTTGTCAGTCGTCCGTCAGGGCTCAAAAGTCCAGCGTGTCTCATTGCGAGAAATACGTTGAGGCGCTCTGCGGGGAAACTTGGCGCGTTAAGCTTTTTCTTCTTTCTAAACATTCCCTCCCAGTTGCGCGCTTTTCCCTTCGAAGGAAAATCCCTCCAAAATTGCCTAAAGTTCATGTCAAAAGAAGGGGTGTCGCTAAGATCGATAATTCGTAGGATTTCAAACAAGTCGAAATTCGACAACTCACGCCAGTAGGCCCAGAACGCTCTTGGTCTCGTCCCAGCAGCCGCTGCCGCAAGCGGCACAACACGAGGCTTAAGCTTGTGCAAAACAGTCGGAATCGATACCGACATACCATAAGAAAACAATACGAGAGGCAGGTCCTTTAGGTCGCTCTCGATCACTTGCTTGAGATATTTCGCGATATCGAACCCATCATCCGATTTTTCTGGCACAACTAATCCAGCAAACTCAAAATGCGACAAATAGGTAATCATTTGGCCTAGGCCAGTTACGTACTCGCGCTTCGTCTGGTTCGGAGGCTTGAACTCTAACGCAAGAGTCGCTTTTGTATTTCTATCTTCGAAAGCAATGTCGGGCCGAGGCCAATCTGCGACCCCTTGCCACAAAATTGATTTGTCTGACAGTCGAGCGGTCGCCCAATTTCCAGCTTGGCCAGTCCGAAGTTGCGTGAGAAGCGCGGACGATAACTCCAGTGCCATTAAGTTATGTTCGACCCCCATCAGCCTACCTCCGGTTCATCACCAAAATCGGTTCGAACCGTTTGGTAGTAGTAAAGTTCTATCTCTTCCCAAATGCTTCCGAATCCAATGGCTTCCGCTATTATAGAATCGGATTTGTCAGTTACTTCACGGCAACGTGCGACATTGTAGTTACCTACTTTTTTGCCGGCGTTGAGTTTGAACTGAACATTCTGCAACATCGCCGACTCCAGTTCCGGGACGATTTTTTGAAGTTCAGACCGTTGTGCTTTGGAAAACTCGAAAGTCGAGGCTGGAAATTCAGTAAAGTTCCATTTGGTAACGTCAAAATCGTCTCCGATCGCAAACCAGTAGATGAGCATAAGCTTGCCGTTCGCGATAAGCATAGAGAGGTTCATGTCCAAATTTCGGTCAAAAAAGATTTGGCCGAATTTGGTATGTTCGATGCGCCTGCCGCTACTATCGTAACAAGGTGGTAGCTCTCTGCAATAGTTCAGCCAATTGTAGGCGCTCTTCTTGAAGTTAAGGACGTGACGAGTCGGGCGCTTAGAAACTACGCGGTCAAGTCTCTGTAGAGAATTCTGGAGCTGATTCTCGAATGCATCAATTAGGGGCTGACTCTCTATCTTTGGAATTCGATTGTTCCAAAGCAATGGGCGGAACATACCATACGACATCATGGGCATCAGCGCCGAGCGATAGGCTTCAAACCAACGATGCAGGCGAGTGGTCATGTTTCTGGAGGGACTGACGCCTTTGGCACCGAGATGGATGGTATTGCGAACGCGCACGTCATGGCTGAAGAGTGCCGCAGGAATTCGGCCAAACGAAGAGAACCAATTAGTAGCATAATTGGAGAAGAGTAGCTGCCGCGTGCTGTCGAAATCAGCGCTGAACGACAGACTGAGGGGGACAATCATTCCGGAGCGTCCCGCCTTCCCTAGAAGGGCGTTGCTTCTTTCCAGAACCCAAGCGTAAATGTCTGATGCCGCATGCGTGCTGAATCCTCTCACGTCATAAACTTTTCGCGCTTTAGAAGCCGCCACATACGGCGGGTTACCGACAACAATGTCGAAACCTCCACTTTGCATGATGCCGTGAAATTCGATGAACCAATGGAACGGTTCATGGCTCTTGTGCCAATTCGCGTAGGCCGTAGCATTCGTTGTGCTAACGCCAAAACCTGCAGCGAGATGCCGATTAAGCTCCGCCTCAAGACTCTTTAGCCTCCGGCGCAGCGCAATCTTGTCATGAGCGGGAACGGTACCGTCACCTTCGATCTGGCGAGCGCGAAATGCGCTGAAGGTCTGCTGCAGATCCGCTGCATTTCTCGTGATCGTCTCTAGGGAGTTATCCAGATCGAGCTTGCTGGCTAGAGCATTCTTGACGTCGGTATAGGTTGCATACCCGACCAGTGTGTTTCCGGCGCGTATGTTGAAATCGATGTCCGGCAACGGCTCGATGCCGAGGTTCTCGTGTTTTGGATCGGGATCGACCTGGGCGGCAAGTTTGAGAAACAGGCGAAGCTTACAGATCTCGACTGCCTCTTCCATGATATCGACGCCGAAGAGATTGTTGAGAATGATGCTCTTGAGCGTGAAATAGCGGGTGTTCGGATGCATGCCCACCTTTGCCAGCGTCGCCTTGAAGTCTTCGAACTTCTTCGGCGTGTATGCCTCGCCGGAACGCTCAAGATCGGCGACAAAGGCTTCCATCCGGTCCAGGCATGTCTCGTAGAGTGGTTCGAGAATATTGAGTGCCGCGAACAGGAAGGCGCCTGAACCGCAGGTCGGATCGAGAACCGTGACGCCCTCGATCGCCTTCCAGAAGGCGCGCAGAAGGTCGGGCCCTTCGCAGCGCTCGATAACGTCCTGAGCGAATTGTCGGATATCAAGATTCTGCGTGATGAGTTCGTTGATCTCAAGGATTTCGCCCGCCGTCAGTCTTGATCGTACTTCGGCATAGCGGGTGCGCCGCGCCACCACTTCGCGCCAGATCTCGGTGGGTAAGCCGAAGTCGGCGGGCGCCTTTTGGTTCCATTGCGTCCTTGCCGAAACATCCTCGACCCCGGCTGCGATCTCGGGCGGAAGTGTGTGCTCGCATCCATGCTTGATAGCGGCGTAGATGTATCGGTCGGGATCATCGCGAAGGTGATCCCAGATCGTCGGCCCGCCGGGGTTCTCGAAGGCAACTTTGCACTTCGCCTTGGCAGCGTCGAACAGGAAGGGGATCACCGTATTCTTGGAAATATATTCGGTGATGTCCTCCTTCGTGTAGTAGGCGCCCATCTGCTTCTGGTTGATGTATTTTTCGAAGATGTAGCCGAGAACGTCCGGATTGATCTCGTTGTCGTTGCGTAGCGGGCGCTCGTCGAGATGCCACTGGTAGCGATCGAAGTAAGCGAAGATACGCGTGAAGGCTTCGTCCGGAATCTTGATGTTCGGACAGCGCTCTTCAATGGGGTGCTTTTCGAACAGGCCACCGTTCAGATAGGGGATGCGGCCGAGCAGCTTGTCGAGTTCGGGATTGCGCGCCTTGCCGCCAAGCCCCTCATGGAAGAGTCGCAGCAGGAAGTATCGGTAAAACGAATAGAATTTGTCCTGGCCCTTTTCCTTCTGACAGCGGGCAAGCCGGTTGCGGAGATAGTCGCGCTCGGCGTTCAAGAAGCCCTTCCGCTGCATGAAATAGATGAACATCAGCCGGTTGAGCATCAGCGAGGCGTACCATTCCTTGTCCGCCAACTCCGTGATGCCGCGGATGAAATCGAGGAAGGCTTTGTGCTCGGCCCTGAACTGGTCGTAGAAGCGCTTTGTCACGCGCTCGACATCGAAGGCGGCACGAGCGCGCGCCGTCACATCGACCAGCGTCAGGCTGTTCTCTTCCGAGAGTGAGAACGCAATGGCTTCAAGCTTCTGCAGAAAGCCGCGATTGCCCGATGAGGCATACCAGAAGTGTTCCGGCACCGAAGCGGGCTTGCCGGGCTCGCGCCGTGCCCAGCACCAAATCTGCTCCGCACGCTTCGCGTCCGTGAAGATAATGAGATGCTCAAGCGTCGTCTTGGCGACTTGCGTTTCGATCTTCTTTCGGGTGGCCCGATCTGGGATCTTTTGACCGGTGGGCGCCTGACAAACCCAAGCCACCATCCCGCGCTTTTCGGCGACCGCACGAAGTATGTAGGCCGCACTGTTGAAAGGAACCAAGAACTCGGCGTTGTGCCGATCCCAGCCCAGTTCCTCAATGAAGAGCCTTGCAAAATCGAACTGCTCCAGCAGTTTCCTTGCGTTACCAGCGTTTAAAATCATCCCCAGCCCCTTTCAGCACACCGTCAGGTGCGCTAGCCCGAGCGAGCAGATGATCTGCGGTTCGCTAGAGTGCTCTTCATCCTGGATCAGACAAAGCCGATCCTCTTCGCGCAACGCGAGAACCAGCTCAGTCAATTTCTCGTCGCTGATGCCGGTCTTCATCTGGCGGTTCAACGTATCGGTTGCCGACTGGCGCAACGGGAACCGATAGATCTCTTCTATGGCTTTGCCGAGCTCCGGAAGGTCGAACAGCGTGCCCTTCACCTTGTCGGCGTGCCGCTTGAGCCGTTCGTAGGTTCGGAACCGCGCGCCCGAAGGGCGGCCTAGTTGCCCGCCGACTTGCTTTTCTTCGGCGGCAATGTGTTCGACCCCTTTCGCCACCATCGTGTGATGTTCGTCTTGCCGTGGCAGAACGGGTGTGTTCGGCTCACAAGCTGCGACTTTCAAGATCTCGAACTGGGATTGGGTGACGCTGTTGCCGTCCTTGTCGATCCACGCCAGAGCATCGTTACCTTGCGCGGTGCGCAGATAGACCAAAGCGCCAGTCGGGCGTCCATCCTGCGGCGTGTAGGCCTTTGTGGAATAGACCACCGAGGGAAGCTCGGGGATGGCCTTCTGCAAGGCAGGATTTGCGTCGATCGCGTTTTTCCAGATCTGATAGGCGTAGGAAGCGAGATCGACCTCGCCCTCGGATTCGCCATCGAGAATGCCGGACTTCTCGTTGTAGAGATCGACGAGCTCGTCATGCTCTCCCTCGTCCTCGAAGAACGCTTCATCGGTTCCCACCACCTCGGCGTTTTCCTTCAGGCGCTGGCGGACGCGCGAGCGCAACTGGATGAGGCGCTCCACACCGTCGGCCGGCAGGAATGAGTAGCAGAGGATTTTCTCGGCCTTCTGCCCGATGCGATCCACACGGCCCGCACGCTGGATAAGCCGAATGATCGCCCAAGGCAGATCGTAGTTGACGAGGATGGCGCCGTCCTGAAGGTTCTGGCCCTCGCTGAGCACGTCGGTGGCAATCAGGACCCGGAGTTCGTCGTCCAGCTTGATCTTGTCGCACTTGTTGTTGCTGTTTGGGCTGAATCGCCAGGCAAAGCCTGTTGGATCCGCCGTCTCGCCGGAGACGGCCGCCATTGCCTTGAGACCCCCAGCCTTCAACCGCCGCTCAAGATAGCGAACGGTGTCAGCGAACTGCGAAAATATCAGCACCTTTTCTTTCGGATGCTTCTTGGTTAGCAGTTCGATCAGGGCGTTGAGCTTGGTATCTTTTGCGTGGTCCCAATCGCCGCAGTCATCGAGTATTTTTAGAAGGCGAGCGCTGTCAGTCTTCAGATCCTTCTTCAATTGCGCCACAAACAGGTCGGGCCGAAGCCACTTGAACCGCCGCTTGAACTGGCCTGCATAGAGACGATAGGTCTGCGCTGCTCTCGCCTGGAAGGCCGCTTCGTCGCGCAGATCGAGCGTCTCGGAGTCCTGCCTATTCTCGTCTTCGCCCTCCGCAAACAGTTCGGCTTCGGCCCTCTGGTCATCGACATCTTCGTCGTAGTTGGCGGTGTCCAAGAGCCCGGCATCTTGTGTGCCGAGCGGTAAAGGAAGATCGTTCTCAATGGCGTGCAGGAAGATGTAGTTGCGGAGGACGTGGCGCTCCAGTGACTGCTGAAAGGCCTCCCCACTGCTCTCCAGCCGCTTGAAGAGATTGGTGCGGCAGAACCCCATGAGACGCTTGCCAGCGCGAGAAAGATCGTCCAGGTGCTTCGCCTCGTTCGGAGTAGGCGGTTTGTGAGGTTTTGGCGCGACGTAGTTGCCCAGTCCGTAGCGCGGCAAGTGCATTGAGTTGATAGAATCAACGACCGGCGCAGCGTAGAGCCGTGCGTATTGATCTGAGGCATCCTTGTCGTTGATCTTGAACCGAAGGGTTCGAGGAAGGCGTTCCGGGAAATAAGAACGTGAGCCATCCTCAAAAGTCAGGAACTTACGCCCGTTGGTTGGATCGGTCTGCGCGTAGTTGTCCTGGATGAATGTGCGCGTACGACGAACCATGTAGAGGCGCATCAGCTCGCGCCAATCGTCCGTATAGGTACTCTTCTCGAAGGCCGCGAGTGATCTGACCGGACATTGGTGGCGCCTGATGAATTCGGTTTCACCGATGTCCTGAAGCAAGCGCTCCGGGCGGACGCCGATGTCTCGATCTTCGGGTACGAACAAGCGTAACTGGCTTGAGAGGTCGCCATAGGTCTTGTTGTAGGGAGTGGCGGAAAGAAGAATGCAGCGGCTCTCGTTCTCCGTGAGATATTCCTGGATCGCCCGATATCTGCGGCCTTCCCGGTTTCGCAAGTTATGGCTTTCGTCGATCAGAACCACGCGGTAGCGGCGAAGTTCCGGCAGTTCGCGGGTAGCGCGAGTGATCGAGAGCACCTTGGCGACTAGGCGGTACTCCGAAACGTAATCCTCCCACATCTTCACGAGGTTCTTGGGGCAGATGATCAACGTTTCTGTGAAGTGATCGTCCTGGAAGATTTTTGCCAAGGCTGTAGCCATAAGCGTCTTGCCGAGGCCGACCACGTCGCCAATCAATACGCCGCCGCGCTTGTTCAGGTGGTGCGCCGCGATCTTGACCGCAGCCTCCTGATAGGCAAACAGGCGCTTTCCAAATTCTGGTGGAATCCGAAATTCGTTGAGGCCGGCGCGCGCTTCTTGGGCGAGATGGTAGGCCATCTTCACGTAGATCATGTAGGGATCGAGAGACTCCTCGCGTGCCCAGCTCTCTTCAATGACCTGAATCAACTCTTCGTTGATATCTATGCACCAGCGATCCGCCCAACGGTCCTCGAACCATTTTGCCAGCTTTGTCGTGGCGTCGTGATCGAGTACATCGACGTTCAGTTCGCCCTGCTTGGATAGGCCCGATAGGGTTAGGTTGCTGCTTCCCAAGAAGCCGGTAACGGGGTTGTTCGGATCAGGCCGGAACAGCAAGTAGAGCTTTGCGTGCAGTGGATGCTTCAGAAAAAGACGAACGGTAACTCTGTTTGATTTAAGTTGGGCTGCGAGGCGTCGCAAGCCGGCCTCGTCGGCGTTACTTGGCATGCCGAGCGTCAGCTGAAGCCGAAATTCTTCAGCAAGTTTCCTCTTCAGGCGAAGTGCGGTCTGGTTATCAAGAGGCTGACCTTCCTTGTCAGTGCTCAATCCGATGCGTAGTTCGTCCTGCGGAAGTCGCTGCATTCCAACAAGCAGGCGGCACTGGCCCTCGTCGCCGCCGGGCCACGCCGCGATCAAGTCATCGATCGATTTCCACCCCCGCAAATTGAAGTAGCCAACGCAGAAATCGCTGCGTGTCGAGATTCCGAGAGTCTCTCGAAGGGCAGGCAGAAGGCCGCTTTCGATGTTGTCGAATATCCTGGGCATTTCCCGTCTCGGTTGTTGGGGCCGATCTTCAAGATTGTAGCGAAAGCGATAGCATCGTCGCGCGAATTTTTTCTCCCGGAACTGCCCGTCATTCTCGGTTGGTTCGGAAGCTTCAGCTGGAAGTGCCGCATCACAATGACGGCTGGCGTTGTCGCCGATCTGTTGATCGTGCTTCTCGCGATACCGGACTTCAGCCCTTCGGGTCGTAGGCGCAGCGGAAACGGATTTAGATAGCGTAGAAGCCGCAGCCTTCCACCGGGCGCCGTCGGCGCGGGCCTGGGTCTGGCCGTACCCGCGGTCGGGGCCTCGCTCATACCCGTCGTTATGCCGGTCGCGCTGCTCGGTGTAGGCGGCGCTTCGCCACTCGACGAAGGTCGGCAGCCGACCGCCGCGTCCACCCGCAGCTGTACTCGAAGCCACCGCTCTTGCGCTCGGCCGTCGTCGTCGAGGACTTGGCGCAGGTGAACAAGCGGAACTGGCCGATCGTCACCTCATCGCTTAATGCCAGATTGGCCGGCCCGCATCGGTGCCCGGCCGGATGCCGATCCATTCGTCGGCGATCGCCGAGTATCCGGTGCGGATCGGATTGACCGACACGAACTTGGCGGCGCCGCGCGTCTTGAGCTTGCCGAGGCCGATCTTGATCGGATTGGAATCGTGGTCCTCTGCGACACCGAACATCAGGAAGTACTTGGTGTTCTCCCAGTCCGGCTCGCCGAACTCCCAGAACGAGCCACCGATCGTGTATAACCCGGC
>Ga0208243_1001083_pt1 | contig 10412 bp, 6 predicted proteins | sample Subbio2Aug_QV12A_FD_184826 | JGI IMG/M metagenome (GOLD analysis project Ga0208243, IMG submission 184826) | Serpentinite rock and fluid subsurface biosphere microbial communities from McLaughlin Reserve, California, USA - CR12Aug_QV12A (SPAdes) | ecosystem: Environmental > Terrestrial > Deep...
CCCGCCTCGTCAACTGCTCGCGGCCCGAGACGGTCGATGCCGCCTTCGGCGATCTCGCAGCCCTCGGCGGTCCGGTCGGCGCCTATGCCAACGGCTTCACCGCGGTGCATGCGCTGAAGCACGGCGGCACGGTCGACGTGCTGTCGGCGCGCGAGGATCTCGGCCCCGACTCCTATGCCGCCTTCGCGATGGGCTGGGTGGAGCGCGGCGCCTCCATCGTCGGCGGCTGCTGCGAGGTCGGCCCCGGGCACATCGCGCGGCTGCGCGACCGGCTGGGCGATGCCGGACACGCCATCGGAGGTTTCCATGCCTAGGCATTCTGCCCGCATTACCGGCATCACCCCGTCCGGCAAGGACGGCTGGGAGGTGCATTTCGCCGCCATGACCCGCAGGCAGGCCGGCGAGGACATCGTGATGCTGTCGGTCGGCGACCACGACTTCGATACGCCGAAGGAAACGGTGGAGGCCTGCAAGGCCGCGCTCGACGCCGGCTTTCACCACTACACCCAACTTCCCGGCCTCCCCGCGCTGCGCGGGGCCATGGCCAGGATCTCGACCCGCAGCACCGGCGTCGAGACGACCGCTGCCGAGGTCATCGCCACGCCCGGCGGCCAGCTCGCGCTCTATGCCGCCGTCCAGGGCACGCTCGATCCCGGCGACCACGCCATCGTGGTGGCGCCCTACTACGCCACCTATCCCGGCACCTTCCGCGCCGCCGGCGCCGCCTTCACCATCGTCGAGGCGAAGGCCGAGAACGGCTTCCAGCCGGACGCGGCCGACATCGAGGCGGCGCTGCGCGAGAATACCCGCGCGATCCTGATCAACACGCCCAACAACCCGACCGGCGCCGTCTATGCGCGCGCCACGCTGGAGGGCATCGCCGACCTCTGCCGCCGCCGCGACCTCTGGCTCATCTCCGACGAGGTCTACTGGTCGCTGCCGGCCGACGGCGGCCATCTGTCGCCGCGGTCGCTTCCCGGCATGGCCGAGCGGACGCTGGTCGTGAACTCGATGTCGAAGAGCCACGGCATGACCGGCTGGCGCATCGGCTGGCTGACGGGCCCCGCCGACATGATCGCGCTGCTGGTCAACCTGAACCTCGTCTCGACCTATGGCCTCAACGACTTCGTCAGCCGCGCTGCCATCGCGGCGCTGGAGAATGACTGGGGCGTGGCCGAGATCGCCGCGCTCTACCACCGCCGCCGGGAGGCCTTCCTCGACCATGTCCGCGGGCTGAACGGCATCCGCGTGCGCGGCTCCGAGGGCGGCATGTACGTCATGCTCGACATCGCGGCCATAGAGCCCGACTGCGAGGCCTTCGCCTGGGCCTTCCTCGAAGCCGAGAAGGTCGCCGTCATGCCGGGCTCCTCGTTCGGCGAGGCCGCCCGCGGCCACATCCGCATCAGCCTGTGCCAGCCCGAGCCCGTGCTCGCCGACGCCGCCGAGCGCCTGCGCCGCTTCGCCGCCGCCCATGGCGGCGGGCGGGCGTGAGCGCCGTCATGCGCGCACAACATTTGCGCCGGGACCCCCACCCCCTACCCCTCCCCGCAAGGGGGAGGGGGTCGCCGACGTCTCACGTCCCCCTCCCCCTTGCGGAGAGGGGTAAGGGGTGGGGGTCCTTCCACGCACGCTACCTCGACCAGGAGCCCCGCTCATGACCGCCCTTCCCGCCAAGGCCCGCGCCGTGATCATCGGCGGCGGCGTGTCCGGATGTTCCGTCGCCTATCACCTGGCCAAGCTCGGCTGGAGCGACATCGTGCTGCTCGAGCGCAGGCAGCTCACCTGCGGCACCACCTGGCATGCCGCCGGCCTCGTCGGCCAGCTGCGCGCCTCGCGCAACATGACGCGGCTGGCGAAATACTCCGCCGACCTCTACGCCAGGCTCGAAGCCGAGACGGGCGTCGCCACCGGCATGCGGCAGGTCGGCTCGATCACGGTCGCGCTCACCGCCGAGCGGAAGGAGGAGATCTACCGCCAGGCCTCGCTGGCGCGCGCCTTCGACGTCGACGTGCGCGAGATCTCGCCCGCCGAGGTGAAGCAGATGTACCCGCATCTCAACGTCTCCGACGTGATGGCCGCCGTGCACCTGCCGCTCGACGGCCAGTGCGATCCCGCCAACATCGCCATGGCGCTGGCGAAAGGCGCGCGGATGCGCGGCGCGACCATCGCCGAGGGCGTCAAGGTCACCGCCGTCCACGAGACCGGCCGCCGCGTCACCGGCGTCTCCTGGGAGAAGGACGGCGAGCAGGGCACGATCGCGGCCGATATCGTGATCAACTGCGCCGGCATGTGGGCGCGCGACCTCGCCGCCCGGAACGGCGTCGCGGTGCCCCTGCACGCCTGCGAGCATTTCTACCTGATCACCGAGCCGATCCCCGGCCTCACGCGGCTGCCGGTGCTGCGCGTCCCCGACGAATGCGCCTACTACAAGGAGGACGCCGGCAAGATGATGCTCGGCGCCTTCGAGCCGGTGGCAAAACCCTGGGGCATGGACGGCATCCCCGAGAGCTTCTGCTTCGACCAGCTGCCCGAGGACATGGACCATTTCGCGCCGATCCTCGAAATGGGCGTCGCCCGCATGCCGATGCTGGAGACGGCCGGCATCCACACCTTCTTCAACGGCCCCGAGAGCTTCACCCCCGACGACCGCTACTATCTCGGCGAGGCGCCCGAGCTTGCCGGCTACTGGGTCGCCGCCGGCTACAATTCCATCGGCATCGTCTCGTCGGGCGGCGCGGGCATGGCGCTGGCGCAGTGGATCCATGACGGCGAGCCGCCCTTCGACCTGTGGGAGGTCGACATGCGCCGCGCGCAGCCGTTCCAGAAGAACCGCCGCTACCTGAAGGCGCGCGTCACCGAGACGCTCGGCCTGCTCTATGCCGACCATTTTCCTTATCGCCAGATGGCGTCGGCCCGCGGCGTGCGTCGTTCGCCGCTGCACGAGCACCTGAAGGCGCGCGGCGCCGTCTTCGGCGAGGTGGCCGGCTGGGAGCGCGCCAACTGGTTCGCGCGGCCCGGCCAGGAGCGCGACTACCGCTATTCCTGGAAGCGGCAGAACTGGTTCGACAACCAGCGCGACGAGCACCTGGCGGTCCGCACCGGCGTCGGCCTGTTCGACATGACCTCCTTCGGCAAGATCCGGGTGGAGGGACGGGACGCCACCGCCGTCCTGCAGCGCCTCTGCGCCAACGACGTCGACGTGCCCGTCGGCCGCATCGTCTACACCCAGATGCTCAACGCCCGCGGCGGCATCGAGAGCGACCTGACCGTCGCGCGGCTCGCCGAGACCGCCTTCCTGCTCGTCGTGCCCGGCGCCACGCTGCAGCGCGACCTCGCCTGGATCCGCCGCCACGTCGGCGAGGCCTTCTGCGTCGTCACCGACGTCACCGCCGCCGAAAGCGTGCTCTGCGTCATGGGGCCGAAATCGCGCGACCTCATGCGCAGAGTCAGCCCGAACGATTTCTCCAACGATGCGAATCCCTTCGGTACGTTTCGTGAGGTCGAGGTCGGCATGGGGCTCGCCCGCGCCCACCGCGTCACCTATGTCGGCGAGCTCGGCTGGGAGCTCTACGTCCCGACCGACCAGGCCGCCCACGTCTTCGAGGCGCTCGAGGAGGCCGGAGCCGACGTCGGCCTGAAGCTCTGCGGCCTGCACACGCTGGATTCCTGCCGCATCGAAAAGGCCTTCCGCCATTTCGGCCACGACATCACCGACGAGGACCACGTGCTCGAGGCCGGCCTCGGCTTCGCCGTGAAGACCGCCAAGGGCGGTTTCATCGGCCGCGACGCGGTGCTGAGAAAACGCGAGGCCGGCCTCGACCGCCGCCTCGTCCAGTTCCGCCTGACCGACTCCGAGCCGCTGCTGTTCCACAACGAGGCGATCGTGCGCGACGGCGCCATCGTCGGCACCATCACCTCCGGCAATTACGGCCACCACCTCGGCGGCGCGATCGGCCTCGGCTACGTGCCCTGCAAGGGCGAGAGCGAGGCGGACCTTCTGTCCTCGCGCTTTGAGATCGAGATCGCTGGCGTGAGGCACACGGCGGAAGCCTCGCTGAAGCCGATGTACGACCCGAAAGCGGAGCGGGTCAGGATGTAGGCGGACGGCGGCCGGGCACGACCGCCGCCGCCTCGCGCCCATCCTCTCCCCCGGGCAGGGGCTGTCCGCGCGACAGCCTGATGGCCCGGACGCGGGGCGGGCCGCGCATGGGCTCCCCTCCCCCTTGCGGGGAGGGGCCGGGGGTGGGGGTCGGCGGGACGGGTGAGACGCCGGACGAACGGCGGCGCCGATGATCGAGGCAGCCGCCGGCATCCTCCCAATCGAGACGCTCCCGACGTGAACCGGCATCGCGAATTCCGTTCGCCGCCACCCCGCGCCGCCGCGCCTCTCGCCGCCGCCCGGGGACGGCCCGCCTGTCGTCATCCCCGACAGACAGCAGCGCAGCGGAGGGCGGACCGGGGATTCCTGCCGGAGCCCTGGCGACGCGCGGCGGCCGCGGGGGGCCGTGACGGGCTATAGGTGGTAGGGTTCCGAGGCCGTACCGGGCGTTTACGAGAAGAATCGACGGTTCTGTAAGCAGACCTTGCAGGTGCGCGTCCTCCTGGGTCATATCTATGGCAGAGGTTAGGGACATACTTTCGCTTTGATCGCACTTTTCGCAGAGCAAAATTAGAACCACCCTCGTCGTACAGTTCGCCGCGATAAGGCAGCGCTTGAACTGATTAGCTTATGCGGATACAATAAAGGACGTTTCATGCACTGTTTTCTGTCCCACAGCAGCACCGAAAAGAAACAATATGTTTCGATCCTTGCGGAAAAATTCGGTGACAGAGCGATCTATGATGCTTACACTTTTGAAGCTGGGATGAAGACGATCGAAGAAATATTAAAGAATCTCGAACGAACCGACCTTTTTGTGTTACTGATCTCCGATGCTGCGCTGAACTCAGAATGGGTCAAGAAAGAGATTATCAACAGCAAGCGCCTACTTGATAGTGGAAAATTGAAGCAGGTACTACCTCTCATTATCGATCGTTCAGTCACGTATAGGGACAATCGTATTCCGGAATGGCTTCGCGATAACTACAATCTTCGCGTAGTGCCGCGCCCAAACGCCGCTTTCCGTATAATTAATGCTGCTTTCAGCAGATTATCGATTGACAGTAACCCAAAATCGCTTCGGGCCAAACGGCTGTTTGTTGGACGAAACGATCAGTTGAAAGAGTTTGAAGCGAGATTGGATGACTATGAGAAGCCGCTTCCTAGCGCAATTGTGGCATCCGGGCTGCGAGAAATAGGCCGGAAGAAGTTCCTTCTACACGCCCTCAGGAAGGCTAATAAAATCGACGATCATCATCAACCGATGGTCATCACAGTCCGCTATGAAGACGGTATTGATGGCTTCACAAGCAAAGTTCTCGATCTAGGATTTTCTGGGGAATTTGACACGACCGTCGAGCTTGGGGAAATGAGCTTGGATCAAAAGGTTGACCTTTTGACAAAGCTCGCAACCGAACTGGGTCAGCAGAACGAGGTCTTGCTTGTCGACGACTGGAGGTGCATCGTTCAGTTTGGCGGAGTATATGCCGAATGGTTTGTACAGCTTTGTAATAGACTTCCTCAGAATCGAATCTATTTTTGCGTCGCAGCTGCATCAAGCCCTCAGACCTCTCCCTATCGGAACAATGACCGATTGTTTCACATAAAGATCCCGGAATTAAGTGATACCGAGCGCCTGGGTCTACTCGTGCGTTATCTACGGGATGTCGAGGGAGTCGCCGAGGTAGATACGTCCGAACTGCACTTCTTCAAGGACATTTTGAATGGATACCCTGAGCAGGCTATCTATGCTGGAGAAATAACTAAGAATGAAGGAATACACGGCGCTGTCAAACGTGCGGATGAGATTGTGGATTTTGCGCGGCTTAAAGCGAGCTTATACGTTGAGGGCTACAGAGAGAATACAGACAAATTTGAGCTGTTAACATTTCTGAGCTGGTTTGAGTTCGTCTCTATAGATTTCATTTTGAGGCTAGGTGACGAAATGAAAACCGAACTCGTTGCGATAGTGAATGAGTTTATCGAACACGGTATCTGCCAAGGGATTGGAACGCTCGGCGAATACGTTCGGCTGAATGACGTGATACGGGACTATGTTGCACGTGGCAGTATTAGCATTCCAGCAAGATTTGCGAAGGCGATCGCAACGGTTTCACGAGCTCTTCTAGCTTCCCAAGAGAGTGCGGATGACTTCGATTATTCTGAAAAGGCGGTCGCGATCCGAATGGCCCTCCTTGAGGGGCGAGAGGTGCCCGAGAGCATGCTAATCCCGGCGCACTTTCTGAACGCAATATCACAGAACTATAAGAACAAGAAATACGCCAACGTTATTTCTCTATCAGAACGTGTGCTTAGTAAGCCGAATTATGAAGATTATATCCGGAATCAGATTACTCACTTTTTCTGTATGGCACTTGCCAGAAGAAGGGACCCTCGTTTCTTAGGTGAAGTACAGAAGATAAGGGGCAAAGAACACGATTATGTTATTGGATTTTACTATCGAAAGATGGGAAGATACGAAGATGCAATCCCGCGGTTCAAATCTGCTATGGAGGAACGGCGATGGGAGGAAAATTCTAAACGCGAACTCGTCCTAATATTTAATATAACCGAGGAGTATGATCAGGCGTTTAATCTCGCCAAGGAAAGCTACTATGATTTCCCATCCAATCCAATCAGTGTCTTGGCATACTTCGAGGTCCTGCTAAATAAGTACAAAATTTCATCAAGTGACAGACCCGCCTTGATTGCTGAAATGGATGCAACTCTTCTATCCATATCGCGAGTTTCCAGCGAGAAGGGGCAAGAGGTGCAGGCTTGCATGCGAGCTAGGTATGAGTACTACGTCAGACTGAATGAAACGATGGCAATCGAAATTATCAATGAGGCTATACAACTGTTTGAGGGGTCGCCTTATCCATTATTGGCCAAAATGGAACTTGGAACGTCTATGCGATCGGTGGACATGATAAACGAAGCGATTGTGTTGTTCGATACTAGAAGGTTTGATGAGCAGGGGGCTACTGAACGAAAGAAGGCAGAGTTATTTAAAATTGCCTTGGGGGGGCAGGCAGTGAAGGCGATGAGAATGGTCGATCGAGATCTTCATTACATAAACCCCGTCGCCCGTGACCGATTTAAGCAAAGGCTGAATTCGCTTTAGCAACACAGTTGTAGACACACGCTCTCAGGCGCGGCTTGAGATTAGATCGACCACCCACGAGCGCGTTTAAACAAAAGGAGAATCTATTCGCAAGAATCTGGCAATATTTTGGTATCGGTTCTGTATTTCGAAGAAGCGGGTCATACTGCCGCAGATTTCGTGACAACTCCGGCTTAAACCTGCCTTTCCGCTTCCCACTCCATCGAGCCCCTCAGGCGCACGGGGCGCACCGCCACCGGCGACTGGCAGCTTTCGACGTCCTTGCCCCCATTCGGGCTGCTGTCGTCGCCGCCCGAAACGCGCCATCCGTTCGGCGAGGCAGGCACATGCGCTGGTCCGCACCCGGACGGTCCGGGTCGCGCCTCCACGGATCCCCGTCGTTCGGCCGGCGGCCCTCGCCGGCCGTCCTCGAGCCATGGACAGGCCGCCGGCGCAAGGCGATAGTTGCGACGGGCGACGGGACCGGGCGGCATCATGGACGGACGCGAGGCGAGAGAGGTCTGCGGGGCTGGGGACGCCAGGATCGAGACCGCGCGCCTGACGCTGCGCGCATGGCGCGAGGACGATGTCGAGCCGCTCGCCCTGGGCCTGAACGATCTCGACCTCGCGCGGTGGCTCGCCTTCGTCCCGCACCCCTATTCGACGGCGGACGCGCGCAGCTGGATCGTGCGGTGCCGGGCGATCGCGCAGTCGGCCGGCCGGCCGACCGCCTACGAATTCGCCGTCGAGCGCAAGGCCGGGCGAACGGTGATCGGCGGGGTCAGCCTGAACCGGATCGACTGGGAGGCCGGGACGGCCGGCGGCGGGATCTGGATCGCCGGGCCGCATCAGGGACGGGGCTATGGACGCGAGGCGTTCGCGGCAAAGATCCGGTTCGCGTTCCGCGACCTCGGCCTGACGCGGCTCGACAACGGCTATTTCGACGGCAACGACAGGTCCTGGGCGATGCAGCGGGGCCTCGGATTCCGGCGCGCCGGCGAAGTCCCGAACCGCTGCATGGCCGACGGACGGCAGACGATCGAGCATCGCACCACGCTGCTGTGCAGCGACTGGACGGATCGCGACGGCGCGACGTCCGGCCGGGCGTCCTGACCGCCGGTCGTCGTGACGGTCCGCTCGGGGCCGGACCGCCTCCGCCCCGTCCCACCGAGAACCGTCGCCGTCGGCGTGGATGGACCCCCGCCCGCGCGCGCCCGAAACCCCTGCCGCATCAACCCCCTGCCCCCGCCGCCCCCGCCCGCGCGTCGCCGCGCAGTCCACGCCTCGCCGATCTGCCTTGGACTCGGCCCGGCGGAACGGCAGAAGGACGGCGGATGGACTGGCAGCGGGCGATCGAGCGGCAGGGGGCGGCGTTGCGGCGCATCGTGGCCAGCTTCGTCGCCATGGTCGGCGCGTGCGCCGGTCCGGCCGCCGATGCGGCCGAGCTCGCCGCCGCCGAGCGGCCGCCCCCCGGCCGCCGCCGCCGGCCCACGCACGAGGTCCACACGATCCCCGCCGAAGCCCACGCCTGCGCCCTCCAGCTGCTGTCCAGGCCCGACAGGTCCTAGGCAGACGCCGGGACGGCAGTTCCGGCGCGCGCGGGCGGTCTCGCGGCCGCCGCCCGCCCCGCGGGCGGGCGCCGGCGCGCGCCTAGAGATGCGCCTTGAACCAGTCGCGCTGCGCCGCCGATGAAATCTCGAAGGGCCTGCCGGTATAGGCCTCGAAATGGCCGCCCGGCAGCACGACGAGCTTCTTCGGTTCCAGCGCCTCCTCATAGGCCCGCGCGGTCATGTCGAAGGGGGTGAGGTGGTCGCCCGCGGCCACCACGATCATCAGCGGCGTCGGCGCGATGCGGGAGACGTAGGTGGCCGGCTCGTATTCGGTGAACATCTCGATCGAGTGCAGCGTCACCTCGTTCTTCCAGCTGGTCTCGTGCTCGGCGGCGAAGCGGGTGAAGAAGTCGTAGGTGTCGGCCGTCGGCAGTGCGCAGGGCTGGCCCTCGGGCGCCGTCACCGGCATCAGGGCGCCGGGCTCGCCGCGAGCCCGCGCCGCGCGGTCGCCGTCGAAGGCGGCGCGCAGGCCCGCCCAGTGGTCGCCGCGGATCAGCCGGCGGGCGCTCTCGAAGCCCCAGGTCAGCGGCACCTGCGAGACGACGCATTTCACCCGCCGGTCGATCGCGGCCACCACCAGCACGTGGCCGCCCGAATAGCTCGAGCCCCAGATGCCGATGCGGGTTGCATCGACCTCGGGAAGGGTCTGCGCATAGGTGATGGCGTCGCGGTAGCCGTTGATCTGCGCCCACGGGTCGACATGCTGGCGCGGCGTGCCGTCGGAAGCGCCGAAGTTTCGATGGTCGTAGACGATGACGTTCATGCCCGCGGCAGCGAACACCTCCGCGAAGTCGCCGAGGAAGATCTCGCGCGTCGCGGTGAAGCCATGCGCCATGATGACGGTCGGCACGGGGCCGTCCACGCCCTCAGCGCGGTAGAACCAGCCGCGCAGGATCACGCCGTCCTCGGTGTTGAACTCGATGTCGTGTCGCATGCCCTTTTCCTCCCGGATGCGTTGGCCACGGCCGCATCCTCGTTCGCGCAGGCCGCCGGCGCATGTCCGGCAGGGAAGCGGCTTGTTCGACAGGGAAGCGCGGCTGCGATAAAGTCGCCCCCGGGGGCAACACGCAGCGCGGGAGGAGCGATGCAGTCCGGCAACTGGACATCCGGCGTCCTTCCGGCGGCGCTGCGCGCGCAGGCGACGCGGGCGATGCTGAGTTCCGTCCACCTGCCCTGGTCGCTCGACCTGCCCGACCGGGCCGCGCACGACTGCCAGCTCGCCTGGCACGATCTCGGCGGCTGCTCGCTGATCGAGTGCCGCAGCGCGCCGCTGTCCGGCCGGCGCGACGCTGCCGACATCCGCCGCACCGAGGGCGACCATGTCGGCCTGCTCCTCGTCCTGTCGGGCGAGGAGTATGTCCGCCAGGGCGAGACGGCGACGCGGCTGACGCCCGGCGACATGCTGGTGTGGGACGGCGCGCAGCCGATCCGTTTCGAGGTCGCGCGGCCGCTGCACAAGGTGACGCTCCTCATTCCGCGCGGACGGCTCGGCAGCCGGGCGGCGGAACTGCGCGGCGCGCTGCGGCTTCAGAGCCGCAGCGGGCTCGGCGCGCTCGCCGCCGGCCATCTCGCGGCGCTGGCGAGGACCGCCGCCGACATA
>Ga0208243_1001086_pt1 | contig 10384 bp, 4 predicted proteins | sample Subbio2Aug_QV12A_FD_184826 | JGI IMG/M metagenome (GOLD analysis project Ga0208243, IMG submission 184826) | Serpentinite rock and fluid subsurface biosphere microbial communities from McLaughlin Reserve, California, USA - CR12Aug_QV12A (SPAdes) | ecosystem: Environmental > Terrestrial > Deep...
TAAAGCTTCAATACCGGGTCTGACTCGAATGAAGAGTACAATTTTCAAGACTGATTATAATCTGATTTTTTTGTTTACTACCAGTGATCCTCAAACCTATGCTATTGAAAGTAAACATGAGATTACTGAGCTTCCGGCAGCTAATGTTGTGGGGGTATTACCCGGTAAGAGCAAGAAGAATGAATATGTGATCTTCTCAGGTCACTATGATCATTTAGGGATCATGGGTAAGGATAGAAATGGAAATGTGCAAGCTGATTCTATTTTTAATGGTGCCAATGATGATGCTGCGGGCACTACTGCTATGATGGTGCTGGCGCAATATTTCAAAGCCATCAATAACAATGAACGCACTTTGATCTTTGTAGCATTTACTGCCGAAGAAGTTGGTGGTTATGGATCCACTTATTTTTCTCGTCAATTCAATCCGGAGCAAGTGATGGCGATGTTCAATATTGAAATGATCGGTTCTGAAAGTAAATGGGGTAAGAATTCGGCTTTTATCACAGGCTATGAGAAAACCGATATGGGCAAAATTCTACAAAGCAATTTGGTAGGAACAGATTTTACTTTTTATCCCGATCCTTACCCGGCACAACAACTGTTTTATCGTTCAGATAATGCAACACTGGCAAGACTTGGCGTTCCGGCACATACCATTTCTACTACTAAAATTGATGTAGATCCTTATTACCATAAAGCCAGTGATGAATTCAGTACGATTGATATTGATAATATGACACGTATCATTCGTGCCATTGCATTGAGTTCAAAAGGTATTGTAAGTGGGAAGGAAACACCTACACGTGTTAATACATCAGATCTGAGATAAAGAAAATAATATCATTGACTCATAAAAAAGACTGGAACAATTATTCCAGTCTTTTTTATTTCCATGGACAAGGTATAGGGTTGGCTCTACGTTGTGGTGAACGGAATATGAGTGAGAATTCAAATGTTTTTAAAGGGCCAATAAAATTCTTTGAGTTGGCAGTGTTGATATCGTAAGTGATACCGCCTTGCACATTTCCATATACCAATCCGAAATAAGGAATCACTGCTTCTTGTTGACGATAAAAAATACCAGTATTAATAACAGTTGGAAGATCACCGGATGGATCACCTACAATATGCCCAAGATTAATGCCTGCTGTATATGAGTTGATATTCTTTTCAAAAACAAACATGGTAGCGGCATTAAATACCATTCTATCGGAAATAAATGTCTGGTAGTTGGTATTGATATTATATCGTGGAGGATCTAATTGATTGGGATCCTGGAGGGCAGATCTTGCTGTACGAACAAAACGGTACCCGGCTACACCAACATCAAAACTGGAACGATCAGTTCTATAAGTATAATTAATTCCAGCAAAAGCAGCATAATACGGCTTAATGGTATTCAAATAGGCTTCATTGGTGGGAAGTGTTCTATTGAAACCGGATGACGATAACTGTTGTGCAAAACTGAGCTGAGAAAAATCGATCAATGTATTAGCATAAGAACCACCAAGTCCAACAGAGAGTCCATGCATATCATCCTGATCCAAGCTTACATGTGAGCTGATGGCAATATTAAAAGAGTTGCTTTTATAAGCGCCACTTAATCCATAGTCTTGTAAAAAGAATATACCTCCACCGATATAATTCTGATCATTATTTCTCTGTTTAAAAATTCGCCCATCAACAGATATTGAAGTTGTATTTAAAGGCTCTACTCCTGAACTGATCCACTGGTTTCTTCTCAATCCCATTAAACGCCAATCTGCATCTCCATTACCGGCAAATGCAGGATTAATGGTGAGTGGCGAGGCAAAGAATTGCGAAAAAATAGGATCCTGTGCTTTTGCTTGCAGGCAAAGCAATCCTATCAGGACTATGATCAGATTATGTTTTATAAACTTCTTCATGATAGGTCGGGTCATCTGATTAATAATGTTTGTCCGGTTTTCTGAACAAGAGATCCATCTGCTGCAACACCCACCGCTACCCAGATATATATGCCCATGGGTTGTGGCGTTCCATTGAGCGTTCCATTCCAGCCTTCATCATGGTTTTTCGTTTCAAACATTAATTGATTGAATCGGTTATAAATTTTGAAATACCTGAATTCTCTAATCCCTGCCAGATATGGATATAGTTTGTCATTCACCCCATCATTATTGGGTGTAAATGATTTAGGTATGAATATGTCTACCAGTTTATCATCAAACACTCTCACCAAAAGAGAATCTCGTGTGATACATCCTGCAGGCGATATTAACTCTATTGCATACTGTTGAGTAGTAGTATAGTTGAACAACACATTTCTGTCATTGGGTCTGTTAATACCCCAGGTAGGTGTCCATCGGTATCGGTAACCGGTAATATCTCTAATCTGAATAGGGAGTGATACTGTTTTGTACGCACTTACAGATGGCATGGTAACACCGGGTATTGGAATGTGAATATCTATGATACTATCCATGCTGGTAGGTGTTGCCGGACAATACAATTGAGTAGCGGTGAGTTGTATTTCATGATTACCACCCACGGTATATATATTATTGGCATTGTAGGTACTTTGAATATTGTTATTGCCAAAATCCCAGCGCCAGGTGATGGGTCCTGTTGTATTTGTATCAGTGAGATTGGTGAAATTGATTCGTGTGTTGATACAATAGGTATCATAAGAAAATTTCAGAATCGGCTGATCAATTTTAATAAGACCAATACCTTGTGCCAATGTATCAATACAACCAAATTCATTCACCAATACGGCATTGTATCTACCGGGGATACCTGTTACCAATGAATCATTGTTAGCACCTGTAATCAAACTACCGTTCAGTGTCCATTGGTAGGTCAATCTTTCCGGTGAGGTAATAAATAGGGTATCTGAAATATTATTGCAGAGATAAATACCTCTTCGGGTATTCATAGTACCCACAGGGAGTGAATGAACAATTTGTGTAAAGCGAACGGTATCTTCTGTATTCAAACAAGCACCATGACGGAAATTGGTGAATGCCAATGTGCGTAAGCTTGCGGGAGAAGATGGAACAGGGAATGCATACGGATTATTGGTGAGAGCCGCAACATTTGTAGGTGCGCCATTATTTTCTGTATAGGTAAATCCATATGGAGCTGCACCTGCAAAAATCATGGACAATGTATCAAATGGATAACGGCAAATCACAGAATCACCTGTAATGATTGCTCTGGGTTTAGGTAATACACGTACTGTGGCGGTAAAGGTATTGCTACTGCAACCCGTATTCTTGGCTACAACATTGTACACTGCTATACCATTGTTCAGTGTATTGTTTTGTAAGATTTCGCTAATCGCATTTTGTTGAAACACAGCATTGCTGATGCCTGAAATACTATTAGCTGGTGTTACAGTTGGTAATGACCAAGTGTATGTAGTACCTGGAGGCGCATTTACAGGAGTAGCATTGAAAGCAACACCACTACAAATTTCAGCAGATTGATTGGCTATAGCAGATAATGTAGAGCCTACATGAACCGTTACAGTGAATGGACTTCCTGAACAGACTCCGGCACTGGGGGTAACAGTATACACGAGTCTAGCAGGATTATTTGTAGTATTGATTAATGTCTGGAAAATATTTCCTGAAGGAAGAACCTGTGCACTTGATCCGGTGATGGCGCCAAATGGAACCACAACGGGATTAGTCCAAGTGTACCTTGTATTCGCAGGTGTATTCGTTGGTGTGATGGATACTGATGATCCGGTACAAATAGTATCAATAATATTATTGATAGCCGGTGTTGGATTTACAGGAATAGTCAAAGTAAAATCATTGCCAATACAACCATTGAAAGAAGGTGTTACAGTATAAGAAGCGGTATTCACAACATTATTAGTACTAGATAAAATTTGGCTGATCGTTGTTTGTCCAACAGATTGTGCACTGCCTCCAGTTAAACTATTGAACGGACTGATCAACGGATTGCGCCAAGTATAAGTAGTACCAATAGGAGCGGTGGCAGATGCAAAATTAAAAGGTGAACCACTGCAAACATTATTTAGTGTTTGATCAGTAACAACTGGAATAGGTTGAACGGATACTGCTAATGTAAAAGGAGTACCCTGACAAGTGCCTGCAACAGGAGTGATAGTATAACTGGCAATAGAGGTATTGATAGTTTGGTTGACTAGTGTTTGATTGATATTAGAACTACCTACTGTTTGCGCAGTACCTCCCGTAATGGTACCACCGGGATTATAAACAGGAATACCCCAAGTATACAAAGTATTGCTAGGCACATTTGAAGGAGTGAATGTGAATGATGCATTACTGCAGGTAGATAGTGTTTGATTATTAATGGCAGGTGTTGGTCTGATTTGAACAGTAACTGTTTGCTGACTCTGGCATCCATTGGCACTTAAAAGATAGGTATACACTACAGGAACTTGTACAATACCATTACTTACCAATACTTCACCAGGATTATTTGTACCTGTTGCCGCACCATTGTTGATGAATGATTGAAGAGCTCTTGTCCAATTAAAACTTGTACCGGCTACACTGGAAGTAGGGAAATAGTTGAAAGTATTTCCGGAACAGATATCGGGCGCATTGGCAACACTGGTCAAAGCAGGAATAGGATTAACTGTAACAGTAATATTCTGAGAATTGGTACAACCTGCAGTTGTAGCAAGTGTATACACATAAGTAACATTGATGGGCGTACTCGTATTATTTACCAATACTTCATTCAGACTATTGGTGCCGGAGGCAGCCGGATTATTAATACCTGTAACGACTGCTCGTGTCCAATTGAAAGTAGCAGTTGAAGGTGTATTACTGGTAGGCACATAAGAGAAGGGTGTATTACTACATATGGCAGCCGGTGTTAAGTTGCTGCTTAAAGCAGTTGCAGGATTAACAGTCAGATTAATGATAAAATTATTTCCTGCACAGGATCCTGTGATAGGTGTAACTGTATACTGTGCTTGCACAGGAGTATTAGTAGTATTGGTTACAAACTGAGATACCGATGTAACGGGTGCAGATTGTGCAAGGGCTCCCGCAATGGTTCCATTGGGAACAATATTAGGAGTAGCCCAGGTATAAGTCGTTCCAACAGGTACCGGACTGGGTGTAACAGCAAAAGAATTGCCCGAACAAACGGCTGTGTTTACTGTACTGATCACTGCTCTTGGATTAACAGGTACCGTAACAGTAAAATTATTACCCGTACATCCATTGGCAGATGGGGTTACAGTATATACCACAGAAGAAGCTACATTGGTAATATTGGTCAATGTTTGTCCAATGCTTGATCTTCCCGCTTCTGCTATGGCACCCGTAACCGATGAAGTGGGAGAAACAATAGCATTGCCCCAAGCATAAATGGTATTGTTTTGTATACCCACGGGTGTATAATCAAATGAACTGCCACTACAAATAGCAGGGAGCGAAATACTATTCGCAACAGGTATGGGATTCACTGTTACAGAAACAGAGAAAGGAACACCTGTACATCCATCTGCAATAGGTGTAACGGTGTAGGTAAGTGTGGCAGAATTGGAAGAAGTATTCAATAATTGTTGTCCAATAGAGTTGGAAAGCGTTCCGGTAGTACCTCCGGTAACAATACCCGATGGTGAGCTTACCGGAATTCCCCAAGAGTATAAAGTATTGGTAGGTATATTATTGATGACAGTGGTAAAGCTGGTATTGCTACAAATCGTAGATACTTTATTTGTAATTGCAGGTGTAGGCTTTACTACAACATTTACGATTTCTGTGTTGGTGCAACCATTCACAGTAGTGGTATAACTATACGGTACTGTGATAGGGGATACTGTTGTATTGAATAAAAACTCATTGGCAGTACCTGTACCCGCAGAACTACCATTACTGATACCATTCACTGCATTTCTACTCCATTGAAAAATAATGGTACCACCGGTTGTAGGTGAAATTGGGTTATAAATAAAGTTTCCCTCACTGCAAATAGCTGCTGGAGACAAACTGCTATTCAACCGTGGAGTTGGGTTGACTACCACTGTTACATTCTGTGTATTACTACAACCACCTGTTGTTACCAAGTTATACGCATAGGTAACTGGAATCGGATCATTCGTAGTGTTGATCAATGCTTCATTCGGGTTATTAGTTCCCGAGGCAGCAGTATTGGATATCCCAGCTACAAAATTTCTTGACCATTAAACTGATTGGTAGAAGGTGTATTGGAAGTAGGCGTATAACTGAATTGCTGATTGCTACAAATGGGCGAAGGGGTTAAACTACTGCTTAGTGCAGTGGTTGGATTCACAGTAGCATTGATGAAGTGTGTATTTGTACAACCACCGGAAGTTATATAAATGGCATAAAGAACATTCACCGGCGTTGTTGTAATATTAATCAAATTATCATTGATCGTATTACCTAACCCTGTTGTACCCGTATTGGTAATACCGGCAACATTATACCTGCGCCATGCAAAAGTAGGTGCAGCAGCACTGGTAGTAGCTACGTAATTAAATAAATCACCGCTACAAACCGGTGCAGGAGCAAATGAACTATTCAGTGGTATATTGGGCGCTGCAGTATTACTTACAGTAACCACAAGTGTAAAATTACTTCCCAAACAACCATTGGTTCTTGGAGTAACAGTATAAGTAGCAGTAGCACTGGCACCGGAAACATTACTAAGACTTTGGCTTACATATTGAGATTCTATGGATTGTGCAGATCCTCCTGTAATATTAAAAGACGGGCTAATAACAGGAGTACTCCAGGTATAAGTGGTACCTACTGGTGCTCCTGTGGGGTCATGCGAAAAGGTTTGATTGTTACAAATACTCTCAGCACCATTCGCAATATTGGGTATTGGACTTACCCTTACAAATACATTTTGGGTATTGGTACAAGTGGTAACCGTATTGGTGAGTGTATACGTGTAAGGTAATGTAATGGCATTAAGGGTGTTATTATTCAAGGCTTCTTGCGGATTATTGGTGCCCGTTGCTGCGCCATTGGTAATGCCGGTTGTTAATGCCCTACTCCAAGCAAATGTTACATTGGATTGAAGTGAAGTTGGATTATAGTTAAAGGTGGAACCGCTACATACATCATTCAGGTTGGCAGAACTGCTTAATACAGGAGTTGGATTTACCAACACCTGAAAACTTTGTGTATTGCTACAGTTAGCTGCATTTAATGTAAACTCATAGGTAACCGTTGACGGTGTAAGATTACTCGTATTGACTAATATCTCGTTGATATTACCAGTACCCAAACCTGCACTCGGACTAATACCTGCAACAGAAGCCCTGCTCCAGGTAATGGTGGTACCTCCTAAAGTGGAGCTTGGGTTGTATACAAAAGAAGTACCACTACATCTTACATCATTCGAAGTGCTACTGCTGAGTGTGGGTAGTGGTTTTAGATTTGTTGTAACTGTTTGGCTATTGGTGCATCCGGTTGCAGTGCTTCGTAAGGTATAATTGTAATTAACGGCTATCGTACTTAAAGTGGTATTGATTAAATTTTCATCTGGACTATTACTGCCTGTAGCGGCTAGATTAGAAATACCTGCTGTAATATTTCTGGTCCAAGTAAAATTGATATCGGATTGTGTAGAAGTAGGTGTATATGAAAATTGACTGCCACTACAAACATCTGCCGGTGTCAATGATGAATTGAGGGTAGGTGTTGGATTTACAATAACAGAAACCGTTTGTGTATTGGTACAGCCATTGGCACTTAATACATAGATATAATTTGCTGTAACTGGTACATCAGAAGCATTCGTCAAAACTTCATTGATACTGCCGGTAGAGGCACTGGTGTTGGGAAGAATGTCAACTACCTGAGCACGACTCCAATTAAAAGTAGTACCAGTTGTAGCACTTGCAGCAGTGTAAACAAAAGAGGCGCCACTGCAAATAGATGTAGTAGCTGTACTATTGGTTAGTCGTGGTAATGGCTGTACTGTTACTACCAGTGTAAAATTGGTATTATTCGAAGCTTGAACCGTATAAGTAACTGTAGCAGTTGCTGAGGTATTATTCACAAGTGTTTGTATCACACCTGTGCTTGGATTACCTTGAGGTGTGGCATTAACAGAACCCACCGGAGCTACTACCGGTACCCCCCAAGTATAGGTTAATGAACTAGCTGCTCCTGGTGGTGCAAAATTAAAAGATTGACCACTGCATATCGTTAATGTATGTTGTGAAAATGCATGAATACTTGTAAAGAGAAACGCAAAAAATACAGCACAGCGAAAAAAATGCTGAACACCGCAGCGGTAGTCTTTCTTTTTACTCAAAAATCTCATAAAAGGTATTGGTTGCTTCAGGGTTCTTATATTACCGGTCTCATTTTTTTGTATCATCATCTTTAGACATAACTAAGGATAATAATGCAGCCTGAAAACCTGATAAATAACATTGTACAAATATCAAGTCCTCAAATAAGGTCAGATATGTGGGGGAGATACCTAACAGTCAGATAATCAAGGCTTATAAAATTAAATATAGTAGTAATCAGGCAGATAACAAAAGCAATGACTTTATATCTTATAGATTTAATATGCATATGCGAATTGAATATTCTTCCATAAAAAAACCGCTTTGCTAATGAGGCAAAACGGTTTTTTATTGATTATCAATTATTTACTTTCTCAACTCTAACAATTGAACCTGATTACCACTCGTAGATTTCCATTGCTGGTAATTTCTTTTGTTTGAAATAATGATCCATGTTTTAGAAAACTCGGTACTGTCACCCACAATAGTAATGGCAGCATCTGCAGCTGTCCATTTAAAAGGAAATAGATCTGTATGGCTGGTTCCCAATACACTATAATTAATATTCTTTTCACCGGAACCGTTTTTATGAAATGTTATGGTACCGATATTGTTCAAAGAATATCCTTGCTCTGCTGGTGTTCCATTTTCAAACTTATTGATAGTCCATGTACCCACAATTTTTGGAGAACAGGAGATCATACTAATTAGGATAGTAAGTATGAAGATGATTGATAATTTTGTTTTTTTCATATTCTTTCTTTTTATGTCTTTCAATCAATGTAACAACGAACATACCCTCATTGTTGCTGATTGAATTTTTATGAACCAGTTTTAGGTAAGTTTTACCGAATCACCGCTTGGTGTATGACTCTTTGTGGAAACGGTATTTCAATCCCTTCCTGATCAAATGCCAACTTAATTCTTTTTCTTAATTCACCTGTTACATCCCATTTCTTATGAGCAGGTGTTTCACCAATGATTTTAATTTCAATAGCCGATTCAGCAAAACTATCAATGCGCAAAAATTGCGGCGCTTTTAAAATATGTTCTTTCCAGATGGGGTCTTCAGCCATTTCATTTCCGATCTTATTCACCACTTCTATCACGTGATCTAATTTCGAGTGATAAGCAATGCCAATATTCAAATTCACACGCGAAAAATACTTAGACAGATTAGATACTCTCTTTATTTCTCCATGTGGAACATGATGTACATTCCCATCTAAGTCACGTAGAGTAGTTAAGCGAAGACTGATGTCTTCTACTAATCCACTGGTACCATCTAAGTTTACTACATCTCCAATTCGATACTGGTTCTCTAAAATGATGAAAAAGCCCGAGATCAAATCTCTAATCAGGTATTGTCCGCCAAAACCTAATGCCAGACCTAAGATACCTGCACCCGCTAATATTGGACCAATGGGTACACCTACTTCTTGTAGTATAATCAGTATTGCCATCGTCAAAATCAGGATTCGGGTTACCCAGCTGAATATTCTACTTAAAGTATCTTTTCGTTTTTTTTCCGCTTCACTATTCTTATCAGCATCACTTACCATACTCATCAATACAATTTTTCGAATCACGATATTGATGTAGCGATATAGTATCCACGCAAAAATGGCAACTAAGAAAATTCTAATTCCATGTGTCAGCATCCATGGCCAAAATCGATTGAGCCATTCACTCAAATGTTGATTCATAGTGTGATCATTGTTTATCAGATTGCATAATTATATACAACCATTGGTTAGACAAATCATCACTCAGGGGAAATATTCAATAGCGAAGAAGAACTACAAAAATACAAAATTTTTAAAAAATGCTTGTATCAAAGAATCAGACGAACGCCTCCGAGTTCTTCTACTCTATAACTAAAAGTATCACCAGGAGAACTAATGAACATAAAATTTTTAGGAATTTTCCAGTCTTTACTTAACTGATCAATCAGTTCAGGTCCGAATTTCCCTTCCAATGTTATATACTCCATTTTAATTTCAGGATAAGCTCTGTCTAATACTTCAAAATCTTTCAAAAATTGTTCCGGAGGAGGCTGGTGTTCAGATAATACCGTTACAATTCTGATTTTTCTGGTGATCTCATTTTCCT
>Ga0208243_1001087_pt1 | contig 10373 bp, 9 predicted proteins | sample Subbio2Aug_QV12A_FD_184826 | JGI IMG/M metagenome (GOLD analysis project Ga0208243, IMG submission 184826) | Serpentinite rock and fluid subsurface biosphere microbial communities from McLaughlin Reserve, California, USA - CR12Aug_QV12A (SPAdes) | ecosystem: Environmental > Terrestrial > Deep...
GGCGACGGGGAAGAAGGTGAGGTAGAAGGCGATCACCGCCTTGGCGAGCAGCGTGTTGCCGAACCACAGCACCACCAGCGCGCCGAAGGCGATGACCGGAATGGTCTGCGACACGATGAAGATCGGGAACACCATCTCGCGCAGCGCCCGCACGCGGAAGAAGACGATGCCCATGGCGATGCCGAAGGCGCCGCCGGCGACGAAGCCGATCAGCGTCTCCGCCAGCGTCCGCAGGAAGCCGTCGACATAGGGTTTCGGCGTCGTGGCGATCGCCTGCAGGATGGTGCTGAGCTTCGGCAGGTAATGCGGCCTGATGCCGAACAGCAGGACCGAGCCTTCCCAGACCAGGGCTGCGATGGCGAGCCCGAGCACGAGCCGGCCCAATCCACCGGCGCGCGCCATCCATCGGACCCTGGCGGCCGAGCCCGCCTTCGGGGCGGCGATGGTCGCCTGCAAGGTCACAGGCGCCGGTCCGCCAGGGGCAGGCCGGAGAGGAAGTCGCCGACATAGGCCGCCGCCAGATCGAGCGGACGCGAGATCACCTTGTTGGCCAGGAAGAAGTCGTGGGCGGTCTTGATCGACACGGGATCGATCCAGAACAGGCCGTTCTCGGCGGCCTTGCCGGCGGTCATCAGCCGCTTCACCTCCGTCAGCATGAAGTCCTGATGGGCGCGGTCGAGGGTCGCCGCCACGGCCATGACGGAATCGACGCCGGCCTTGGGATCGGCGAAGGCCTCCTTCCAGCCCTTGATCGAGGCGCGCAGGAAGCCCTTGACCAGTTCCGGCTTCTCCTTGGCGAAGGTCTCCGAGGTGATCAGCGTGTCGCGCGGGAAGGTGATGCCGTAGTCCTCGGCCACGAAGGTGCGCAGGTTGTCCTTCGGCATGCGCGCCATGATCGTGTAGAGCTCGTTGTAATAGGTGGCGGTGACCACATCGACCGAGCCGTCGACGAAGGGCGTCACCGAGACCTGCTGCGGCTGGATCTTCACCTCCTCCGGCTTCACGCCCTCCTTCACCAGCATGCCGTTGAGCACGTGGTTGGCGCCGGTGAACCACGTGGTGACCGTGCGGCCCTTGAAGTCCTGGATGGTCTTCACCGGCCCGTCCTTGCGGGCGACGAAGACGAAGGGCGTGACCTGATGGGAAACGCCGATGCAGACGATGGGCAGCGCCTTGTCGCGCGCGGCGAAGACGCTGTCGGTGCCGCCGGAGAGGCCGAACGTGTCGGCGCCGGTGGCGACCAGGTTTTCGGCGAGAAGGTTGGGGCCGCCCGGATTGATGGTGAGGTCGAGGCCCTCGGCGCGGTAATAGCCCTTTGCGACCGCCAGGTAGAAGCCGGCGAACTGTGCCTGGGGCAGCCACTTCAGCCGCAGCGTGGCTTTGGTCAGGGCTTGGGCGGAGGCGGGCATGCTGCCGGTCAGCGAGCCGGCGGCGGCTGCAGCGACAGAGGCGATGGCTTGGCGGCGATTCAGCATGGACTGTCTCCTGGCAGGTGGATCAGGTGCGATAGGATGAATCGGTGCGGTCGAGCTGGCGCATCAGCGCCGGCCATTCCCGTTCGCCGGGAACGAGGATGTCGCCCTGCAAGTCCCAGAACTGGCTGGCGGCCTTCTCGCAGACGTCCGGTGGCGGGATGACCAGGGCGGCGCCCGCCGCGGCTGCGGCCTGCATGGCAAGCTGGATGCGGGCGGCGCGCTCGAAGTAGTAGAGCAGCATGAAGGCTTCGCCCGGCGTGCGGCCGACGGTGAGAATGCCGTGGTTGCGCATCAGCATGACCTTGTGGGGCCCGAGGTCGCGCACCAGCCGTTCCTGCTCGTCGAGGTCGATCGCCACGCCCTCGTAATCGTGGAAGGCCTGGCGGTTGTAGAAGCGCATGGCGAACTGGCTCAGCGGCAGCAGACCCTGCTCCTGGCCGGAGACCGCGACGCTCGCATCGGAATGGGTGTGGGCGACGCAGGCCGCGTCATGGCTCGTCTTGTGGATCGCGGCGTGGATGACGAAGGCCGCGACATTGACGCTGTAGGGCGTCTCGCTCAGCGTCTCGCCCTTGATGTTGATCTTGACCAGGCTTGAGGCGGTGACCTCGTCGAACAGGAGGCCGTAGGGGTTGATCAGGAACTGGTCGTCATGGCCGGGCACGCGGGCCGAGATGTGGTTGTAGATGAGATCGTCCATGCCGAATTTGGCGACCAGGCGGTAGCTCGCCGCGAGCTTCACGCGGGCATCCCACTCGGCCGGGTCCATGCCTGCGGGCGGCTGTGCGGAGGGAACGGCGGCGTTCACTGCGACACCGTCGGGGCTTCGGCCGAGCGGAACGACTTCATGCTCTCCTCCTCGATGGTTTCGAGCAGCGTGCGCTTGAGGCGGATGAACTCCGGCGAGGTCACCACATCGGGCCGGCGCGGCCGCGGCAGGTCGATCGCCTGCTCGAGCTTCACGGCGCCGGGACGGGCGGTCATCACCAGCACGCGGTCGCCGAGGAAGATCGCCTCGTCGACGTCGTGGGTGATGAACAGGATGGTGCGGCGATACTTCTGCCAGACATCGAGCAGCCAGCGCTGCATCATCGCGCGGGTCAGCGCGTCGAGCGCGCCGAAGGGCTCGTCGAGCAGCATCAGGTCACGCTCGAACAGGAAGGTGCGCATCAGCGCCACGCGCTGGCGCATGCCGCCCGAGAGCTGGTGGGGATATTGGGTCTCGAACCCGGCGAGGCCGAATTCGGGCAACATGCGCAGCGCCCTGGCGCGGGCCTCCTTGCGGGGCGCGCCCTCCACCTCCAGCGCCAGGATGGCGTTGTCGACGACATTGCGCCACGGCAACAGCAGGTCGCGCTGCGGCATGAAGGAGACGCGGCCGAGCAGCTCGGCCGCGTGACAGCTCTGCCCCTCGAAGCGCAGGATGCCTCCGGCGTCCGGCTCCTCGAGGCCGGCGACGATGTTGAACAGCGTGCTCTTGCCGCAGCCGCTGGGGCCGACCACGGTGACGAACTCGCCCGGCGCCACCGACAGCTCGAGGCCGGAGAGCGCTGTGGTGCCGCCGAAGGTCTTCGAGATCGCGCGCATGGCCAGAAGGGGCGCCACCGGCGCCGGCTGAGGGGCGACGGCTGCCGTCTGCCCCGCAGTCGGTGGCGCAACGGCAGAGCCGGTCCCGTCGTCTCGCTCCAAGGCCTGCACCGGCAAGTCCCTCACACTTGTATAACGGGGATGCTCCTCCGCGTGCCGGCGGTCGCAGCCCATCAGGGTCTAGCAACTCATGTGCCAGCGCCGATTTGCGCGGTCTGGCGCGCAGAATTGGCTGGACCGCGGCCGGCGAAGAGGCCAACTTGGCGGAGATCCGCCGCTTCCGCGCAAGAGCCGGGGACAGGATCATGTCAATTTTGTATACGTAAGACGTCGATCGAGATGCATAGCCATGGAAACCGTTGCGCAAAAAGGCAGCAGGCGCGTTAAGAACAGGCAGCGGACGGTGCCTGCCGCTCCCACGCTGACGCTGGCCGAGATCATGCGGCAGCGCCTGGAGGAGGCGATTTCCGCCGGCCGCCTGGAGCCCGGGAGCCGGCTGGACGAGCAGGAGATCGCGCTGCGTTTCGGCGTCTCGCGGACGCCGGTGCGCGAGGCCTTCCGCCTGCTGGCGGCCAACAACCTGGTGGAGCTGCGTGGCCGCCAGGGCGCCACGGTTCGGGCCATCAGCCCCCATGCCCTTGTCGAGATGTTCCAGGTCATGGCGGAGCTCGAGGGCCTGTGCGCCCGGCTCGCGGCGCGCCGCGTCACCGCCTCCTGGTCAGCGAAGATCAACGAGATTCACGAAAGGCTTGTGGCCAGTTCCTCGGACGGCGACATCGACCACTTCTACGACATCAACCAGGAGTTCCACGAGGCGATCTACGAGGCCTCGCGCAATGCCTTCCTGGCCGACCAGACCCGGCGCCTGCGCAACCAGGTCGCCGCCTACCGTCGCCGCGTGACCCGGATGCCCAACCGCATCGCGGACACGCTGCGCGAGCATGAGGAGATCATCCAGGCGATCCTTGCCCATGACCAGGAGCGGGCCCATCGCGCCATGCGCGACCACGTCAATCTGCTCGGCGACAATCTGCTGGACTTCCTGGCCGCGTTCGGCTGATCCGGCTTGGTATGCAATTTGCTATCGATTGCATATCCATTTGCATCGGAGCCTGGGCGTGGACCTCAATCTCAAGAACAAGACGGCGCTGATCACCGGCGCATCCAAGGGCATAGGCCTGGCCATCGCCGACGTGTTCGCGTCAGAGGGCTGCCACGTTCATCTGGCGGCCCGCAATCACGACGCCATGGTGGAGGCCAAGAGCCGCATCGAGGCCGCCCATGGCGTCAAGGTGACGATCCATGCCCTGGATCTCTCGACGACCCCGGCCATGGAGAAACTGGCGGCGGACGTCGGTGACGTCGACATCCTGGTGAACAATGCCGGCGACATCCCGGCGGGGTCCCTCGACATTCTCGACGATGCCGCCTGGCGCCGCGGCTTCGACCTGAAGGTCTTCGGCTACATCACCCTGTCGCGCCTCTACTATCCGCGCATGCGCGGCAAGGACGGCGTCATCGTCAACGTCATCGGCAATTCCGGCGAGAACTGGGACGCGAGCTACATCGCGGGATCCACCGGCAATGCCGCCCTGATGTCCTTCACCAAGGCCTTGGGCGGCGCGAGCCTGAACCACGGCGTGCGCGTCGTCGCGGTCAATCCCGGCCCGGTCGCCACCGACCGCATGGTCAAGATCATGAAGCGCAAGTCGATCGACATGCTCGGCGACGAGGCGCGCTGGCAGGAACTGTTCGACAAGTATCCGGGCAAGCGTCCCGCCACGTCGGAAGAGGTGGCCGACCTCGTCGCCTTCCTGGCCTCGCCGCGCTCCGGCTACACCACCGGCACGGTGGTCACCATCGACGGCGGCATCGCCTCGCGCGGCTCGGTGATCTGAGGCCCATGATGTCACAGGCCCTGCTGCGCAACCGGTATTTCGACGAGCTCTCGGCGACGCCCGGCCTCTTCTGGCTCGGTCAGAACACGAACCACATCGACAGTCATCCGGCGGTTCGCGAGGCGATGATCCGCTCTATCGAGGCGGGCGAATACAATGCCTATGCCCCGCCGCTGGGCTTCGAGGCACTGCGCGCCGCCATCGTCGCCGATCTCGGCACGCCCGGTGCCGAGGCGCTGGTGACCGAAGGCGGCGTCAATGCGCTGGCGATGGTGTGCCGGGCCCGCTGCAAGCCGGGCACGACGCTGGTGACCACCGACCCCACGTGGAAATGGCCCTGCCTGTTCGCCCGGCAGCAGGGCGCCGAGGTCATCGAAATCCCGATCTACGATGCCGCCTGCGGCTACCGCCTGACGGCCGAGGCCCTTCGCGCCCACGTCGACGAGCGGACCGCCATCATCTACGTGGTCGATCCCAACAACCCGCTGGGCATCCGCTACACGGCCGACGAGATCGCGGCTTTCGCGGCCATCGCCAGGGACTGCGGCGCGCTCCTGGTGCATGACTGCACCTATCGCGACTTCGCCGATGGCCACATGCCGGCGCTCCATGCCGCGCCCGAGGGCGCCGTCGTCACCCTGAGCTTCTCCAAATGGCTGGGGCTCGCCGGCCTGCGCATCGGCGCGCTGGTGGCCTCGCCGAGGCTGTTCGAGGAGTTCGCCGGAACCTCGTCCAGCGTCCTCGGCGCGAGCGTCATCGCGCAGCGCGCGGCGGCGGCGGGTCTGTCGGTCAAGCCGGAATGGATGGCCACCGTCCGCGGCATCGACCGGGCGAACAAGGCCATGATCCACGCGGCATCAGGCGCGATCGAGGGCCTCGCCCTGCCGATCTACCCCTCGCACGGCAATTTCCTGGTGCTGGAGACGGTCGATGCCGGCGTCAAGCCCGAGGCTCTCGTCGAATGCTATCGCCGCCAGGGCATCATGATCCGCCAGGGCACCTATCACACGCAGCGCTTCGGCGACCGCTTCGTGAAGGTCAGCACATCCGTGCCGCCGGCCTGGGTGGAGAAGTTCTGCACGCTTCTGCCGCAGATGGTCGTTGAGGCGCGGACCCTCAACGACCTGCCGGCACAGTTCTAACGGGAAAGCCGAAGCCATGGCGATAACCACCAAGGACGGCCTCACGCTGCATGTCGAGGAGGCCGGCAGCGGCACGCCGATCCTGTTCATCCACGAGTTCGGCGGCAACCATCTGAGCTGGGAGCCGCAGCTCAACTATTTCTCGCGGCGCCACCGTTGCATCACCTATGCCGCGCGCGGCTATCCGCCCTCGGACGTGCCGGCCGATGTTGCCGCCTATTCCCAGGCCAAGGCCGCCGATGACGCGGTCGCGGTCCTCGATGGGCTCGGCATCGACAAGGCCCACATCGTCGGGCTGTCGATGGGGGGCTTCTGCACTGTCCATTTCGGCCTCCGGACGCCCGAGCGCGCCCTGTCGCTCACGGTGGCGGGGGCCGGCTATGGCTGCGAGAAGCAGTTCGAGGACTATTTCCGCGGCGTCTCGCTGGAAGTGGCCGACAACTTCCAGCGCCTCGGCGCGCGCGAATTCGCCAAGATCTATGCGCTCGGCGCCAGCCGCGTTCAGTTCCAGAACAAGGACCCGCGCGGCTGGCAGGCCTTCGCCGAGCGCCTCGCCACCCATTCCGACATCGGCGCCGCCAACACCATGCGCGGCGTCCAGGCGCGCCGACCGTCCTTCTACGACCTCGAGGAGGAGCTGAAGCGCATGGAGGTGCCGACGCTGGTCGTCGTCGGCGACGAGGACGACCATTGCCTGCAGCCCGGCATCTTCCTGAAGAAGACCATTCCCGCCTGCGGCCTCTCGGTCTTTCCGAAGACCGGCCATACGCTGAACCTGGAAGAGCCGGCTGCCTTCAATTCGCTGCTCGCCGAGTTCATCGCACAGGTCGAGGCCGGTGCCTGGCGGAAGCGCGACCCGCGCGCCGATGCCGCGCAGGTGATGCGGACCAAGTAGCCCGATGGCCGACGCGCTGATCCACGCCGACCGGCTCTGGTCTCGCCTCATGGCCCTCGCTGCCATCGGCGCGACGCCGGCGGGCGGCGTCAACCGGCAGGCCCTCAGCGACGGTGAGATCGAAGCCTGGCGCCTCGTCATCGGCTGGGGCTGCGATGCGGGCCTGGAACCCGCGACCGATGCCGCCGGCAACCTGTTCCTGACGTTGCCGGGTCGCGACCGATCGCGGCCGCCGCTCATGCTCGGCAGCCATATCGACAGCCAGCCGACGGGGGGCAAGTTCGACGGCGCGGCAGGGGTCCTGGCGGCGCTCGAGGCCGTCGTCCAGCTTGGTGAGGCCGGTCTCGAGCCCGACGGCGACGTCACCGTCGTCGCCTGGATGAACGAGGAGGGCAGCCGCTTCGCCCCGGGCATGATGGGGTCGGAGGCTTTTGCCGGGGAGCGCAGCCTCGACGCCATTCGCGCGGTTCGCGATGGCCAGGGCATCAGCGTGGGCGAGGCGCTCGACCGCCTGCATGCGGCCTTCCCCGGCATGGCACGAAAGCCGCTCGGCTTTCCGGTCGCGGCCTATCTGGAGCTGCACATCGAGCAGGGGCCGGTGCTGGAGGCGACGGGCCGGGTCGTCGGCGTGGTCACGGGCATCCAGGGCAAGAAGACCTTCGAGGTTACGGTCTCCGGCGCCGAGGGCCATGCCGGCACGCTGGACATGGCCGACCGCCGCGATGCGGTCGCCGCCTTCGGTCGCATGGTCACCGCGCTGAATGCGGAGATCGGCGGCTTCGACGCCGTGATCAAGTTCACCATCGGCCGCGTCAGGGTCGAGCCCAACGCCCCCTCCGTCGTTCCGTCCCGTGTGGTCTTCAGCGTCGACCTGCGCCATCCCGACAATGCCGTGCTCGACACCACCGGGGCGCGGCTGACCGCGATCTGCCAGGAGCAGGTAGGGCCATGCACCGTCGAGGTCCGGCCCCTGGTCAGTGCTCCCTCGAACGATTTCGACGCGGGCCTGCGTGCGATGATCGCCAGGGCGGCCTCGGACCAGGGCCATGCCTTCATGGATATTCTGTCGGCGGCGGGCCACGATGCCCGCCATCTGGCCAAGGTTTGCCCCAGCGCCATGATCTTCATTCCGTGCCGCGGCGGCCTGAGCCATGTCGAGCACGAATGGGCCGAGCCCGCCCATGTCGCGGCGGGGGCGGCCGTGCTGGCGCAGGTCCTGCGCGAGCTGGTCGCCGTGCCGCCCGGCCCCCACGATCCCGCCGCCTGAACCTCCTGGGGAGACCCGCATGCTGGACACACCCGCCAAGATCGACATGGCCGACATGCCGGCCCAACGCGCGGCCAACCCGGCCGACGCGGCCCAGGGGCGCGCCCGCTATTTCAACTCGGGCAATGCTTTCAACATCAAGCTGCCGCCGGTGCCCGGCCACATCTTCACCGATCCTGCCGCCAGGGCGCTCGATCCCGCAACGCAGACCGGCTTCATCGCCTGCGACCAGTCGGCAGCCATGGACTGCCCCTTCGCCGCCACCACGCCCCTGATGCTGGCTCGCTATGCGGTGGTCGCGGCGGGCGACACGCTCGACGCCCATTTCATCGCGACCGGCGCCATCTGGTTCGTCATCGCCGGCAGCGGACAGTGCGACGTCGCCGGAGAGGGCCTGCATTTCGCGCCGGGCGATGTGTTCCTGACGCCCGGCGGCGCCAAGATGACTGTCTCCGCAGGGGCCAGCCGCGCCGTGCTCTGGGTCGTGACCAATGAGCCGCAGCTCGCCGTCGATCAGGCGCTTCCCCATCCGCCGGCGGGCGGCCCGGTCGAACCCGTGCACTATCCCGCCGCCGAGATCGCCCGTCAGATCGAGCTCATCTACTCCGCCACCACCAATGAGCAGACCTCCGGCATCGCCGTCATCTTCTCCTCAGACCGGCTGGAAGCCGCCCGCAACATCCTGCCGACGCTGACGCTCTCCCTCAACACCTTGCCGGCAGGCACCCACCAGCGCGCCCATCGTCACAATTCCGCGGCGATCACCCTGGTCGTGGGAGGCGAGGCCTGCTTCTCGATGGTCGACGGCCAGCGCTGCGACTGGAGCCCCTGGGCGACCCTGGTCACGCCGCCGGGCGCCCCCCATTCCCATCACAATGGCGGGCCCAGCCGGGCCCTGTTTCTCATCGTCCAGGACGGCGCGCTGCACTATCACGCCCGCACCATGGGCTTCGCGTTCCTGGAAGAGGCGGACTGAGCGCGTCTGTCGGTGCACCCGACGCGATGGCCCCTATTGCGGCGATGCGATCACGCGCCCGACGCGATAGCCGAACGTCAGGGCGGGTCCCAGCGTGATGCCGGCACCGGGATAATGGCCGCCCATGATCGAGGCCATGTCGCTTCCGCAGCAATACAGTCCGGCGATGGCCTCGCCGCTGCCGTCGAGGACGCGCCCGTCCGGATCCGTCAGCAGGCCCGAGGCGGTGCCGATGTCGCCGGGATAGACCCGGACGGCATAGAACGGCGGCTGGGCGATCGTGCCGAGACATGGATTTCCCGCGACGGCGGGGTCGCCATAGTAGCGGTTGTACTCCGATGATCCCTTGCCGAAGCCGGGATCGACCCCGTCCGCCGCCGCCTTGTTCATCTCAGCGACGGAGGCGTTCAGCGCGTCGGCAGGCATGGCGAGCCTGGTCGCCAGTTCGGCGATCGATGCAGCCTCGATCAGATAGCCGTCGCGGATGAGGTGCGCGCGGGGGCGCCCGCCGGGAAGGGCGAGGCCCAGGCCCCATCGATCGACGAACGGGCGGTCGGCGATCAGGAAGGCGGGAACGGTGGGGACGGTTTCGTGCGAGCGCAGCATGGCGCGGACGAACTCGTGATAGCTCGTCCCCTCGTTGACGAAGCGATGGCCCGCACTGTTGACGGCGATGAGACCCGGCTTCGCCCGATCCCAGATCAGGTGTGGAAAGCGCACCTGCTGGCCGTCTGCCTTGGTCCAGACCGAGACGGGGGCCCAGAAGGCGTGATCGGCCGGTGCCTCGAGAAAGGCCGCGCCGGCGGCTTCGGCGATGCGGATGCCGTCGCCGGCATTGCCAGGCGGCGACATCGACCATTGCCGCCCGGCCTCGACGCCCGGCAGGGACCGCCGCGCGGCGTCCCAGGGGAAACCGCCGGTCGCGACCACCACGCCGCGCCGGGCGGCGACGGTGCGCTCGCGGCCCTCATGGCGGATCGTCACGCCCGTCACCCGTCCCTCGCTCCGCACAAGGCCGACGAGCGGCGTCGCCGTCGCGATGGTGATCCCGCGATCCAGGGCGCTCTTCAGCAGCCGGCCGGCCAGTGCGTTGCCGAGCAGCAGGCGGGTGCCGCGATGCCAGCCGCGCAGGC
>Ga0208243_1001088_pt1 | contig 10373 bp, 14 predicted proteins | sample Subbio2Aug_QV12A_FD_184826 | JGI IMG/M metagenome (GOLD analysis project Ga0208243, IMG submission 184826) | Serpentinite rock and fluid subsurface biosphere microbial communities from McLaughlin Reserve, California, USA - CR12Aug_QV12A (SPAdes) | ecosystem: Environmental > Terrestrial > Deep...
CGACCAATCCATTCGATTTGCGGTTCGAGCGCTAATTCGCCGATGGAGCCACGGGCTCGATCAATCGAATTGCGCAGATCTTCAGCAAGCGTCGCCATTAAGCCCTGATCTCCGACCGCGCGGTCGCGAGCGCGCTCCGCCACGAAAAGCTCAAATTGGCGTTCGGCAAGCGCAGCTCCGCCCCAGCAACGAGGTTGGGGTCGACGATGAAGGTGATATCCACCGCATCGCCGAACCGTCGACGGAGACGGGCGCGCCACGTTTCGGCCGTTTCCGACTCGAGCGCCGAAGCCGTGGCCACGGTGAGGCCCGCGCTATCCCCGAACTGACGAACGAGGCCTTCCATCTCGGCTTTCGAAAGCCCTTCGAGATATTCGTCGATCTGTTCGAGCCATGCCTCCGACTGCAACTTCGTCGGCGCATCGGCGAGGAGCCGAAGCGCGATATCGGCGCCGAGATCGAGCGCCAAGTTTCGCGCCTCGGCGAGGGCCGTGGCTCGCTCCGTGGCGAGCGTCTTGCGCGCCGCATCTAGGAGCGTGGCGACTTCGACTTCGGCCTGAGCGCGCCGCGCTTGCGCCTCCTCCTCCGCTTGCGCCGCGGCAGTCCGGAGCGTGGCCTCGCGCTCTTTGGCGATGTCCTTGAATTCGGCCTCGATGGAGGCGAGTTGGTCTTTCGCCTTGTCTTCGGCCGCGCGGGCCTCGGCGTATTGCTTTTCGATCTCTGCGTGGCGCGCATCAAGCATGCGTAGCACCGGTTCGTATAGGAAACGGCGCATGAGCCAGACGAGGATGCCGAAATTGACCGTCTGGAGCCCGAGCGTCCACCAATCGAATTGCATTGTCAGCCCGTATATGGGTTGGCGAATAGCAACAGAAGCGCCACCACCAAGCAATAGATCGCCATGGTTTCGATCATGGCGAGCCCAACAAAAAGCGTGCGCGAAATGGCGCCGGCCGCCTCTGGCTGACGGGCGATCGCGTCCATGGCGGCGGCTACCGAGCGTCCTTCTGCAATCGCCGGCCCGATGGAGCCAAAGGAGACGGCGATGACTGCGCCGATGATGCTGATCAGCTTCAAGTCCATGGAACCCCCTTAGCCCGCTTCGACAGTGCCGATGGCGGCGCCTATGAAAACGGTTGCAAGCACGGTGAAGATGTAAGCCTGGACGATACCGACTAGAATCTCAAGGGCCATGAGCGGAATCGGGACGAAGAGCCCGGAGAGCGCCACAACGAGAGCGATGACGAACTCGCCGCTCATGACATTGCCGAAGAGGCGGATCATGAGCGAAAAGGTCCGTGTCAGTTGCGACACGATGTTGAGCGGCAGCATGATCAGCCGCGGCTTGGCGAAACTGGCGAGGTAGCCGAGAAGACCCTGCGCGCGCACGCCGAAATAATGCACCGATGCGAACACAACGAGTGCCAGCGCCGCGGGAGTCTCGAGCTTACTGGTCGGCGCTTCGGTGCCCGGCAGCACGCCGGAGAGATTGGCCGCGACGAGAAAGGTGAAAAGCGTGCCGAGCAATGGCAGATAAGGCCGCGGGTCGGTACGGATGACTTCCTCGATCTGCTCCATGACGCCGGTCACGAGAACCTCGACAATTGTTCCCGATCGATCCCTCCGCTGTCGCAGTCGGCGCGTCATCAGCCAGGCGCAGATCGTCAAGGCGAGCATGATCGCCCAGGTGGTCACGACGGCCCGCGTGATAGTGGCGGGACCGATCCGGAACAACACGGCGCTCGCCAGGGGCGAAGGCCGCTCCAAGCGGTCCGGGGGCGCTTTCGCTGCAGGCGCAGCCGGGGCCGCCGGAGCCGCAGGGGGCGGAGCAGGGGCGTTCTCCGCGATGGCCCTGTTCACTTCATCGAGCGCTTCTCGCGCCGAGGCGAGCTGGGGGTCGAGTTTCAACGCCGCTTCGAGATCTTGTCTCGCGCGATCGAGATCCTGTTTACTTTGAAAAACCTTGGCCCGATCAAGGAAAGCGACGGCGAACTTGGGATCAAGGGTTATGGCCTCGCTGAAATCGGCAAGCGCCTTGTCGAGATCGCCCTTGGCGGAAAAGGTCAGGCCGCGACCGTCGTAGGCGCTCGCTAGCCCGGGATCGCGTTTGATCGCCTGGTCGTAATCCGCGATCGCGTGATCGAGATCGCCCTTGGCGAGATACGCTCTGGCGCGGCCGCTGTATGCCGTCGTCAAATTCTTGTCGAGCTGCAGCGCTCTGGCGTAATCTGCAATGGCAGGGTCGAGATCGCCTTTCGCGAGATGGATCGACGCGCGCTCCGCAAAGATGAAAGCCGACTTCGGGTCGAGTTGCGCCGCCTTGTCGAGATCGGCGATGGCGCGCGCGAAGTCGCCTTTCGCTCGATAAGCGCCGCTCCGATTGACATAGGCGATGATCTGATTGCGCTTCGCTTCTCGATTCCCGCGAGCGATGATTTCGGCGCAGCCGGCGATCCGCGCATCGGTGTCGGCGCCGCGACATCTGGTCCAAGGGCCGCTCGCGGCCAACGTTGTCGCGCCCGTCGCGACGCACAGGGACGCCGCGAGCGCCAGGCGAACGAAAGGCGATTTCACGGATTTGACGAGAGAGGAAATGATCGAACGGCGCGCCATGCGTATGACCCAGCTCCTAACGGCGTCGTATATTGGCGTGTCGCGCCGCTCGCCGACTCGACCGCGTAACCCGCTTTCACCCTCAACGCTTGGCGGTTCATCACTTCCTCCATGGTCGGCGCACACAAGGCCGATGCGCTGGCGTCACTCGTCCTACTTCGCCGAATGCAGGGCGACCCCACGCGCCGCGAGGAAACCAAGAAACATGCTCAACAGTGGAATCGCGCCGAGCTGCGCGGAAAGCCCCAAGAGGATTATCGCCGCCCCGTAGCGACCTAATGTGAAGGCCAAGAGAAACATCCAACGGTTCCCCGCGGCTATCCCCACTGCGGTTCGACGCAAGGCGGCAAAATAGACGCGCCCAAAGACGAATCCGGCGCACGCCATCGCCAAAGCGAGCCCGGCGATCGAAGGGAAGGCGTCATGAGTCATTCGCGGTAAATTCTCTTCCAGGCAAGGGTGCAGCCGAGCGCCAGGCCGGCCACGAGCAGTCCCAAGGTCCAGAATATTCCCGAGGCGAACCGGTGGTCGAGCCAGCGCCCGGCGAAAACGCCGAGCAGAGTCGGCGCAACGATCGTCCAACCGAGCACGCCGATCATCGCCAAGTTCAGGCCAAGCGGCCGTTCACCCTCCTGCCGCCAGCGCGCGCGCCGTTCGCGCCGCCTCTTGACGGCTTCATGGAGGCGCTCGTGGTTTTCTGGCTGCTGGATCATTGGCCGAGACCATCGAACCGCGGAGCGCTTGTCCCGCCGGGAGAGCCCGGAACACGTTCGGATTTGAGAAAGTGGCAAATCTGCCGTATCGCCGCAAGATGGAGCCGCTCGCTGTCCGTCCGTGCAGCCCGCTCTTCCTCGATTCCCCGGCGGAAAGCAACGAGCACCTCGGTTTCGAGGCGGTGCAGGTCGTCTCCAAAAACCGCCTCCCGCGTTGCGAGGACGACGGCGTCGCCGCCACGCGCTTCAAGCATTCCGCCATATACGGCGACGTGATGCTCGGCTCCGTGCTGATCACGCCATGTCACCACGGAGACCGCGAGCGCAGTCAGAAAGTCAGCATGCCCGGGCAGGAGCCCGAATGCTCCCGTTTCATCTTCGGCTCGCAGATGCAAAACGTTGTCGGCTTCCAAGACGATCGCGAGCGGCGTGGCGACGGTGAGCTTCATGAAGCCGCTCCCGTTGTCTGGGCTTCTTTGCGCCGGGCCTCATCCAAGTCGCCTACCATATAGAGAGAGCTCTCGGCCCAATCATCGGTCTCGCCGTTCAGAATGGCGCGGCAACCGGCAAGCGTCGCCTCGAGTTCCACCGAGCGGCCGGACTTACCGGTGAAGGCGACAGTCACCATGAAGGGTTGGGTCAAAAATCGCATCAGGCGACGCGCGCGCTTGACCGTATCCCGGTCTGCGGCGCTCAACTCCTCGATGCCGAGCAGTGCGATAATCTCCCGGAGCTCACGGTAATGGGCGATCGCTTTGCGAACGTCCTGGGCAATCCGGTAATGAGTTTCTCCGACGAGGCGAGGATCGAGAAGGCTCGATGTCGAGGCGAGCGGGTCGACTGCCGGATACATGCCTTCGCTCGCCATGTCGCGCGACAGCACGATCGATGAGTCAAGGTGACTGAAAATCTCCGCCACCGCCGGATCCGTGAAGTCGTCCGCTGGCACATAGACCGCTTGAATCGATGTTATGGCCGCGCCCGCGACGGAAGCGATGCGTTCCTCGAGTTCGGCGATCTCGCTGGCGAGCGTCGGTTGGTAGCCGACGCGCGAAGGCAATCGGCCGAGTAGACCCGATACCTCGCTGCCGGCCTGAACCAGGCGGTAGACGTTATCAATGAGCAACAGCACATTCTCGCGAGCCGTGTCTCGAAAATATTCGGCCATGGTGAGCGCCGTCAGCCCCGCCCGCCAGCGGGCGCCGGGCGGCTCATTCATCTGTCCGAATACGAGCGCGGTGCGCTCGAGCACGCCGGACTGCCGGAGTTCGAGCAAAAGCTCATGTCCCTCGCGGGAGCGTTCGCCGATCCCGGCGAAGACCGAAATTCCAGCGTGTCGCTCAACGGTCGTGCGGATCAATTCCATGATGAGCACGGTCTTGCCAACGCCGGCGCCGCCGAACATGGCCGCCTTGCCGCCCTTCACGAGCGGCGCGAGGAGGTCGATGACCTTAATGCCGGTTGCGAACGACTCGAGAGTTCCCACAAGCTTGTGGATTTCAGGCGCCGCCGCGTGAATCGGACGGCGCTCTATGTCGGCAGGAAGCGCCGGCCCTCGGTCTGCGGGGTCGCCGATCGAATTGAGCAGCCGCCCCAATACGGCTTCTCCCACGGGCACGCTGATCGCGACCCCCATGGCGCGCGCGGGGACGCCGCGGTTCAGGCCGGCCGTGTTCGAGAGCGCAACGGCGCGCACTGTATGGGCGTCGAGATGTTTCTGCACCTCGGCGATAATTGGGTCTCCACGATCCCATTCGATCGCCACGGCTTCGTTGATCGCCGGCAAGGCGCCGGACGCGAACCGCACGTCGATCACCGAGCCGTGAACAGCTGTGACCCGTCCGAGAAGAGCTCCGCGCCTGTCCTCTTGTTCCACGATCATCACCGCCGCCGAAGCGCTCGATTGGCCGATCGCCTGAGCTGGTACAGAATGCTTTTATAAATGATTCGGTTCAAGCGATTGACTGAGACAATCGAAGGAAGCAGTTCTTGACAAGGGGTCAAGCAGGGCTTTGGCGAGCAAATTGCAACCTCGAGCGAGGGGGTCCTCAGTTGATTGTCGAAATCGTAACGCAAGCGGACAGCCGGTTGTGGCCGCAGCGATCAGTTTGATGAATTGTATTTGCGGCCGACTGCGCCGTCGTGACGCTGCGATCGGCGCCGGGCAAGCGTCAGAGGAGTGCGTGGCTTCGGGATCCTGTGGATGAAATTGTATCGCGCGACCTGATAGCTTGGATCGAAGCCGTAGAAGTTGAGCCGCATGCGAGCAAGCTCTTCAGCGCGATAGGCCGCGAGCGGCTTTCCGCTTCTTCGGCTTCGCACCGCCGGCGCTTGTCGGCAAACCGCGCGTCGAATCCCTTATCCCTCGAGAGCGCGTGGGCGAGCGACGCGATCGCGGCCGGATCCGCGCGCGCCGAAGACAGCAGGATGCGAGCGATCAGCAATGCGAGCGATCAGCCGAGTCGGCGGGCGTCCACGACGCGCAGCGGCAGTCGCGCCTGCGTGATCCGGCGCGCGTCCCTCTCCACTCTCGAATGAACTCAAATAAGTTGCGTGAATCTTGCGCTCTAGCCGTTCAGGAAATTCAGGCCCGCAGCTTCGCCGAGCGCGAAGCCATCGCAGGGTAGCGCGCCTACACTGAGACCATGCGCTCGCCGAACGATGCCGTGAAGGCGAATATCGCCGCCGAAAACGAGCGCGAGAGAGACCGCGGCCGAAGGATAACGGCCAATGACGTCGCGCGCGCGAGGGCGGGCCGGTGCCTATGACCGGGCGGCGATCATGCGCGATGCGCACAGACAACGCTAAAAGGTCGGGGCCCCCAGCCCCACACCGCCCTCGCCCTGTTCGCCAACATAGCCATAATAGGCTGGCGGGCGGCCATAGGCTGCGGCGCCCATGGTCCCGCCATAACCGCCATAGGCGTACGTCGCCGGCCGCGCGCAACCGTATCGCGCCCATCCGCGATGCCTATGCCAGTCCTTGGGCCAGCCGGAATGCCAGCCGTAGTTCCGGGCGCCCCGGTAATGTGCGTCCGCCATGCTAGGGAGACCGACCCCCGCGCAAGTCGCGATCGCGGTCGCCAGGGCCAGACTTTTGATGCGGTTCGAGGACATATGCTCTTCCTGCCAAACGAAATCCCGTCGCTCCGGGATCACCACCGCGGCGTTGAGATCGCACCGAGATTGCGGGGTAAATTGGATTGAACGGCGCTTTGTCAAGCGCGGCAGCAGGAGGTCTTGAGCCCCGCGTGCGCCTGCGGCGGGCGGACTAGCTTCTAGGTGCGCAGAAGAGACCGTCGGGCTCAACACCGGGGCCATGGGCACTAAACTTGTGGCGCAAGATTGCGGCTGGTCGATCAGGTCGGTAAGGCGGATGTAGCTCAGCCCATGAGAGTTGTTGTTTAAAGCGTCTGCGTCCACGAGACCGCGAGGAGGTCTGTGGCATCCTCGTCGCCGACCGAGAGGGCGACCGCACACACACCGAGGTCCAGGCTTGGCTCAAGGATCTCGGGCGGGAGCTTGATCACGAGGTTTGGGTAGCCGCCAACGATCGCGGCCCACAACGGAGGACAGCTGGGCGCGGAATGCTTGGACTCGCTTCCTGTTTCAATAGAAAACGCCCCGAGCGTGGACTCGATCCGTCTCATTGACATCCAGTGGATCGATAGGGACCGCACTCGCGTGATGGCGGCGTTCGAAGTAGGGCATATAACGTCAATCTACTCCGGCATCGTCTGCATGCTCGATCTTGCTTTGAGCAGCGATCTGCATGCGGCAGACGGGCTCTTTCTCGTTGCGCCCGATGCGCGTGAAGGAGAGGTTCGTGCGCAGCTCCGGCGGCCTGCGTCAGTCGCGTCGCCGATTTGCAGGTGCGCTACTTACCATATGACGATCTGGAAAAGCACCGCGACGCTATCGCTTGCTTCGGAACGGGAATTAAGGGCATCCAGGCCATTTCACGAGCACTGTCACACTAAAGGTTAAGGGTTCGGTTACGCTCGCGTCTCGACCGTGGGGCAGACCCTCGAAGGGTAGCTCGAACAGCTGAGGACCGCCGGCTTCGCGATAATCCATCGGGAAGGTTCGGGCGCGAAGGCGGACTGCAAGGATTTGGGGAGGCTTCTCAAGTTCCGTGCTTCCGGCGACGCTATGCGATAACCAGGATCGAGTGCCTCGCCGGCCGACTTTCGAGTCGTTCGCGATCGTCAAACGCATCGTGGGCGTGGGCGGACAGTTCCGGGAGCTTTGCCGAACCATGGCCGGACACCTCCATAAGCACGGACGGCTGATGGTCGGCGTGATAGACGGCCTGGCCGATGTGGGCGCCTGACTTGATCCGCACATGTACCAGCGAAGGGCGGGCTGGGCAAGGGAGCGCGGCCAGCACGTGGGCGAGACCGGCGAAGATGACCCTCGCGCAGAAACAGGAGGCCGGCCGACGGCGAGCAGACGGGGAATCCGTGGCCGATCTTGCCCGCTTCTGGCGGTAGTAGCGCCGACGCCATCTACAAGGCCGCCGCGAATGGCTGAGGCCATGCGGTGGCGAACAAGCGCAACACCGGCCTGACCGAGTTCGTGCGCCGCGAGGCCTTCGAGTCGACCGAAGCCGAAGTGCTCAGCCGGCCCGACCCCGCAGCAGTCAGGCTTCTCGGCCGGCTCGCTTTCGAGAAGGATTATCTGGGAAAGGGGACGCCGCATCCCAGCGCACCCGATGAAACGCGAGAACAGAGAACAATTTGTCCGATTCTGGGCTCTCTCACGAACTCACGCACCTTATTCGCCAGAGGGCAAGGTCGCGTCGGAGACGAAGGTCATTGGGTGCACTGATGATCGCCACGTATTCGGAAGCTCATCGACGACTGAATCACCTTCTTGGATTCTTCTTCGTTAGCTGCGCGGTAGAGATTCTCCTTGGCGTCATCCATCGCAATTGGTGGCTTGCAGCTGTTTGGTTGGTGGCGGGATCCATAGGCGGTGTAATTAGAGTCGCGGTGAGCCAGTGCGCCGTCACTCCCAGCACCCCCGAAAACAATGAATTTGCCAATGAGCTTGCCGACCAGCGTGCGTTCACCGGCAAATTTCTGAAGTTCACCAGTCTACTCGCGGCGACTGTGCTGGCAGCTGGGTTCGCACTTGGGAATCCGTGGTGGGGCAACCTGCTCGCCGCCGTTATTACATGGTTCGCAAGCATGTTCGGTATAGCGCTCCTATGCGCCCCTCGAAAAAATGGAGAGAGGGACGTAGTCGAATAGCAATCTTTGCAGCTGACCGAAAATATTGATTGATTTCAGTCAGTTGTTATTCCTTTGCATTTACGAGATTTGAGGGGATCACGATGGCCTGGACAAAAATCACCGGCGGAAAGATCAGCGTGACGGACTGCGTTACACAAGTCCCCAGTGAGTCAGGAATCATAGTCTTTGATGTAAGAGTCTTCTCTGATTGGGGTCGTCAGAGTCAAGCTGCTCCTGTTCTTACATCCGCGATCGGTGGCTTTTCGTTCCCGTAGGTTACTCGCTTCTCTTCGCGGTCGGCGCGAAGGCCGCCGCATGATGGGGTCAGAAGAGCAAAACGTCTCAATCTGTTTTACGACCTTGCCGGCTTACGCCGGCAGGCTCAGGACTCTAAACGAGATCGCTTTGCCCATCGTCCCCACGGGAACGACGCCTTCCGCTCGCGCGGATTCGAATTCCAGCTGGTTCACTCTCTTTTATGCGGTTGCGGCGATCATCCTTGAGGCGCCAGCGGCAGAGGCCTTTTCACACCCGAACCGGAACTCAGCGCCGTCGATCCACATCCGATGGAGGATGGTCGCAAGCTTGCGGGCGACCGCGACCCGGGCTCTCGCCATGCCGCGACGCTTGGCGACCGCCATGCCCCAGGCGCGCAAGCTCGACCATTTCTTGCTGCTTACCAGAAGCGAATGCGCCGCCTCATAAAGAGCCGTGCGCGCCAGTTCGTCGCCGCATCGGCTGACACGCCCTTGGACGTCAGTTTCGCCAGATTGATAGCGTCGCGGAGTTAGCCCTAGGTGAGCGCCGACATCCCGGGATTTTCCGAACCGTTCCGGCTGATCGATCGTCGCTCGGAAAGCCAGAGCCGTCAGGGGACCAACGCCCGGAGCGCTCATCAAGCGCCGGCAGATGGGCTCATCCCGCACGACGTCGAGAATCAGTTTGGTCAGTCTCGCGAACTCGCGCAGCATCACGCCGAGAATTTCGAGCAGAGGGTCGATCATGCGCGCCAGAGCATCATCGCCCCCGATCAGCTCTCGGGCGCGGACGATAAAGTCCTTACGCGCCGGCGTTCCAAGTTTGAGGCCGGTTTCGCGCAAGATCGCCCGAACCACGTTCTCAATCGACCGCATCTCGTTGAGAACAGTTCGGCGCGCGATCAGCGGCGAACACCAGGAACGACATGTCGATGTCTTTACGTGTACCGCACGGAACCATCCGGTCCGCATGATTTGCGCGATAGCGCGCGCATCGTTGCGGTCGGTCTTGTTCGGCATGGCGCCCATGGCCGCCTTAGCTCGTCGCGACTCGATGCAGATCGCTGGCCACCCGGCGGCTTTCAACTCGCCATGCAGCCACGCCGTCAATGAACAAGCCTCCAACCTAAACGCTCAAGCGGCAGGCCGAGGGTCGAGAAAAGAGCGTCGAGCGCTTCCGGTTCGCTGGCGGCGCGCGCCTCCTTGAGGATTTGTCCAGTCTCTTCGACCACGCAAATCGCCGTCTCTTCCAATGACACGTCCAGTCCGGCAAAATACTTCATGGCTGCCCCTTCCTGATGCTCGTGGCGATTCGACACCGACCACGTTCTCACATCTCGATAGGAGCAGCCGCCTTCAACATCCCTCGGCCGAGACCCCAATCACCCCATCTGACTGACTCGAAATGATCCTGTTTGCTGTCAAGTCCTTGCGATGCGCCGCGTGAGCGTGCGGATGTTGGCGACGAACACCCAAGCGACGGCGCTGGCGATTGTGGCTTCGAAGTCCTTGGCGAGGCGGCGGCAGCGTCCAAGCCAAGCGAAGGTCCTCTCG
>Ga0208243_1001089_pt1 | contig 10358 bp, 8 predicted proteins | sample Subbio2Aug_QV12A_FD_184826 | JGI IMG/M metagenome (GOLD analysis project Ga0208243, IMG submission 184826) | Serpentinite rock and fluid subsurface biosphere microbial communities from McLaughlin Reserve, California, USA - CR12Aug_QV12A (SPAdes) | ecosystem: Environmental > Terrestrial > Deep...
AATAGTAAAAGCAATGATGTACAGGATGCTGTACTTGCAAAAAAAGATGCACGATTGATCTATTTTAAAACAGGTTATAATGCCGGCCCTGCCGGTGCTTCAAGAAAGGCGCTTATATATCTGTTTAATATGGGTTTTGAATGGGTAATCTGGGGGGATGATGATGACCCGCCACTTTTCCCTGATTCGATCAAACGAATAATGGATATTATTGTAGATTACGGGGGGCAAGAGCCATTAGGGATGATCGGTGCAGTAGGAGCGAATTTTAATTATTTAACCGGGAAAATAAAAAAGCTGAAACACCAGCATTTGAACGGTATAAAATATGTTGACAGTATTGCTGGCAATATGCTTCCGATCATTCATCGATCAGTTTATGAGAAAGGTATTTTGCCAGATGAGCGGTTGTTTTTTGGTCTCGAAGAATTAGATTTTTCACTGGCTATCCGTCGGGCTGGTTTCGCCATTTGCGTTTCAGGCGATGAAATTCATCGTTATCGTTCTTACTGGAATCGATTAACTAATCATCGATCCGCTTCAATAAAACGCAGTTTTGCTACTTTATGGCGAGAGTATTACAGTTTGCGTAATCTTCTTTACATATTAGCGTATAAAGAAAAAAGAATTTTGCCTTTTATACATGTTGTAGTTCGAAATCTTTTAAAAATTCCTTTTGGGTTTACGGTTAGCTATAAATATGGCCGTTTACAAGCACTGATGATTTTAAAAGCGTTTAAGGATTTTGGTCTCGGCAAAATGGGTCGACAAATTGAGCCTCAGAAGAAGGTAAGCAATTAAGGTAATTTATGAATGTTGTAGGTATACTTGTTACATATAATCGTTTATCCGTTTTGCTTGATACAATTGCAAAGCTAAACAGGCAAACGATTAAAGTGAGTCATTTGGTTGTAGTTGATAATAACAGCAGCGATGGTACAAAAACGTACTTTGAACAGAATAAAGTTGCTTCTGTCAGTTATCATCGTATTGAGCAGAATATCGGTTTTGGCGGAGCGCTTGCTGAAGGGATGCAATTTGCAAGGAAGCATTTTGATTTTGATTATTACTGGCTGATGGATGATGATTCGCAACCTGCATCAAACGTATTAGAAAAGTTGCTGCAAAAAATGTATACCGGACAATACGGAATTACAGGAGTGGAAGGTTACCGTTATTCTTATTTCACCAAGAAACGTCTTATAACTGATCAACAAAACACCGAAATTATTCTTATTGATAATGCATTGGTGTGCAAAAAAGCTGCCGATAATGTTGGCTATCCACGTGCAGATTATTTTATGATGTGTGAGGATTATGAATATTGTTTGCGTCTTCGATTGCATGGATTTGCGATTGGTATGGTTCCTGATTTACATGTGGAACGTTTACACCTTGGTTCGGGGCGCTTCTCTCATTCATCGATGTGGCGGGGATATTATCACGCACGCAATCATTTATTGATCCTGAATGAATATTTCAGCTTCCGAGGGCTTGTTTATTATATTGTAACGCAGACAAAATACCTTGCAGCCTCGCTTTTAGCAAAAGATCGGTTTCAACGAATTTATTATCGTTTAACAGGTATTGTGCATGGTGTCGCAGGGCGCAAAGGAAAAAGCCTGGATCCTGCCAGTTTGAAATTTATAACAAATACTTCTTGCTAGTAATTTGAAAGTTCTTTTTACGCTCGACACCTTAATGGGCGGTGGTACCGAAACCAGTACCCTCGAATTAATCAAACGCTTTGATGCATCGATTGATGTAACCGTTTGTTATTTCTATCCGAAACATGATCTGTTAACTTCATATCGAGCAGCCGGAATAAAGGTTCAGTTCCTGGATCTGAAGGGCAGTTATTCTTTCTTAACAGGTATCCGAAAGTTGCTGCAATTGATTCAGCGGGAGCAACCTGATGTACTTGTTACATCCCTTTACCGGGCTTCAATCATCAGTCGTATTGCTAGTTTCATCACAGGAATACCATTGGTTGATACGATGGTGAATGACAGTTACGGTGAAGGAAAACGCAAAGAGTTTCCGGGTTTGCAAATCGGGAAATTCTGGTCTGTTTATTTATTAGACAGGATGACTGCGTTTATTCCGAAATTATGGATCAGCAATTCGGTTTATTTATCAAAACAATTAGGTAAACAGTTAGGGATTGAATCAAATAAAATCAAGGTTCTATACAGGGGGCGAGATACACAACAAATTAAAGCCTGGCAACAGCCTTCCGATAATCAACCATTTCACTTTATCAGTATTGGTCGATTGTACAAACAGAAAGCACAAGGTGATCTGATTCGTGCGTTCAAGTGCTTTCATCAACGATACCCGCAAAGCTGTTTAACTATTTTGGGCGAAGGACCTGAGCGTACTTATTTAGAGCAGTTGATCCTGGAGTTAGATGTATCAGCTGTTGTTTATTTACCTGGCAGGGTCACAAATGCGTGGGAGCAATTGTATACAGCCAACTGTTTTGTATTGCCATCGCTTTATGAAGGTTTTAGCGGCGCTTTAGTAGAAGCAATGATTGCCGGTATTCCTGTTATTGCATCGGATATTCCTATGAATCTTGAAGCCGTTACACATCATGAGACGGGTTTTATTCATGCTGCAGGCGATGTGGATACTTTATATGCAGGCATGGAAGAGGTATTTCTGCATTATGAGGAAGCAGTAAAGATGGGAGGAGCAGCAAGAAGGAAGGCGTTACAGCAATACGAAGTAAACAGCATTACACTGCAATACCTTTCGATGTTAAAACAGGTAGCAAAAAAGTCCAGATAATATTTCATGCGCATTCTTCAACTCATTCAGAAAAAACAACTTCGTGGAGCCGAAGTATTTGCCTGTCAGCTTTCGCAGGAGTTAGAACGGAATGGGCATGAAATAATGCTTGTAGCCTTACTGGATGCTAATGTTGAATTGCCTTATGATGGGCAGGTACATGTGATTGATGCAAATTTAAGTCAACGTTTTTTTGACATAAAGGCCTGGAAAAAATTAGCAGAACTGATTCGCCTGTTTGATGCTGATCTTGTGCAGGCCAATGCAGCGGATACGCTGAAGTATGCCGTTTTCTCGCAATTGCTTTTTCGTTGGAAAGCAAAAATTGTTTTCAGGAATGCCAACAAGATGGGGGATTTTATCCGTTCATCTTTTACCAGGCTGCTAAATCACTTTTTTCTGAGCAGGGTTCAATTGGTGGCTTCGGTAAGTGAAGAATGCAGGATTGATTTTTTGCAAACGTTTAAACTTGCAAAGACTCCCTGTTTAACCTTGCCGATTGGTATAAACAGTTCGGCCGTTATCGGTTATCCTGATCTTGCAGCATTCGGACTTCCCAAAGACAGACCTGTGTTTTTAAGTGTTGCCGGTTTTGTGCCCGAAAAAAATCATGCAGGATTGATTCGTATTTTTCAGCAGATCCATCAACAATATCCTTTGGCTTGTTTGCTGTTGGTGGGTCAGGGACGCTTGCAATCAACAATTCAGCGCCAAGTACATGCTGCGGGTCTTACAGATGTTGTTTTTTTTGCAGGTTCAAGAACGGATGTTTTGCAGTTGATGCCTTGCTGCACAGCGTTGCTGATGCCCAGTCTTATTGAAGGATTGCCGGCTGTGATATTAGAGGCATTTAAAAGTAAGCTGCCGGTTGTTGCCTATACTGTAGGAGGAATACCGGAGGTATTGACCGAAGAAACAGGGTGGCCAATCAAAAAAAATGACGAAGCTGCATTTGTAAGGGCTGCCGGTAAGTTGTTGTTAGCAGATAGTACTCAGCTGTCAACCAAAACAAATCAAGCATATGATTTCGTGATGAAAAGTTATTTAAATGAAACGATTGCATTGAAATTTATTGATGCTTATCATACAATAGTACATGCCGGTTAAAGTATTACAGCTTATTAAATCGCTTGGGCGGGGTGGGGCAGAGATGCTGTTACCCGAAACCTTGCAACATCACAACAAAGAAGCGTTTGTATTTTATTATGCCTATTTTCTTCCCTGGAAAAATCAACTGGTGCATGCGCTTGAAGAGAAAGAAGTTAAAGTGCAATTATTCCCCGCTAAAAACAACCTGCAACTGTTGTTGCAGGTTCGGCAACTGAAACAGTTTGTTGAGCAAAATGGAATTGAATTGATTCATTGTCATTTGCCCTGGGCCGGATTTGCAGGCAGATTGCTGCATATGTGGACAGGTATACCGGTTGTTTATACAGAGCATAACAAACAAGAGCGTTATCATTTTCTTACACGGCTGCTGAATAACATCAGCTTCAACAAACAATCGAAGGTAATTGCGGTTTCTAATGATGTTGCGTTGTCTATAGCAAAAAATATCCGTCCCAAAGTTCCGGTACAGCTTATTCAAAATGCTGTTGACACAACAAAATTTCAGCCGGAAGCAAACTTGCGATTAGGTTTACGTACGCAGTGGGAAATTCCTGCAAATGCGTTGGTGATTGGAACGGTTGCGGTTTTTCGTTTTCAGAAACGTTTGGAAGAATGGTTAGAAGTGTTTGCTGCAGTTGCTGAAAAACATCCGCAGGTGCGTGGCATTATTGTGGGGGCTGGTCCTTTACAAAGTGAGATTGAAACAAAAGCCCGACAATTAAAACTGCAGGGGAAATTATTAATGCCGGGTTTACAAACAAATGTAAAACCCTGGCTTGCGGCGATGGATGTATTTATGATGACCTCGCAATTTGAAGGGCTGCCGATTGCATTGCTGGAAGCGATGAGTATGGGCTGTATTCCTGCATGCACCGCAGCAGGTGGAATTGGTGAAGTAATTACCAATCAAAAAAACGGAGTACTTGTTCCTGTTGATGCATGGCGGCAGTTGATTCCTGCTATAGAACAATTAATCAGTAATCCACAACAGCAGGAACGTTTTGCAGTTGCTGCAAGAGAAACGGTTGTTAATCGATTTAACATGCGAAGAATGGTGGAGGAACTGGAAAAGATGTATAGTGAAGTTACAGGTAGTTATTAATGCAAGATATGTTTACGATACGTCAAGCTACTGAACTGGATATTCCGGCGATCGTTTCATTGCTGAAAAAAAGCTTAGGCGAAACATCCAGTATAAAAACAGAGGCGTATTGGCGATGGAAACATATCGATAATCCGTTTGGGGTTTCCCCCGTATTGTTAGCTGTAGACGGGGAACAACTTATTGGCGTACGTGCTATGATGCAATGGCAATGGCAAACAGGAGTTATTGTACATCATTGTTTACGTGCAGTAGATACAGCTACTCATCCACAATATCAGGGCAAAGGAATTTTTCGGCGACTAACTGAAACATTGCTGGAGCAGGCAAGCGCAGAACAATATCAGTTTGTTTTCAATACTCCTAATTCAAAGAGTTTACCGGGTTACTTGAAAATGGGCTGGACTGTTTTTTCGCATGCACCTGTATATATCAGGCCTGTTGCCGGCCTGAATTTACAAGCATCAAAAAACTGGAAATATTATCAACAGGTATTAGCAGCTCTTACGGCTGAAGATTATTTTTCTGCATGCTTATTTCCCAACCAGTTACATACCCCCAAAACATGGGCTTATTTAAACTGGCGTTATAAGCAATGCCCGTTAAATGATTATGGTCTGGTGTCGGGTTTTATTTATGGTTTACCGTTTGGGATCATCATCAAACGAAAAAAGCGGGCTCGGTTTTATGAGTTGCGCATTTGTGATTACTGGTTGGCTGATGCCTCTTGCTTACCGTTGATGCTTGATGCTGCTGTAAAGGCAGCACGTGAAACAGGTTGTTTGTTTTTAAGTATGTGTTTAACGGGTGAGCAGAAGCAGCACAGTTTCCGAAAGCTGGGTTTTGTTTCGATTGAAAAAAGATCGCCGGTTATTACTATACGTACATTACAGGATACAAGCTCGCAGTTTATAAACACAACAGCAGATCGCTGGCATTTTCAGACGGGCGATCTGGAACTTTTTTAATTCTCATGGATCTTTTCTTTGTTATTCTGTTTATTGCAGGTTTGTATGCTTTGCAGCGTAATGTGTGGGTGAAACGTTTAGATAATACTGCAAGCAGTTTCTTAGATATGCTTTTTATTATACACCTCGCTTTATTTGCGGTGTATATTATTTATGCATACCTCACAGCCTCCGATTCATTTAACTACTACCGTGTAGCTTCAGAATCGGAAAGCTGGATGGCTTTGTGGGGAACGCAAACTGATTTCATGAATTTCATTACCTGGCCCTTTGCCCATTTACTTGGACTAAGTTACAACTCGGTGATGTTGATCTTTTCTTATATCGGATTTCAAGGGATTGTGTTATGTTATTTGGTGGCCAAAGAAAATATACCCCGCCTGCGACCTATTACCGGATCTTTCAGCATTCTTGAATATTTATTTTTGTTGCCTAATCTGCATTTCTGGTCTTCTTCTATTGGAAAGGGAAGTGTGATGTTATTCGCTGTTGGATTATTGTTGTTTGGGTTAAGCCGTTTTAATGTTCGTAAACTTTATATATTATGTGGCGCTGCATTAATGTTTGCTGTTCGGCCACACATTTTATATGCCTTTCTGTTAGGAACAGCTGTAGCTGTTTTGTTTTCATCAAAGGGGTTAAAAACCGGAGCCAAAATCGGGTTCTTTCTGTTGGCAGTAGTTTTCCTTTACTTTATTTCGGATGATGTAACAGAGTTAACAGGCGGGAGCGGGTTAGATGTGTTCAATTCAAAAATGCTGGAGCACAGGAATGCCGAGTTGAGTAAAAGTACTTCGGGGGTAAGCACCGGCGGTAACCAGTTGGTGAAACTGTTTACATTTTGGTTTCGTCCCTTGTTTGTGGATGCACCCGGAGCATTGGGAATAATCGTATCCTTTGAAAATGCTTTTATGTTGTATTTGTTTGTATTCATGTTGCGTAAGGGGTTTAAGAAATGGAGGCTTTTGAATACCTATTACCGCATTCTTGTATTTTCTTTTTTGTTTGGCAGTATTGCATTAGCCCAGGTGGGGGGGAATCTGGGTATCATTATGCGGCAAAAATCGCAGATCATGCCTTTGTTTTTTATAGTTTACGCCTACACGGTTGCTTTGCAGCAGCGTCGAATGGTATAACTGCTTTTTCCTTTTACTATTTAACCGAATAAACTACTATAATGAGTAATGGTATTCAATTTAGCTTTGTACTAAAGCCCTGTTTCATGAAAATAAGAGTTTCTAATCTGCTTCTTTTATCCTCCCTTTTTATCAGCAATGTATTTGCACAAGACGGACGTTTATCGCAGGTATGGTCGATGCCTACTATGATGAACCCCGCTTTAAGTGGTCGATTTGAAGGGAAATTAAGAGGTGGCTTTGGCTACAGTGGTCAATCGAGTAATATCAGCGCAACCAGTCATCAATTTGGTTTCATTGATACTCGCATCGATACAAGGCGCAGAAGAGAAGGGGAGTTTATTGGATTGGGTTTTTCATACTATCAATACGGTACCAGTTCAAATAATGCGATTAAAGCCAGCTTTTATGGTTTAACCGGCGCTTATCATATGAATCTTTCAAATGACGGTGTGCACAGTGCCGGGTTTGGAACGCAGTTTGTATATGCTTCGGGTGTTTCAACTGAAGCGAGAGGTATTACCGTTTTTGATAAAGAAGTAAATGGAGGTGGCTTTCGCTGGACGAATATTATCCAGCCTCCAAATGTTGTTTCTGCCCCAAGAAACATAAAGCGGGCTTCTTATTTTGATTGGAATTCCGGTGCCTACTATCGTTTCAGCGGCGATCATATTATTCTCGACGCTGGTTTAGGTGCTTATCATTATCTGCATCCTAAAAATTCCATCAGCCGGCCAGATGTAGAAAGCCGTTTACGTGGGCGAATTACCTTTCAAACTGCTATGACCATTGCATTAGATGATTACCGTTCGTTGTACATTAATAATATTTTCTGGAAAGAGGGATTATATTGGAACAGTCGTGCATTAGATGCTAATAATATTGTTACAAACTGGTCGGGTGTTGAGTGGAAGCGGAGTTCAGACTTTAATGTGTTTTACGCTGATTTTGGATTATACACCCGTTCATTTAAAACAGTGATGCCTTACATCTCTGTAAATTCTCCCACTGGTTTAAATCTTCGCTTGTCGTATGAGCATCCTATTAATGCGAAGATTACGGAAGCAATTTCATCGTACACAACGAAGCGATTGGAGCTTGCTTTGCACTATACACTCTTTAAGGATAAAAATCGTAAAGAAATCAATGCGTATGTAAATACCGATTACGAAAAACAATTTAACGAAGAATATCAACGGCGTCAACGGTATGTTGCTCCTCCTGTTATCGTTAATATTGATACGGACGGTGACGGGTTGGTAGACAAGTTTGACCGTTGCCCATCGCTACCAGGTTCATTGGCCAATAATGGTTGTCCTGAATTGGATCGTGATCATGACGGTGTGATGGACCAGGTAGATGCCTGTCCTGATGTAGTAGGTACTGTTCGAAATGGAGGATGTCCGGAATTGCAAAGTGTAGTGCCTGTAGAGAAAAAATCGGATAATGATACCATCCGCTACAGTATTTATTTTGAAACGGGTGAATCATTCTTAGGGACCGCTTCTTTTGAAGTAATGGATAAGTTATTAAACATTCTCAAAAATAATGACAGTTACAGCTGTATTTTATATGGTCATGCAGATATTGAGGGTACTCCTGAAAAGAATCTTTTATTATCCCGCAGAAGAGCTGAAGTTGCGAAAAATTACCTGTTGAGCTATGGCATTACGCCCGATCGTATTGCGACTTTCTATATGGGCGATTCCAAGCAAACACCGATATACCAGAATGAATTGAAGTGGATGAACAGAAGGGTGGAGATTGTACTGGTGAAGAAAAAATAAAGCTATTTGCTTTACACTTGTTGTAAGGTATAACCCCCGGCTTTTTACCTACTTATTTATTTTATTCTTTTGAAAACCATGTAAAAGTTATAAAATCCGGAAAGAACCTTTTCCGGATTTTTGGCTTTTTCAGCATTTGTGTTTGTTCTTTCTGTTCGTTGTGCAGGTTTTCAGTTACAAAAACTACTACTTTAAGTGTTTTTGCTGCTTATTGATTGTCATAGCTTTGTTCTTTAATAAGTGTTTCCATTCATTGGTCATCGAATTTTTAACTGTAGTGTTCTTTTATTTGCTTCCAGTTACCACTCTGTTTATTTTGGTTAATCCTAACCGACGTAAACGAATTGCTTCAACGTTTGTTGCTTTCGGGCAACTGTATGCCATCTGCAGCAACCGGTTTTCTGTAAGTCTATCGAATCATCAGTTCAAATAATGTTCGGCAAATGAGTGTGTTTTTTCAGCAGGTGAAAAAGCTGTGTTTAATTCCTATGCATTCTAAAATGAAAATCTGTTTATTCAAGCGCAAGTGTTTGCTGGTCTTATTACTATTGAAGCTAACAGCTATTTCTGCTATTTCACAAACTACTTATACAACAATTGCTAATGGAAATTGGACAAGTGCCAGCACCTGGCAGGGCGGCAGTATCCCCAATCTTTCTTCGCTACCATCGAATGCCACGGTGAACATCCGCCATACGGTCAATTATAATGCAGGTGGAAATATTATTAACGATGGGCTGGTAATCATTTCGCCTGTAACCGGTACCACGGCTCGTTTAACTTTACCGACAGGTATAAATATTGAAAATAAATCAACCGGCCGCTTTATCATCGCCGATGGATCGCTGGTGCAATTTCGTTTTACACCGGGTAATGATGGCGAACCATACAGTGGCAGTACACCGGGTGCCACGAAGCAGTCGGGTACATTTAAAAACATAGGTGGGTATATCTTATGTACAAATGCTTTTATTGAAATTGCTCAGGACTGGACCAATGAATCGGGCGGCCGACGTACCATTAAAAACAGTTGCGTGTTTACCGGTCAGAATTTTTCTATCAGCAGTTCTACTTCAAGAGATACACTGTGGGCTACTAATTTAAGTATCGGCTGGCATGGCAGTGGTAATTTTTCCGTGGCCGATGCAACTGTAAACTACCAGGGCTTCCGTTGCCAGTTAGCAGGCACATCGGGTAATTTTGAATTAAACTCCGGTACGGTGTCTGCCGGCAGTGATATTGACTATGTATTTATGCGGAACCAGGTGGCTGGTTTTAACTGTTCGGGTAAGCTGGTGGCCAGTTCTTCTGTGAGCGGTACCGTCAATTTAGATGCGTACTGTACTGTAAATCGTCAGCATAAAGTGGACTAAATAGGTTTAATTTTAAGAGAGCGTTTCCATTATTCATCTTTTAAAAAGAATAACATGGAAAAGAAAGTCAAACAGTCCACAGAAAACTT
>Ga0208243_1001090_pt1 | contig 10342 bp, 9 predicted proteins | sample Subbio2Aug_QV12A_FD_184826 | JGI IMG/M metagenome (GOLD analysis project Ga0208243, IMG submission 184826) | Serpentinite rock and fluid subsurface biosphere microbial communities from McLaughlin Reserve, California, USA - CR12Aug_QV12A (SPAdes) | ecosystem: Environmental > Terrestrial > Deep...
GGGCGCCGAGGGTCGGGTTGCCGATGCTCGGCGGCGCGACGCCCGGCTGGTAGCGACGCCAGTAGAGCGTGCCGCTCCGCGAGGTGTCGTACTGCAGCTCCCCCGTCGTGCCGGGGCAGCGCACCACCGGCACCACGAAGCGGCGCGGCCCCAGCTCGTGCGCGAGCTGCATGCCCTCGAAGTAGCTGGTCGCGTTCTCGACCCCGAGCCCCACCACGATCCACGGCTCGCAGTCGGTCGCCGACACGGGCGGCATCGCGATCGGACTGCCCGCGGGTTGCTCGCTCTTCCACACGGTCGCGCTCGCGCGCCATCCGGTCGACGACGTCGACGCCGAAGTTGAACGTCTCCGGCACCTCCCACCGGAAGGCGGCGTGAAAGGTCTCGTAGCGCCCGCCGCCGCGCACCAGCGGCACGCCTCCCCCGGTCTGCATCAGATCGCTCCTCCCTGGCTCGTCATCAGATCGCTCCTCCTTCGCGCAAGGCTAAGATCTCCTCGGCCGAATAGCCCGCGGCGGCCAGAACCGCCTCGCTGTGCTCGCCCAGCCGCGGCGGCGGCGCGCGCATGTCGCAGGGCGTCCCGGACAGCTTGATGGGAAAGCCGAGCTGCGGGATGCGTCCTTCGACCGGATGGTCGATCTCCTGCAGCATGCGGCGATGGACGATCTGCGGATGGCGGAACGCTTCCGCCATCGAGTTGACCGGCGACAGCGGTATGTCGGCCGCCTCCGCCAGGGCCACCCATTCGTCGCGGCTGCGGCCGAGCATCGTCCGCGCGATCGCAGCGCGCTGCCGATCGGCCTCCTCGCCCGCCGGATAATGCGTGCGCAGGTCGGCCGGCACGTCGGCCAGCACGCAGAACCTGTCCCAGAAATGGGCTTCGAGGGCGCCGAGCGCGACATGGCGCCCGTCGCCGCAGAGATAGACGGCATAGCAGGGCGCCTGGCCGATGAAGGGCCGCTCGCCGCCGCGCGGCTCGATGCCGCCGAACAGGTAGTCGGCACCGTGCAGCGCCAGCCAGGCGATGGTGCCGTCGGTCATGGAGATGTCGACGAACTGGCCCTCTCCCGTCACGTCACGCGAACGCAGCGCGGCCAGGATGCCGGTCGTGGCCATCAGCGAGCCGCCGCCGACGTCGGCGATCGACAGGCCCGGCACCGAAGGCCCCTCGCCCTGCCGCGCAAACAGCGGCAGCGCGCCGGCGATCGCGAGGTAGTTCAGGTCGTGACCGACGGAGAGCCGCATCGGCCCGTCCTGGCCGTAGCCGGAGATGGCGCAGTAGACGAGGCCGGGATTGTCCTGCCGCAGCGTCTCGTAGGACAGGCCGAGCCGCTCCATGACGCCGGGGCGGTAGCCCTCCAGCACGACGTCGGCGGTGGCCGCGAGGCGCCGGAACACCGCCTTCCCCGCCTCGGTCTTCAGGTTCAGCGTCAGGCTCTTCTTGTTGCGGTTGAGGAGCAGGAAGGAGCCCGATTCCTCCTTCGCCTTCGGCTCCCAGGAGCGGTTGTAGTCGCCGCCGTCCGGGGCCTCGATCTTGACCACCTCGGCGCCCATGTCGGCGAGGATCTGCGAGCAGAAGGCGCCGGGCAGGAGCCGCGTCAGGTCCAGCACGACGAGGCCTTCGAGGGCGCGGCGCGGCGTTTCGGTGGTCATGCCGCCGTCCAGCCGCCGTCGACGCCGATGGTCTGGCCGGTCACGTAGCGCGAGGCGTCCGACGCCAGGAACACGACCGCGCCGGCGACCTCGTCGGGCTGGCCGAAACGGTGCATCGGCGTGCGCTGGACGATTCGTTCGCCGAGCACCGGATGGGCGGCGAGCCCGGCCGTCAGGTCGGTCTCGACATAGGCCGGCGCGACGGTGTTGACGCGCACCCCGCGCGGCGCCCAGTCGATCGCCAGCGAACGCGTCAGCAGTTCCACCCCGCCCTTGGAGGCACAGTAGGGCGCGGTCTTGGCAAGGCCGACGCGGCCGCCGATGGAGGAGATCGTGACGATGCTGCCGGAGCCGGCCGCCAGCATCGAACGGCCGAAGGCGCGGCAGGTCAGGAAGACGCCGGTGAGGTTGGTGGCGATGATCTCGTTCCACTCCGTGAGCGTCGTGTCCTCCGCCTTCTTGTAGATCGCGTTGATGCCGGCATTGTTGACGAGAACCTGCGCGCCGCCGTGCCGTTCCTCGACGAGGCGCGCCAGCCGCGCAACGTCGTCCTCGCGCGCCACGTCCGCCGCGACCGCATCGACGGTCGCACCGGAGCGGCCGATCTCTTCGGCGGCGGCGTCGAGCGTCGCCTGCGTGCGGCCGGTGATCACGACCGTCGCGCCGTGCGCGGCGAGCGCGGCGGCGATGGCCTTTCCGATGCCGCGGCCGCCGCCGGTGACGACGCACACGCGGCCCGAAAGATCGAACATCGAGGAGCCAGCGGGCGTCACGACCGCTTCTCCCGCATGCGGCGGGCAAGCGACCAGCGGTGGACCTCGGAGGGGCCGTCATAGACGCGGAAGGCGCGCGCATCCCGGAAGAAGCGCTCGATCACCGTGTCGCGGGTGAGCCCGAGCCCGCCGAGGATCTGGACGCAGCGGTCGGCGACGCGCCAGATCGCTTCCGAGCAGATCACCTTGGCGCGCGAGCTTTCCGCGCCGCCGCGTGCGCCCTGGTCGAGCAGCCAGGCGGTGTGCCAGATGGCGAGCCTCGCCGTATAGATGTCCATGTCGTTGTCGGCGAGCATGAAGCCGACGCCCTCGTGCTCGATCAGCGGCTTGCCGAAGGCGGTGCGGCGGTTGGCGTAGTCGCGGGCGATGTCCTGCGCCCGCACCGCCGCGCCCAGCCAGCGCATGCAGTGGGTGAGCCGCGCCGGCGCCAGGCGCACCTGCGCATAGCGGAACCCCTCCCCGACCGCGCCCAGAACGTCTTCCTCCGGCACGAAGAGATCGTCGTAGCGGACGACCCAGTGGCCGCCCGTGAAGGTGGAATCCATGCTGTCGAGCTGGCGCTCGAGCACGATCTCGGGCTGGTCCATGTCGGCGAGGAACATGGTCGCCTTGCCCTCGTGCTCGCCCGAGGCCATGCGCGCCATGATGATGGTGAAGGCGGCGCCCTCCGCGCCGGTGATGAGCCATTTGCGGCCGCGGATGCGGTAGCCGCCGGCGACCGGTTCGGCCACGGTTTCCAGCAGCGACGGATCGGCGCCGGCACCCATGGGCTCGGTCATCGCGAAGCAGGAGCGCGTCTCGCCGGTAGCCAGCGGCCGCAGCCAGCGCTCGCGCTGCCGGTCGTCGGCCACGACGTGCATCAGATGGATGTTGCCCTCGTCGGGCGCCGCGCAATGCAGGGCGATCGGGCCGAGCATCGAGTAGCCGGCCGCCTCGAAGGCCACGGCACGGCCGAAATGGCTGAGGTCGCGGCCGCCATACTCGACCGGCGCGTGCGGCGCCAGCACGCCAGCCGCGCGCGCCAGGGCCACCAGTTCGCGACGGAACTCCTCCGTCGGGCCGTGCGAGGTCCAGCGCGGATCGTCTTCCAGCGGAATGATCCGGTCGCGGACGAAGGCGCCGATCTCGTCGGCAAGGGCTGCCAGATCCGGCGGAACGTTGAAATCCATGAAAATCCTCCTCAGAGCGGCCGGTCGATCGAGGCCAGCGTGAAATCGACGAGATCGGCGCCGAGCTGCGAAAAGCCGGAATAGCCTTCGTCGCCTGCGATGCCGCTCGCCCAGTTGCGGTGCAGCTGCATGAACACGATGCCCAGCTTGAACAGGGCGAGGATCCGCCACGCGGCCAGGTCGCGCAGCGGACGGCCGGTCGCCTCGGCATAGGCTTCCGCCACCTCCGCGCGCCGCAGGAAGCCCGCGCTCGCCGTGGGCATCTGCGCCAGGCGGTGCATGCAGTCCGGATCGCCCGGCTCTGCCCAGTAGCTGAGCAGCGTCGCGAGGTCCATCGACGGATCGCCGCGCGTGCCCATGTCCCAGTCGAGAACGGTGGTAATGCGCCCGTCGGTGTCGAGCATGCAGTTGTCGAGCTTGAAATCGGAGTGAAGCAGGGTCGGCGGCAGGGGCGCTGGCTCGCGGTGCGCCAGCCAGGCGCCGATGCGATCGACGGCGGCCTGAGTCTTCGGATCCGGCGCGACCTGGCTGCCGCGGCGCTGCCAGCCGGCGACGGTGCGCGCATAGAACCCGGCCGGCCGGCCGAAATCGCCGAGCCCGACCTGCGACGGATCGACGGCGTGGAGGGCGGCGAGCGTCTCGACGAGCCTGTGTGACAGCAGCCGGCACGCCGCCGCGTCGAACTCCGCCGGCAGACGGTCGCCGCGGATCGACAGGCCGGTTCGGTATTCCAGCAGTTGGAACGGCACGCCGACGACGGCGACGTCCTCGCACAGATGGAAGCTGCGCGGCGCCTGCGGAAAGGCCTCGCCCAGCCGCGACAGGATGCGGTGCTCGCGGCGCATGTCGTGGGCGCCGGGGGGCAGAGGACCCATGGGCGGGCGCCGCAGCACCGCCTTCGATCCGTCCACCACGACGAGGTCGTTCAGGTTGGACAGGCCGCCGGACAGCCGCACGGCGCCCGCCCCGACGTCGAGCGCCAGGCCGTGCGGGGCGAGATGCGCCGCCACGGCCTGCAGATCGAGGCCCGGTGTTCCGGCGCCATCGGCTGTCGGCGTCTCGTCAAGGGGAGATGAGGTCACCCGCTCCTCCATAATTGTCTGACAGAAATTCGTCGAGCCGCCAGCGATTGTCAATCTGGAACAGAAGCCGGATTCGTGCGCACTGCATATTCGTCGAGAGGGGCTTGTCGACGCCGGTGGCCAACGCTAGGCTTCCCGCTCGTTCTGTCTGACATTTTTCGCTTACGGGAGGTTGGAATGGATGCGTTCCTGATCGAGCCCCAGTGGCTGGAGGAGAGGCTCGGCGATGCCGGAATCGTCGTGCTCGACTGTTCCTGGTACATCCCCGAGGCGGGCAAGAGCGCCCGCGCCGAGTTCGAACAGGGGCACGTTCCGGGCGCCCGCTTCTTCGACCTCGACCGCGCTTCGGATGCCGATTCGCCCTATGTGAACATGCTGCCATCGGCCGAGCAGTTCACGCGGGTGGCCCGCGACCTCGGCGTCGGCAGGGACGACCTGGTGGTCGTCTATGATTCGAGCTACGTCTCGGCCCGGGTCTGGTGGATGTTCCGCCATTTCGGCCACGACAAGGTGCGGGTGCTGAACGGCGGCTGGAAGCGCTGGAAGGCCGAGGGGCGTCCGGTGGAAACGGGGCCGGCCTCGCCTGCCGCGACGACGGACTTCACCGCCCGCGCGCCGTCCGGCGGCGTCGCGACATGGCGCGAGGTGCTTGCCGCCATCGAGACCGGGTCGGCCGTGGTTGCCGACGCGCGGACGAAGGAGCGCTTCACCGGCGAACTGCCGTCCGGCTATCCCGGCGTCGCGGGCGGTCACATGCCCGGCGCGATCAACGTCCCCTGGGGGCGGATGATCCCGCAGAGCGGCGACTTCACCTTCGTGGCGCCGCAGCAGGCGCAGGCGATCTTCCGCGAGGCCGGCATCGACATCGAGCGACCGGTGATCGCGACCTGCGGCTCGGGCGTCACGGCGGCCATCCTCGCCTTCCAGCTCGCCCGGCTCGGCAAGGCCGACTGGACCCTCTACGACGGCTCCTGGCACGAATGGGGCCAGCGCGACGACCTTCCCAAGGAGACGATCTGACCATGGACGCAGCCTCCCGACCGGCCTCCGTCGACAGCCTGCTGGTCAACGCCGGCCGCGAGCACGGTCGCAGCGCGATTTCGGTCAATCCGCCGGTCCACCGCGCCTCGACCTATCTGTTCGAGACGCTCGCGGATTTCGAGACCGCGTCGAAGACGCCGTTCGACGGGCCCTTCTACGGCCGCGTCGGCACGCCGACGACCTTCGCCTTCGAGCAGGCCGTATGCGCTCTGGAAGGCGGCCACCGGACCATCGCGACATCGTCCGGCGTGGCCGCGATCGGCGCCGCGCTCCTGGCCTTCCTCGACCGCGGCGACCACGTGCTGGTGGTGGACACGGTCTACGAGCCGGTCCGCCGCTTCTGCAACCGGATGCTGTCGCGGCTGGGCATCGAGACGACGTTCTACGATCCCGCCGCGGGCGCCGACATCGCATCGCTCGTCCGGCCGAACACCCGCGTCATCTACCTGGAATCGCCCGGCTCCGGCACGTTCGAGATGCAGGACCTGCGGGCGATCGTCGCGGTGGCGCGGGAGCGCGGCCTGCGCACGATCATCGACAACACCTGGGCGACGCCGGTCTTCCTCCAGCCTCTGTCGCTCGGCATCGACGTTTCGGTGCAGTCGGCGACCAAGTACATCGTCGGCCATTCGGACGCGATGCTGGGAACGGTGACGACCACGGCCGAGACCTACGACGCGGTGCGCCGTTCGACGCAGGATCTCGGCGCCTGCGCGGGGTCGGAGGAATGCAATCTCGGCCTGCGCGGGCTGCGCACGCTGGGTGTGCGGCTGCGCCGGCACGAGGCGTCGGCGCTGACGCTCGCCGCCTGGCTGGAAAATCAGCCGCAGGTGGCGCGCGTGCTGCATCCGGGGCTGCCGTCCTTCCCCGGTCATGCGCTCTGGAAGCGCGACTTCTCGGGCGCCTGCGGCCTGTTCTCCGTCGAACTCCTGCCGTGCGACACGGCCTCGCTGCGGGCGATGGTGGACGGGCTCAGCCATTTCGGCATCGGCTTCAGCTGGGGCGGCTACGAGAGCCTGGTGCTGCCGGTCCATCCCGAGACGCGGCAGATCGCAAGGTGGGACGGCCAAGGACCGGTGCTGCGGCTGCATGTCGGCCTGGAGGCGGTCGAGGACCTGCGCGACGACCTCGCCGAGGGCCTGGCGCGCCTTCGCTCCGCCTAGATTTTTCGCGAGGACCGAACCCGTCCGGCCATGCCGGACGGGTGAATGACACGAGGCTGCCTCAGAATCCGATCGGCCAGTGCACGATCTCCGAGCCGTCGATGAAGCGGCTGTGGCGGAACGGCGCGGGATCGACATGCGGCGTCTCCCCCGTCACCAGTTCGGCCATCAGCTGGCCCGCGGCCGGCGCGATGCCGAAGCCATGGCCCGAATAGCCGGTGGAGACGAAGAAGCCGGGGATGGCTTCGACGGGCGAGATCGTCGGGATGGCGTCGGGCGTGACGTCGATCCAGGCGCTCATGCGCTCGTTGACGACCATGTCCTGGAACTGCGGGAACAGCTTCTTCACGTTGATGGTCGCCTGGTCGAGGATCGAGTGGCCGGGCTCCGGGCGCATGATGCGGTAGGTCTCGAACGGCGTGCGCTGGTCGAGCTTCCAGCCTCCGAGCATCATGGTCTCCTGCCAGGTGCGCCGGCCGATGCGGAATTTCATCGCCCGCCACTCGTTCTTCATGGCCGGGATGTAGTCCTTCAGGTAGCGGAAGCTGTCCGGCACGATGTCGACCGGATGGGCCGAGCGCATGCCGACATTGTAGCCGCCGTCGTTGCGCTTGCGGAATCCGAAGCCGTTGCCCGAACCGCAGCCTTCCGGCCCGCCGGCGATCGGCCGCGTGCGCATGACCTGCGACAGCATCTTGAGCTGCGGCACCTTGACGTTCTGGTTGCGGGCAAACAGGCTCGACCAGATGCCGCCGGCGAGGATCACGGTCCTGCAGCGGATGCGGCCCTTTTCGGTCACGACCTCCGAGACGCGCCCACCCGCCGTTTCGAAGCCGCGGACCGCGCAGCCCTCGACGACGGTGGCGCCGAGCTTGCGCGCGCCTTCCGCGATCAAGCGGCTGGCCAGATGCGGCTCGGCATAGCCGTCGGAGGGCGTATGGAGGCCGCCGGCGAAATTGCGCGTGTTGCCCGTCGCGAGCTGGTTCGCCCGCTCGCGGCCGACGAAATGCGTGTCGAGGCCGAAGGGCTCCATCGCCTTCATCCACGGCTCGTACTTCGCCATGTCCTTGTCCTGGTCGCAGAAATAGGTGATGCCGCGGCGGCGGAATCCCGGGTCGGCGCCGATGACGCCGGGCAGCTCGTCCCAGAGCTTCATCGCCTGGATCATCAGCGGCATCTCGCGGATGTCGCGCCCCATCTTGCGGACCCAGCCCCAGTTGCGGCTGGACTGCTCCTCGCCGATCGTCCCCTTCTCGCAGAGCACGGTCGGAATGCCGCGCCGGGCGAGGTCGAGCGCCGTGCACACGCCGATGATGCCGCCGCCGACGATGACGACCTCCGTCTCGGTCGGGACGACGTGGAACTGGTGGGGGCTGGCAGTCTGGATGTTCATCGCAAGATCCGGTTGTCTGAGGTCGGTTTCACGCGCCGTCGCTCCCGGCCCGCACCTTCGCTTCGGCACGGCGGGCCTCGATCGCGGCGACGTATTCGATGACGAAATCGTGGAACTGCCGCGCCGCGACCGACATCTCGTCGGGATCCCCGATCAGGCCGAGCACGATCGGGATGGCCGGCGAGAAGGGGCGGAAGGCGAGGCGCGGATTTCGCCGCAGGTGGGGCGAGTAGGGACTGACGATCGAGACGCCGAGGCCGGCGGCGACGAGATTGCAGACGGCCTCGTGCGTGGTCGCCTCCATCATCATCACGCGGTCGACGCCGGAGCGGTCGAACAGCGTGTCGACCTCGAAGCGGAACGCGGTGCCGCGCGGAAAGCTGACGAAGGGAACCTCGGCCAAGTCGCGCGCCTCGATCTCGTCGCGCGACGCGAAGGCATGTTCGGCGGGGAAGACGCACATGGCCGGCCGGCTCAGCAGTTCGCGCACCGGAATCGTCGGATTGGCCAGCGGCAGCGTCGCGACGCCGAGGTCGGAGCGGCGCGAAGACACCCACTCGACGATGCGGTCCTGCGGCTGGCTGTCGAGCCTGATCGAAATGTCGGGGAAGCGCTCAGCGAACTTGGCGATGATCTCCGGCAGCAGGCCGTTGGCGTAGAGCCCCATGGCGGCGATGGAGATCGTGCCCGAGGTGAGGTTGCGGATGGCGTGGACCTGGTGGTTCAGATCCTCCAGCCCGACGAACAGCTTCTCCACCTGCTCGAAGAGACGGCGCGCGTCCTCGGTCGGTTCGGCGCCGTTGCGCTGGCGGCGGAACAGCTTGAAGCCCACCGCCTCCTGGAAATCGACCATGAGACGGCTGACGGCAGGTTGCGAAATCCCAAGCAGTTCCGCGGCCTTGGTCATGCTTCCCAGCGTGACGACGGCGCGGAACGCCTCCACCTGGCGGATGTTGAACCGCTTCACCTGATCCTCCCCGGAACCGTCGCTTCTGCCTCTGTCAAGGCACCGTCCTCCCTTTCGCTGGTCGAAAGTGACATAACATTCGTTTCCGAAATGCACAACTTGACGGTATGAATATTATGTCTTAGCGTTGCCCACAAGATAGGCGGGAGCCGGTCATGCCCATGAAATTCGCCGTTCAGTCCCTGGAACGGATCGCCTGATGCAGCGCCGTCGGTCCCTTTCCCATTGGGGCGCGTTCAGCGCGACGGTGGCCGACGGCAGGCTCGTCTCCATGGCGCCGTTCGAGCACGATCCGCGCCCTTCCCCGCTCAACGACGCCTGGCCGGAGATGCTCACCTCGCCGCTGCGGGTCGAGCGTCCCGCGATCCGCCGGGGCTGGCTCGACGGCGACGGCGGCCGCGCGCGGGGCGAGGACGAGATCGCCGCGCCGGCTTTCCTGAAGCTGGCCAAGGAGAAGGCCGCGTCTCTGAAGATCGACTTCGAGATGCTCAAGCGCGGCCTCAACGTCGGCTTCTCGGGCGGTGAGAAGAAGCGGATGGAAATCCTTCAAATGGCGATGCTTTCGCCGAAGTTTCTGATCCTCGACGAGACCGACAGCGGCCTCGACATCGACGCCCTGAAGATCGTGTCGGAGGGCGTCAACGCCCTGCGCTCACCTGAGCGCGGCATGCTGGTCATCACCCACTACCAGCGCCTCTTGAACCACATCAAACCTGACAAGGTCCACGTACTGGCCGCCGGCCGCATCGTCGCCTCGGGCGGTCCGGAGCTGGCGCTTCAGCTGGAAGCCGAGGGCTATGACCGCATCGTGGGGGCGGCGGCTTGACCCTTTCCACCGCCCTCAAGACCGGCGACCTCTCCGCGCTGCCCTCGCGGCGCGACGAGGACTGGCGCTGGACCGACCTGCGGGGTCTGCTGAAGGTCCTGCCGCCGGCCGCGCCGGCGCATGACGGCGAGCTTCCGGCCGGCCCGTTCGCAGGCTTGGCCGACGCCGAGACCGTGTTCGTCAACGGCCGCCGCACAGCCGCGTCCGATGTTGCTTCCGGCGTCGTAGCCCTTCGCTTCGTCGCCCTGGCCGACAAGTCCTCGCAAGGCGCCAGC
>Ga0208243_1001091_pt1 | contig 10338 bp, 8 predicted proteins | sample Subbio2Aug_QV12A_FD_184826 | JGI IMG/M metagenome (GOLD analysis project Ga0208243, IMG submission 184826) | Serpentinite rock and fluid subsurface biosphere microbial communities from McLaughlin Reserve, California, USA - CR12Aug_QV12A (SPAdes) | ecosystem: Environmental > Terrestrial > Deep...
CCGCCGCCAGGCCGCCGAGCGCGCGGCAATCAACGCGCCGATGCAGGGAACCGCAGCTGACCTGATCAAGAAGTCGATGATCGTTGTCCACCGCTGGTTGGCCGGGTCGGGTCTGAACTCGCGCCTGGTGCTGCAGGTGCATGACGAACTGGTGCTGGAGGTGCCGGAGACCGAGCTGGACGCCGTCCGTGGCGAGCTGCCGCGCTTGATGGCAGGTGTGGCGGAGTTGGCAGTGCCGCTGCTGGTGGAGGTGGGCGCGGGGGCGAACTGGGATGAGGCACATTGATCAAGCGGTCTGTGTGCGTGCATGGCCGGCCTTTTCACCCGTCTTGAACTTCGTGCGTGTTCATCGATGGCAGTGCTTCGAAGAAAGTGCTGAGCCTGTTCATCAGCGCTGCCACGTATTGTGTCCTGTATGGCTACCGCTTAAGTTCAATGGCCCTCGGGTAGCGACTGATGCGATAATCGCCGCCTTAAGGAAATATTGGCAGAAACACGCAGCAAACTTAGCAGGCGTATCCTGACGAAGAAATCGATTTTCGATAGTTGGTGGCGTACTGATGTAGCCGATATTGCTGGCTTTATCTGCTGGTTTTTGTTTGGCAAGCTGGTGGTCGTATTGTCCTGGTGCCTCCTGAGTGAAGCCGAATTCCTGCTGGCAATTGCAGCAGTCACTTCAGACGCTGGCGATACGACCAGTTTGTTGACGAATTGAAACGCATCCGGGTGGCTGCGTTTGATGATCGTGGTAAACATCTGTTTTATAGAGTAAATATTTGTAATGAGTTGGATGCGGGGCGCTAGGGCTGAATGAATGCCCCTTTATCTTTGACGCATGCGCTTTGTCGTGACTTATTCGGGGAGTGAGCGTTACGGTGGTCCGGTGGTGCGTTGCTGTTGAGCGTCCTGGTGCCAGGTTTGCTGACCGGAGATGTTCCGGGAAGGTCATGTGCTGTCTGGAGACGTCGAGGCGTCTCTGATTTCACAAAAAATTGCGTTATAAGCCGTTTATATAATAAATGCGGATCCTAAAGAAATTTTTTGAGACGATCGATTTTAATCGATGAGGTTAAATACGCTATTTTCGGTAAGTTTCCTACCTTTATCCCGCTTCATGTAGCAGGCACAATTTGCCCCGCCCGATCCAGTTCCGCTCGACTCCGCTCAACGCTGGCAGTGGCCCTGTGCCTTCGCGCGCATACAGCGTTGGCAGTTACTGCCTGGTTGAGTTGATGGATCACATCATTGTGCTGGGCGTTCAAGCGCGTAAACATTCTTTGCCCGTGCAGCCCGGCGACGTGCTCGATACCTATGCTGGCACGGCCGGCGTGGTGGCTGATATCGGCTATCAGTCCGGCATCACGGTGGCTGAGTGCACGCGGTGGTTGGTTGATGGGTGTCGCACACATTTGGCTAAGTGCGTGAGGATCGGCGCATGACGACCTCTCGCCGATTGGAAGCCTGGGTGATGAAATGCCTGCCACAACCCATGCGTGTGCGTCTGCAGCGCGCCAGCGCCGAAAACCGTGCCATTTTGCAGGGAATGACTTGGGTCGCGGTTTTTTTGCTGGTGGCAAAGGTTGTCGCGGCGGGCAAGGAAATGACTGTGGCTTACCGGTACGGTACCAGCGCGGTCGTTGACGGATACCTGTTTGTTTTCAATCTGGCGCAATGGCCCTCAAACGTTTTTGCCAGTGTTGCCGGTATCATCCTCATACCGTTCCTGGTCAAGCTCCAGAAGACGCAACCCCTTGAAGCAAACAGGTTGAAAGCGGCTTTACTACCATTGGCCCTGTTTTTGGGTGTTGCGGCCAGTCTGCTGTACGGTGTCATTGTGTGGTGGATGGTCAGCCATCTTGGCCTTGGCTTGATTGATGAGGGCAGAGCAGCAGCCTTGGCTGCCCTGCCCTGGGTTGCCCCGAGTATTGCTCTTACATTTACTGGCGCAGTGCTTTCGAATTGGCTGATGAGCCAGCGCCGGCATGCCAACACCTTGCTGGACGCGACGCCGGCGGCGGTCATTGCAGTCTGCCTGTTGAGTTGGCCAATGACTTCTGATCAGCCATGGAGTGTTTTGCCATTAGCCGTAGGGACGTTGATCGGCTTCTTGCTTCAATCGTTTGTATTGAGTGTTCTGTGTAAGCAAGGCATCAGTTTCGCGCATCTCGGAGTCATAGCACGGCACTGGCCCGCTTTGCGCAGTGCTTTTGGCATCATGCTGCTGGCACAAGTGGTGATGACCAGTACCGGTTTGCTGGATCAGTTTTTTGCCGTGCGCATGGGAGAAGGTGTTTTGGCCAGTTATTCCTATGCTCAACGCATTATGGCGCTGGTGCTTGGGTTGACATCGGTGGTTGTGGGGCGGGCCATGCTCCCCGTTTTCTCTGGTTTGACTGACCTGCGCGTCAGCTTTGCTCTGGCTAGCCGTTGGGCTTGGCGCTTGGCCGCCTTGGGTTTGCTCGGCGTCTTGGCGCTCTTATTTATTTCAGAATGGGCGGTCATGCTGCTTTTTCAGCGCGGCGCCTTCACCGCGAATGACACTCGGCATGTTGCGCAAATCTTGCAAGTCCTGGCGTTTCAATTGCCATTTTACCTGTTCAGCATTGTGTTGGTGCAGTGGCTGGGAGCGGCAGGCAAGGCGTCGTGGCTGCTCATGGTCGCAGTGGCGGCTTTTTTGGCCAAGCTGGTGGGTTTGCTGTTGTGCTTTGATCTCGGGGCGGTAGGGCTGGCGGCATCCACAGCAGTGATGTATGGCGTCAGTACGATCGTAATCTACGGAACTGCCCGGCGTTTGATACGCTGAGTAGCAAACTGTGAAGCGAGCAATGCATGACGTTCAGCACTCACAGTCGTTCCGTGTCACAGGCGGACTAACCCTCGCATACGTTCAAGTGTCCATGGGCCTGGCTCATGGCAAGCAGATGGCGAAGCTGATTTTCGCGACCATCCGCACTCGTCGTTGATAATGTTCTGCCTCAATATTCGTGTGGAGCATAATCGAGGTGCGCGTGGACGATAGTCATCCAGTTTTCAATGCGCAAGAAGCGGTTGCAGCTTGAGCGCGTTGTGGGGCCGGATGATTTTCCAAAGACTTGCGATTCTTGTGCACGAGGACTCGATGGGCCGACCCCTCATGTGCCCTGCGATATGGCTGATCTTGCCACGGCCCGGGAAAAGACAGGTTTGGGCGTTGAGCCCACAGGTATTTTCTGTCGTCGAATTTGGCATGTCGAGCGCGTATTTGCCGGCAAGCTCAAGCTTGATGTGGCATGCCGGCCCTAAGCTTGGCTCATCCGTCTTTGGATAATGATTGAGTGGTTTCTGCAAAGTGTTTCCGATTGCCAGCTACAGGGTGATTGGTATCTTGGATTGTGTGGCGCACAGAAACATCACGCTGCACGTCTGATGTTTATCATAAGTGAAATAACAGGATGGTTGAAATTTTCCCTCCGAGAAATTGGGTTCGTGCGCTTTATGCCTGCAAGGGCACCGGTTTGCCCCGTGTCGCCGAGTTCATACGCAGAATGCAGGCCAAACGCCACTCGAATACCGAAGTAGTGATTGACGATTTCGGGGGCGGGGCGAAGTTTGCCTGCCGCTTGGGAGAGCACATGGGCAGCCAAATTTACTGGCGTGGCGCGTATTCAGGTTCGCAACTCAAGGTGCTGACCACCTTGCTGCAGCCGGGTAGTGTGTTCGTCGATCTTGGAGCCAATCAGGGCGAGTTCACCATCTTTGCTGCCCGATTGGTGGGTGAGAGTGGGCGTGTATTTGCCTTTGAACCTTCGCCCGAGATGCAACAACGTCTATCGAGGAACGTTGCCCTCAATGGGTTTACACACATCTGCATCGAGCCCGTCGCGGTGGCCGACAAGCCCGGTCACTTGACATTGTTCTCACCAACCGGGGTTTTTGAGGATGGAACGACTCATGACGGCCTGCCCAGCTTGTATGCCCAAGGCAGGGCCGTAGCCGATTCTACCTGCGAAGTGGCGGTTACCACGCTGGACGAGTGGCAACGCCAGCGGGGCGTGGCGCGCGTGGATCTGATCAAGATGGACATCGAAGGGGCTGAGCTGCCAGCTTTGCGAGGTGGCCTGGAACTGATTCAGCGTTTTCGTCCAGCCTTGATCATTGAGCTCAACGCAGCCACGAGTTGCGCCGCGGGTTATACCATGCACGACCTGGTGATCTGGTTGCACAGTCAAAATTACGAACTGCAGCGTATCGAAGATGATGGTAGCGTCGCGTCCTTGCGGTTTGATCGCCTGGCGCCGTTTCAGAATATCCTGGCCAGCCCCCGCCCGTGAATCCGCGCCTACTTTTCCTGATCCATTCCCTCTCCATGGGCGGCGCCGAACGTGTGGCGGCCAGTCTGGCCAACCATTGGGTTGGTAAGGGCTACACGGTGGCGGTAGCGACATTGACCAGTGAAGCGTCTGACTTTTATACGCTTGATCCTCGCGTAGACCGCTTCGCCCTGAATGTGGCCCGGCCAAGTCGGAACGTCTTGGCGGCAGTGTGCAACAACTTGCGCACCCTGTGGGCGGTGCGCCGCCTGCTCCGTCAGTGGCAGCCACAGGCTACGATTGCCCTGATGAGCACTGCCAATGTTTACCTTGCGCTGGCTGCCACGGGAGTCCCCGGGCGAAAAATTGGTAGTGAGCATATTCACCCGCCCATGCTTCCCCTTGGGCGCGCCTGGGAAATGTTGCGGCGCTACGCTTATGGTCGACTTGATCACCTCGTGGCGTTGACCGAGGCCAGCGCGGCCTGGCTGCGCAGCCACACCCAGGCCAGGCACCTGACCGTGATCGGCAATCCCATCCCCTGGCCTTTGCCTGAACAGGCGCCAATCCGCGATCCGGTGGCCCTGCTTCCACCCGCGCGGCATCGCCTGCTCGCGGTGGGCCGGTTAGTCGAACAGAAAGGGTTTGATCTGTTGATCGATGCGTTTGCGCGTCTGGTGCCGGCTTTTCCTGCGTGGGATCTGGTGATCGTTGGGGAAGGGGGGGCGCGTGCGTCGTTGCAGGCACAGGCAGCCCGTTTGGGCCTGCAAGGTCGAGTGTTTCTGGTCGGAACGGTAGGTAACGTCGGTGATTGGTATTCGGCGTGTGATTTGTATGTGATGAGCAGCCGTTTTGAGGGGTTTGGTAACACGCTTGCAGAAGCCATGGCTTATGGCTTGCCAGTGATCAGTTTCGATTGTGAAACCGGACCAAGTGACATCATCCGTCAGGATGTGGATGGCTGGCTTGTACCTGCGGGCGATCTAGATGCCTTGGTGGCCGCCTTGGCCGCGATGATGAGCGACGAAGGGCAGCGTCAGCGCTTCGCAAAGCGCGCCATAGAGGCCCGTGACCGCTTTTCCTTGAGGAGGGTTGCCGGGCAGTGGGAAGCGTTGTTTGAAGGAAAATGAACATGAACAGAGAAAAATCAGCATTGGGGCGTTTATACCGCAGAATCTACAATGCACTTTGTGGTGAGCACCCGCAACTCAGGCCTTGGCATTTTCAGTATCTGGATGCTTTTTATCTTTATCGCGCCTTGAAACATGCCTTGCCCAGAACGCAGGGTAGCGTGGTTCTGGACGTGGGGTGTGGCGATGCGCCGTACCAGCACTGGTTTGCTCGGCCCATACAACATATCGGTATTGATACCCAAGCCGGTGGCGGCGTGCGGCATATCATCGACGGCCAGTCACCCTGGCCGCTGCAGGATGAGTCGGTCGATGTGGTGTTGTGCACCCAAGTGCTGGAACACGTGATGGATTTGCCCCACTTGTTGACAGAAACTGACCGCTGTCTGCGGGGAGCGGGGCAGTTGGTGGCGAGCTTTCCTTTCATCTACAACGAGCATGGTTCGCCGCACGACTACCGGCGGTTTTCTGTGCATGGTGCCCAGTTACTTTTTCCGGGTTGGCGCGTACTGACCGTTCAGCGCCAAGGCGGCATTGGCTCCACGCTTGGCCTGTTGTGGTTGAACTGGCGAGATGCTGCCATGAATAGAAGCTTTGCTACTCGATTGCTGAAAGCCTTGCTGTTGCCTCTGTGGCTGGTGGAGTCGCTGGTGGTGAATATGTTGGGGTTGTTGCTGGACAAACTCGATCGAACGGACAGTTTTTACAACAACGTGATGATCATTCTTCAGAAGCCTGCTGATCATTCGAATCAGTCTGTAGAACGACAATACGTTTAGAAGTTTGCGCTTTGAATCTTGATGAGTGCAACTCACTATGAGCTGATTGTGGTGATGAAACTTTGGATCCTGACCGGGGTTGCGCGAGAATTGTCTCCAGTCAAAGAAGATCTTTGTAATAAAGATCAACGTGTTCCACGGTCGGGGGCGAAAGTGCGGTGGGTGGGGGCTTTGGGTGATAGTCCTGGGTATCAATTGGGCGTATGGATCGATTGGTTTGGCCGGTTTTTAATGACATGTATGTGTGAATTTAATATGGAATCCTGTCCTAATTGAGTGTAATTGTTGGGTCGATGATGCCGAAGGGGCCGTATCCGTTTTTCACTGTTTTCACCCCAACCTTTAATCGAGCGGGGGTGTTATATCGCGTCTATGACAGCCTGCGCGCGCAGAGCTTTCGCGACTTCGAATGGCTGATCGTGGACGACGGCTCAACCGACGACACCGGGACGCTGGTCGCTGCCTGGCAGGCAGTTTCCGATTTTCCTATCCGCTATGTCTGGCAAGCCAATGGTCACAAGAAAACTGCGTTCAATCATGGCGTGCGCCTTGCGCGAGGGGTGCTTTTTCTGCCCGCTGACTCGGACGACAGCTTTCCGCCAGATGCCTTGGCCGTTCTTGCTGCGCACTGGTTGGCCATTCCTGAACAGGCAAGGGAAGGGTTTTCCGGCGTTTGTGGTTTGTGTAAAGACGAGCTTGGCGAAAGGGTGGGCGATCCGTTTCCCGGTGGCTGGGGCATCGATGCCAGCCCGCAGGAGATCAAGCATCGCTACAAGGTGCGGGGGGAGAAGTGGGGAGGGACGCGAACCGATCTTCTTCGCGCAAATCCCTTTCCCGAACAATTGCCAGGCCATGTGCCCGAGAATGCCGTCTGGTCTGTGATTGGCAGGCGCTACCAGACCCGTTTCATCAACCATTTGGTGAGGGTCTATCACCAGGGGGCGGATAACCAACTTACGCAGACCGGAGATCCTGGCGCACAGGCGCCCGGCGCATTGTTTGCCAAATACGTTACGCTGAGTCATGAAATAGACTGGTTTTGGCAGCATCCACTGTTTTTTATCTTGGAGGCTGCGCGCTGGACCAGATTCAGATTGCACGTCAAACGTCTGCGAGAGTTGAACACGCGATTTTGGCCAACGTCCCTGCGAGGTGGGGCATTGGTTATTCTGTTTGCGCCGCTGGGGCTGGTTTGGTGGCTATGTGACCGCTGGAGAGCGAATTAGGCATGTGCGGTTTTAGTGGTTATTGGCAGGCGGGGACGGCCGATGTGGGTGTTGCCAGCCGCATGGCCAGTGCAATTGCACATCGCGGTCCGGACGATGCGGGCGTGTGGTGCGACGCGTCGGCCGGGCTGGCGCTAGCGCATCGTCGTTTGTCCATTCTTGATCTCAGTCCCGCCGGGCATCAGCCCATGGTGTCACCTTGTGGCCGCTATGTCCTCGTCTATAACGGCGAAATATACAACCACCTGGATTTGCGGGCCGAGTTGATGGAAGAAGGGGGGGCGTTTGACTGGCGTGGACATTCGGATACAGAAACGCTGCTGGCGGCATTGCGCCACTGGGGCGTGCAAGACGCATTGACGCGTCTCAATGGCATGTTTGCCTTTGCCCTTTGGGATGCGGCTGAACAGACGTTGTTTCTGGCGCGCGACAGGGTGGGCGAGAAACCACTTTACTATGGCCGCAGTGGCGAGAGCTTTTTGTTTGGCTCCGAACTCAAGGCCCTGGAGGCCCACCCGTGCTGGCGCGGATCGGTAAGCCGGGATGCACTGGCACTTTATCTGCGGCACAGTTGCGTGCCGGCGCCCTTGAGTATCTACCAAGGTATTTTCAAGCTGTCACCAGCTCACTTCGTGGCTGTCAGGGCACATGGCGCAGATGTTGGGCAACCCGTCTGTTATTGGGATATGTTTCAGATCGCACAGCAGGGCGCGGCCACATCGACAGCCGAGCCACAGGCGCTGGCCGATGAGCTTGATGCTTTGCTGAATGATGCAATCAAGCGCCGCATGACGGCGGACGTACCGTTGGGCGCCTTCCTTTCGGGAGGCTATGACTCCACCACTGTGGCAGCGCTGATGCAGGCACAGAGTGCCAGACCGATTAGCACCTTCACCATTGGTTTTCACGAGCAAGCTTACAACGAAGCCACACATGCCAGGGCTGTCGCGCAATACCTCGGGACGGAGCACTCTGAGTTGTACGTCACGCCCGAAGAGGCGATGGCGGTGATCCCGAAACTACCTACCATCTACGACGAGCCGTTTTCGGATTCTTCTCAGATTCCGACCTACTTGGTCAGCAAATTGGCGCGACGGACGGTCACTGTCGCCTTGTCAGGTGATGGGGGGGATGAACTGTTCTACGGCTATTCTCGTTACCCCAAGGCGGATGCACTGTGGCAGCGCATCCAGGGTATGCCTTTATCATTGAGGAAACTCGTTTCGCAATGTGCCATGTTTGCACCAGCAGGGATGGTCGAATCGGTCATGGCGTATTTGCCACGGCGTTTGCGTATCAATCAGATCGGCACGCGTTTGCCGGTGTTGGCGCAATTGCTGGCACAACCTTCACCCGAAGGCTTGTACCAGCAGTTGGTGTCGCACTGGAAAACACCTGACAAGGTCGTCTTGGGGGGTAAGGAGCCCGACACCATATTTTTACGGCCTGAACGACTGCCGCCTGTTGGTATCCGAGAGAAATTCATGTTGCTCGACATGCTGTCTTATCTGCCCGATGACATCCTCGTCAAGATGGACCGCGCCAGCATGGCCGTGAGCCTGGAGGCGCGTGTCCCCTTGCTGGATCACCGCTTGGTGGAGTTCGCCTGGCGGGTGCCGATGCAGTACAAGTACCGTGACGGGCAAGGCAAATGGCTGCTGCGGCAGGTGCTTCATCGCTATGTGCCGCGGTCGCTCATGGAGCGCCCCAAGATGGGTTTTGGCGTGCCTATCGAGCACTGGCTGCGAGGCCCGTTGCGAGACTGGGCCGCAGCGCTGCTGGATGAGAAACGGCTGAGCGAAGAGGGTTTCTTCAATCCGTTACCGATTAGCAGGATGTGGGCTGAACATTTGAATGGCAAGCGTGATTGGCACTACTACCTGTGGGACATACTGATGTTCCAGGCATGGTGGGCCGAAAAAAGACGCCGATGCGTTCTTGAGTGAAGATGAATTCATTTGTGAATACGAACGCTAAAAAACTGGCCATCTACCTGCCTTCTTTGCGCGGTGGTGGCGCAGAGCGCGTGATGGTGACGTTGGCCAACGGTTTCGCGGCGCGGGGTTTCGCGGTTGATTTGGTATTGGCAAGCAAAGAAGGGCCTTACCTAAAGGATGTCGCTGATAACGTGCGGGTGGTGGATCTGCACGCTCGCCGGGTGTTGACCAGCCTGCCCGGCCTGGTCCGCTATCTTCGGCGAGAGCGGCCGTCAGTCATGCTGTCCGCCTTGAATCACGCCAATGTGATCGCTGTGTTGGCGCGCAGCTTGTCAGCCGTCAGAACCCGCCTTGTGGTGAGTGAGCGCAACCATTTTTCGGCATCTGGTTATCATGGCAAGCGCTGGATTGTCCGGCAGATGCGGCGCTTTATGGCTTGGGCTTACCCCCATGCCGATGGCGTGGTTGTGGTGTCAAAGGGGGTAGGTGATGACCTGGTGCAGTGCATTGGCCTGAATGAGTCGGCTATTTCCGTGGTTTACAATCCCATCGACGTCGATGTCGTGGCACAACGTAGTCGCGAGGACGTATCTCACCCGTGGTTGCAGCCCGGTGAGTTGCCGGTGGTGGTGGCTATTGGCCGACTGACCCCTCAAAAGGATTTCCCCACGTTGTTGCGTGCATTTGCGCGTTTGCGCCAAACCCAATGCGCCCGTTTGTTAATACTTGGGGAAGGCGAGTTGCGTCCGCAACTGGAGATGCTCGTGGCTGAGTTGGGCTTGCAAGACCATGCCGGTTTGCCTGGTTTTGCCGACAATCCTTTTGCCTACCTGTCGCGCAGCGCATTGTTTGTGCTGTCGTCCGCTTGGGAAGGCTTGCCCAACGTGTTGATCCAGGCCATGGCCTGTGGCACCCCGGTGGTGTCCACCGCCTGCCCTTCGGGGCCGGAGGAGATTCTCGAGCACGGTCGGTGGGGG
>Ga0208243_1001092_pt1 | contig 10336 bp, 8 predicted proteins | sample Subbio2Aug_QV12A_FD_184826 | JGI IMG/M metagenome (GOLD analysis project Ga0208243, IMG submission 184826) | Serpentinite rock and fluid subsurface biosphere microbial communities from McLaughlin Reserve, California, USA - CR12Aug_QV12A (SPAdes) | ecosystem: Environmental > Terrestrial > Deep...
ATTATGAGTATTAAATATCTCTATGGGGCATCTGTTCAAGGTATTCAGGGCTTCATTTTTCAAACCAATGCTTTGAGGGAAATTGCAGGGGGCAGCGAGTTGGTTGAACAGATTTGTACAACTGAATTTGCGAATGCAATCAATAAAACCATCGATCAACTTGAGCATGATGAGAATGCAATAGTCACTGCTGCGGGTAACATAAAGTATGTTTTCAATGATGAAAATTTATTAAAAGAGCTGGTTCTTAAATTTCCAAAGCAGGTTATGAAGCTTGCGCCCGGAGTAACTCTGAGTCAGGCAGTCATTCGAATTGATGGCCCCATCACCCAAGACCACATCAATGAACTTGAAGCAAAGTTAAGGGAACAAAGAAATAAACCCCTGAATCCTTTGGGATATGGTGTAATGGGTATAATGAAGTCAAGAAGAACGGGGCTTCCTGTTACTCAAGTTGAAATTACAAGAGAAAAGGAATATCTTGATGAGGGCCAATTATTAAAAAGAAAAGCTTCAGAAAAAAACAACCGTATTTATACATCAGTTTTTGGGGAGCAATATGATAATAAAAAGCAGCCTTTTGACCTGAAGAATATTACCAGATCCAAGGGAGAAAGTTATAGTTGGCTAGCCATTGTGCATGCTGATGGCAACAATATGGGTGCTTTGATTCAGGAAATGGCAAAAGAGTTAAGTCCTGCAAACAATAACTTTATTGAAATTTTCAGAAAATTTTCGCTGCTCCTGGATAAAGCTACCAAGGAGTCCGCAAAAGAGGCATATGAAGAAATAGAAATCAAAGATAGAGACAAGCTTAATTATTATCCATTCAGGCCTGTTGTGGTTGGAGGGGATGACCTCACTGTTATCTGCAGGGCTGACCTGGCGATAGAATTCACTAAATTGTTCCTTGAGAAATTTGAAGTTAAAACAACCGAATATTTTAGCGAACTGAAGATTAAGGCTTTGGAAAGAGGTTTGACAGCCTGTGCGGGAATAGCATACATTAAGGAATCCTATCCTTTCCATTATGGTTATGAAATGGCCGAAACATTATGTCATTACGCCAAGAATGAAGCAAAAAAAACCGTCACTGATAGAAGCAGGACGGCTTCTTGTCTGATGTTCCACAAAGTATTAGGCAGTTTTGTTGATTCCTACAAAGATGTTATTGAGCGTGAATTGAGTTCAGGGGATATAAAGTTCAATTATGGCCCTTATTACATAGGCAATAATAAAGCTTTACACCATGTAACAGATTTGTTAGATAAAGCAGAGATGCTAAAGACCGAAGAAGGTAAGCCAGTTAAGTCTTCCCTGCGCGATTGGTTGACCAGATTACATGGTAGTAAGGAGATGGCATTACAGAAAATGGACAGACTGATCTCCGTTGCTGACAAAAGAGTTATTAAAAAATTGGGGATTACTTCTGCAGGTTCAGTCTTTGAAGGAGATAAAACCCCTGTTTATGATTGGTTGACAGTTGTTTCAATTAATGAAGGAGGAAATTAAAATGGGAGAATTAGAATATAAAATACAATTTTATTCGGAATGGCATACCGGCTCTGGATTGACATCAGGAAGTGATTTGGATGCTCTGGTAATTAAGGATGAGAACAATCTGCCATTCATTCCGGGCAAGACACTCAAAGGTTTGATCAAGGAGGCTTGTGAAAATTATAACCAACTCACAGGGAATAAATTTAATAAATTAATAAATAAATATTTTGGAACTGAATCTTCGCTGGAAGGAAGTCCTGAATTAAGTTTTAACGGGCAGGCGCACTTTACAAATGCAATGATCAGTGCAGAATTAAAAAATAGGATTCTAAAGGGTGGGAAAGTTGAGAATGGGACTAAGATTACCAATCACCTTTTCAGAGCCATTGCATCAACAGCAATTGGAGATAATGGAGTTGCAAAACAGCATTCCCTGAGAAGAATGGAGACTGTGATACCGCTGGTACTATATGCGAAAGTCCTCTTTCTGGAAGATGATGAAATTAAACCTTTTATTATTGAATCAATCGGAATGATCAAAAGATTAGGACAGAACAGGCACCGGGGGTTAGGTCGTTGTTCTTTTGAAGTAGTTAAGAAAGGAGAATCATTATGAAAACAATAACTTTTAAATGCACCCTGTTGTCAGACCTGGTTTTTAATTTAAAAACAGCAACAGAAGGTAATCAACAGACACTGGATTATATTCCCGGGAGTGCTGTCTATGGATTGGTTGCCAGTAAATTCTACACTGAATTTATAGCCCAAAACGGAATTAATATTTTTCACAGTGGAGGCGTTATCTTCGGTGATGCCCATCCATTGCAGAGTGGGCAAAGGACTTACAGAACACCCGCCTGGTGGTACCACAAAAAAGGATCTGGTTTTAATCAAGGGATATATTCTCCTTTATACAAAGCTAAAGATGGGGAGCCTCAGCTTAAACAATGCAGGGGTGGGTATATTTCAATAATAGAAAATAATAAGTTTACTGAATTTACCCCAAAGAAGAGATTTTCCATTAAGTCAGCTTACGATTCAAAGATGAGGCGATCGGAAGAATCCAAAATGTATGGTTATCAGGCATTGGTTAAAGGGACTGAGTGGGGTTTTGAAATGAGATATAATGATGCATTTCAATCAGAAGCCCGGCAGATTCAGGAATTTTTAATTGGAATTAAGCCCATTGGGAAGTCAAAAAGTGCTGAGTACGGACTTGTAAACATCGAAATTGGAAATTTTACAACATTGCCTGAGTCATCCATTAAATCGGAAAAAGATTATTGTTTGCTCTATGCCGATAGCAGATTGGCGTTTTTTGATTCACAGGGCCAGCCAACATTCATGCCGACACCTGAACAGCTTGGCGTCTCCAATGGAGAGATTTTATGGAATTTTTCACAAATCAGAACAATGCAATACGCTCCGTTTAATGGGAAAAGAAAAACCCGTGATGCTGAAAGATTTTGTATTGAAAAAGGCAGTGTATTTTATATAAAAAAGAATAATGGTTTTTCATTAAACCTTCAAGAGTCGGGCGATTATGTAGGCTATTTCAAAAGTGAAGGCTTTGGAAGATTGATGGTTGACCCTGCATTCCTGAATAATGATGAAGAGGGGACAATTACTTTGAAGTATATTGAAACTCACCAAAAGCAACCGGAACTCATCAATAGTGAAAAGGTTACACTCAGCGGACAGGATTCGGTTGTTTTTGATTTCCTGGAACGGGAAAACCAAATAGAATTGCAGAATGAGATTGTCCTTAAGAAGGTTAATGAATTTGTGAATAAAAATCTCACGAAATTCAGGGGCGAAAAGTTTTCATCTCAATGGGGTACCATCCGGTCTATTGCAGCCAAATCAAAAGATAAACAAGCGCTTGAAGCATCTTTGTTTTATGCCGGAGATCAAGGGAATAACAACAAGGTAATTAATGCCGGATACCTTGTGCATGGCGTTGCAGCTGATAAATGGAAAGAAAGGGGCAGAATTCAGGTACTAACTCAATTTATTAAGGACATTAATGATGGTAATGTGGTTTTGGCAGTTGTAAATCTTGCATCTCAAATGGCAAAAGCATGCAGAAAGGAGGAACAAAATGGATAATGTATTTCTTGCACAAATCATAATCGAGGCAAAAACTCCATTAGCAGTTGGCACTGGAGATAAAAATGTTATAACTGACCAGCCAGTATCGCTTGATGTCAATGGTTTGCCCTATATACCGGCTACAAGTATTGCAGGGGTTATCAGACATCTGATGTCTGATAAACTTTCAAAAGATCAATTGGACAAGGTAGATCAGGTGTTTGGAAAACAGACCGATTCAATCAATGATTCTTTTGGGTCAAGGCTGATATTCAGTTCTGCCCATATGATTGGCCATGACGGAAAGGTGAAGGATGGCCTGCAAAATATTAATTACCAAAATACATTTTACAATAATTTTAAAGACCTGCCCATACGACAGCATGTGCGTATAAGCAACAAAGGAGCCGCTGAACATCGAGGAAAATTTGACAATCAGGTAGTTTATAAAGGAGCCAGGTTTTGTTTTGAGTTAGAGATGTCTTCTGATGCTGAAACTTTCAAACAGCACAAAGAAGTTTGGGAAAAAGTGATAACATCACTAAACAATCCCTTATTTCGATTGGGAGGAGGAACCAGAAAGGGGTATGGAGAAGTTGGGGTTATCTCAGTGAAAACTGAAGAATTGGATCTGACTAAATCTGAACATTTAAAACAATATTTATCCAAGACTTCTTCTCTGAATAATGATTTCTGGATAACCACCGAAAATGATGTTAAAACAGCAAGTATTAGCACAAATCTACAGCATTACAGACTTGAATTAGAACCGGATGATTTTTTCCTCTTCAGTTCAGGTTTTGAATCAGATGATGCAGATATCACCTACCTTACCGAATCTGTAATTGAATGGGATGCCGCCGAAAAACCAGTTTTTGCTGAGCATAAAATTGTTATTCCGTCTTCCTCCGTTAAAGGAGCCATACTACACAGGGTAGCCTTTCATTACAATAGGTTAAATAAGTTTTTTGCAGATTCTCTTGAGAAATTGCCGGACACAGCTGATAACAAAGCAGTTATAGCCCTGTTTGGCAATTCTGCCGATGGAGACCAAGGCCAACGGGGAAAAGTACTTATCTCTGATTTGTTTCTTCAAAGTAACCTGCTCAAAAAGTTATTGAATCATGTCTCAATTGACCGGTTTACCGGAGGAGCAATTGCCGGAGCATTATACAGCGAGGAAATAGTTTATGGCAAAGGGAATAGTTTGGTTTTAGATATTCTGGCAGAACCTGATACTTTTTCAGAGAAACATAATGTTGAAGAGGCTTTAACTTTGGCTCTCAAAGATATTTGTACCGGAATGTTGCCGCTTGGTGGTGGCACTATGCGTGGACATGGATGCTTTAGTGGTAAGTTATTTATTAATGATAAGGAGGTTGAATTATGAAAATAGAAAGAATATCACTTAAAGATATCCCGGTTGGGATAAACTATGAAGGATATCTTTGGTGGAGCGATCAAGAGTCTCCCAAAGTGCTGTTAAATGAAATATTAACACCATTGCCCGTTGAAAATAAACTACCTGCCATCATTGAAGGTTACTTGTTTAACAGCGAATCACAAACTTCTTATTCTATAAGGTTTCTTGATGATGGGTACATTGTTATGAAATATGAGATTGACAACACCGACATTGGAGATATTGTTGATTTTATCCCAAACAGGCTTAATGGTGTTTCTAAAATCAAATTCCTGCAATACTGGAAGCCTGAAATAGACACACTGTGCGAAGAATTTGAAGTTCTTAAGCCTAAAGCAAATGTTTTTGTTGGATTTGAAATAATGGGAGGATAGTATTATGAACATAAGAGCACCTTTTAATTTTGTTCCAGTTTCTGATTTTGTATTTTCTCCGGAATGGGCAGATAGAATAACTCATGATATTCCCTTTGAAGATTCTGAGGATGGGGTTATTGAACTAAAACTCAAGTCAGAAACAGAAATTTATGTCAGAAACGGACACAAAAGAGATATCGATAAGAACGATGATGAATATCTAAAATTCAGCCACATTAATGGCAGTCCTTTCATTCCGTCAACTTCAATTAAAGGTTCAATAAGGAATGTTTTGGAAATCATTAGTTTTGGCAAAATGGGTTTGGTTTCGGATGATCGTTATAGCATACGTGACTTACAACTTAAAAAGTATCTTGGTTTTTTTCAGAACTCAGATGTTCATTGTGGATGGATGAAACGAATTGACGAAGATAGAGTTGAAATTGAAGATTGTGGCATCCCCAGAAGAATTTCGCATAAAGATCTGGATAAAGCCTGGGGTACAAATTTCTATACATTGTTTGCAGATGAAGATTTGCTTAAAAATGATGAAAACAGAACTGCACTCTTCAAGATCAGGAAATGTGAGAATAAACTAAAAACATGGCAATTTAAGGAATTGCCTTTGAATAATCAGAACGTCGTAGATAAAAGAATCAAGGTTGTTTTCGACAATTCCGGTCCACTACAAGGTACAATTGTTGTTACAGGCCAGCCTAGCGCACGTAAAGAAAGGATTCTTAATAATGACGGTACAATTAGAAAAAAAGCATCCGGGAAAGCATACGAATTTGTTTTCCCCGACAATCCAATCGGATATTTTAGTTTAGACACGATGGAACCGGCCGGGATATACAAGGATTTTGAATTCATATACAAAGAATCTGTTGATTGGGCATACTGGAAAAAAGTGTTGCGACAAGAGGGCAGAGTTCCTGTTTTTTTCTCTCTAAAAAATGGAAGACTATTACATTTTGGCTTGTCATATTTGTACAAATTACCTTTCAAAAAAAGGGTTAAAGGTTATCTTGATCCTAACCATCTTACTGATAAACCAGACCTGGCTTCCTGTATATTTGGATACACTAATCCGATGAACTCATTGAAGGGGCGGGTTCAGTTTTCACACTGTTTTTTAGATGAAGGGCATGAGACAGGTGAGGTAACAAAACTATATTTAGGTTCACCAAAACCTACTTATTATCCAATATATATTGAACAAAAAGGGAAAGATGGTTATCCGGAAGATGACTTTAAAACTTTTTTGGATGAGGATGCAAAGATTAAAGGATGGAAACGCTACCCAGTTCATAATGAATTGAAGGATTATACACCCTTAGCAGCAATAAAGCCTGAAAATCTTAGCTGTTTTATTGCCCTTAAGCCTGATTCCGTTTTTTCATTAAAGATTAGATTTCACAACCTAAAGAAATGCGAGATAGGCGCATTGCTTCAGGCTCTAACTCCATCAACAACATTTTCTCATTCTATTGGTTTGGCAAAGCCTTTTGGGTTTGGACTAATATCAGTCAGTAATGTTGTTATAAGAGGCTGCAAATTTGATAAGGATGTTTATACGGCATCATTTAAACAGCTTATGGAAGAAGCTTTTACAGGATATTCAAAAAGCCCCCAAATAAATGAGCTGAGATTAATGGGAATCCCGCAAACAACGAAGGTGCCATTGGTATATATGCCGCTAAAGGAGTTTGTCGAAAAAAAGAAACAAAAAAGAGATGATAACGGGAGGGGAAGTCTTATAAATCCAGGAGAGTATTTAGAATATTATTCCGGACTTATCATGCGACAAAAAGACACTCCACCGAACGATGACAATCTATTAGAGGCTGAGGTTGTAATTTTTAAACGACCTGTTTTTTCTGCAAAATTAACATCCGGTGATGATAATAGGAATTTGAATCTTGAAAATTTGCCGGATAATATTAGACTTAAAAAGGGAGACATAATATTAGTCAAGCGAATACTTAAAGGGGGTAGCCTAAAGGGGCTTACTTTCGTTAAAGTTAAGTAAGAAAACTATCATGCTACTCAACCTCTCCAACCACCCCTCCTCTAAGTGGAGTAAAGAACAAATGGATGCCGCCATAAAGCAGTTTGGGGGTGTTATCGATATGCCTTTTCCGGTAATTGACCCTCATGCTTCATTGAATACAGTTCAGATTTTGGCCGAAAAAACTTTTGAAATGATTAAGTCCATGAAAATTTATGATCTTAGAATACATATCATGGGTGAGTTTACATTTTCATACAACCTGATAAAGCACTTTCAGGAAAATAAAATACCCTGTTTTGCCAGCACTACTGTCCGAAATGCAATTATGAACCCGGATGGCACTAAAACTTCTGCTTTTGAATTTCTAAACTTCAGACCCTATTATTAATTAAATCAATCAGCAATGAATACATCAATAGTCAGGTACTTGAAAAGCAACTGGAAAAGTTTTCAGGTGTGGTTTCCTCTTTTAATTGCTATACTTCTGTTGGCGGTTTTGGGAATTATCTTAGCTAATACAGCTAACTTGAAAATTATTTATGATCCTTATGTAGATCCGATAGTTGCTATTATTACAGCAGTAACGGCTTTAATAATAGGATTCTCACAGTCAAAGAAGAATTGGGAAGAGTCTTTGCCAAAGAGACTAACAGTGCATTTTATGTACAATGGAAAATGTCAGCTTAGTTGCTATGAAGCGTACCTTTCGGGAACAGCTGATATTCGTATGTGGAGTCAGCAGATTGGTTCACAAATGATTGGGCAAGGAATGCTGAGTTTCTTTCCTTACATTGATTCGAAGCCACCTCAGATTGAAAAATCTCATGAAATCCACCAGGGAATGCAAAGCGAGGATATTATGCTTTATCAGGTAACATTTTACCTTCGGAATAATAATTTTGATAAACGTCATGATATTGAAGATAAATATGTAATCTGGCTTGATAATTCAACAAAAAATGGCAGTGAGAACCTTGAATTATTATTTGAAGACAAGCCTGTTAATCCTCTTACAATTGATGAGGTGATAAATCAGTATCATGTAATGAATAGCAAACCTAATACTCTCAACAGTACCCAACAACTCAATGAAAATAAATAGCTACATTATACAGCCATTTTTTCAAAAAGGAGGTGAAATTGATATCGTCCTCCCCGCCCCTACCGAGTGGCTGCGGACTGCCATTCTTATGCTCGTTAACCGTTCGAAAGCAAGGCTGGCAAGAGAGGGTGTTTCGCATGAGATTTTTCACAATCACGATGAAGTATCTGGCAATACCATTGCCCGTTACCCCATGGTGCTTTATCAGCAACACAATGGTTTATTGTATGTTACAGGTATCAATGAGGGAGCTCGTGCGCTCGAAGTTTTGATTTCGCAGTATGAACGGGCAGTAGAGATTGACAGGAACAGCCTGATTCGTTTCAAGGCTGTGGAACCTATCGAAATGGAAGTTTCAAAAACACAGCAGAAATACATTTATTCACTTAGCAGTTGGTTGCCGTTTAGCAGTCAGAACCATAAGGCCTATCAGGCAACCGAAACCCTGGCAGAAAAAATTGAATTGCTTCAGAAAATACTGTCCAATCACCTGGGCAAGGATTTCGGGCGTTTTTTTAATCTTGATATTGAGCCGGCTGAGGTGAGCCTTCTTGAAGTTCAAAATTTTAAAAACACCTGCAAACAACTTACAATGAACGGCCGGAAACACGATTTCCAGCCTTTTGACATAAAATTTTCAACCAATCTCATATTGCCCGACTTTATTAACCTTGGCAATGGCAAGGTGTATGGTTTTGGATTACTGCAACGCGTAACCTGACCCGCAAACCATATCCGGCCAGGGGTATTGTATGCTTGAAACCATATGTAGCTACTTCAGAATTCGTTCACTGAAACGGGTCGATAAACTCTTTAAAGTGTGGTATCGGTTTGTTAAAGTAGCTAGATAAGAATACGTTCACTGAAACTTTTGACCGACTCCCCATTTTTCACCGATTTCAACGTTGAAGTAGCTACGTAAGAATACGTTCACTGAAACCTGTTTAAGGTCTGATGGTATTGCGTCAACAATGTTGAATTAGCTACGTAAGAATACGTTCACTGAAACCTTCTCAGGTGATTTGGGTTCGAATGGTGTTGCGTTGAAGTAGCTACGTAAGAATACGTTCACTGAAACATTTTTGAAAAGTCTCCGAAGAAACTTCTCGATGGTTGAAGTAGCTACGTAAGAATACGTTCACTGAAACTTTCCAGAAAAAATGTGTTCCTTCTTCTTGATAAGTTGAAGTAGCTACGTAAGAATACGTTCACTGAAACAGTTGATTTCCCGGCCCCAGTTTCGGCTGTAATAGTTGAAGTAGCTACGTAAGAATACGTTCACTGAAACTTACGATAGCACGAAGATCTTTCTTCGATGAAGAAGTTGAAGTAGCTACGTAAGAATACGTTCACTGAAACGCTCATTACCATACTCTCCTAATGCTATCATAGGTTGAAGTAGCTACGTAAGAATACGTTCACTGAAACGTTTAAACGGTTTAACTCTTGCAAGTTTACTTGGTTGAAGTAGCTACGTAAGAATACGTTCACTGAAACCTCAACTGCGAAATCGAAGTCTTCCTTTTTTGAAAGTTGAAGTAGCTACGTAAGAATACGTTCACTGAAACTGCAGAAACATATTTCAGTACCAGCGAAATAACCGTTGAAGTAGCTACGTAAGAATACGTTCACTGAAACGCGAAGAGTTTGTTTTAGTACGAGCCGATCGTAGGTTGAAGTAGCTACGTAAGAATACGTTCACTGAAACTAACTACATCATAAAGCCCCTTTGGGAAACGCGTTGAAGTAGCTACGTAAGAATACGTTCACTGAAACATGAGACGTGCAGGTAATTTAAAACTAGGCATAAGGTTGAAGTAGCTACGTAAGAATACGTTCACTGAAACTTG
>Ga0208243_1001093_pt1 | contig 10332 bp, 15 predicted proteins | sample Subbio2Aug_QV12A_FD_184826 | JGI IMG/M metagenome (GOLD analysis project Ga0208243, IMG submission 184826) | Serpentinite rock and fluid subsurface biosphere microbial communities from McLaughlin Reserve, California, USA - CR12Aug_QV12A (SPAdes) | ecosystem: Environmental > Terrestrial > Deep...
TTAACACAGTATTTACCTAATAAATATCCATTAATTGTAATTTAATCTGATTTAAACAAGTGTTGCTACTTTTTTGGTATCACTTGCCGATTTAAAGTTAAAGATTAGGGAATTAGTATATGCAGATATACATAGTAAAAGGTTATTATATATTATTTTAAAACGTGAGGATTTATAGATGGGAAAAATATTGGTATTTATTTATGATGATATGGCAGATTTTGAAATTACCTTTGCAACACATCTTCTGGGCTCAGATTCTGGAAAAAGCATTATTACTATTGCTTATGAAGATAAAATTATTAAAAGTAAAAGTGGAATGCTATATAAGCCGTCGATGTTAATAAAGGATGTATTAGTTAAGGATGATATAGAAGGCTTAATAATTCCAGGTGGTTGGAATGGAGAAATAAGGATAGAACTAATAAGTTTAATTAGAAAATTAAATGAAAATAACAGGCTTTTAGCCGCTATCTGTGCCGGTCCAAGATATTTAGCTAAGGCAGGTGTATTAGATAATAAATATTACACTACATCTATTATTGAATGGACAGATAAGCATAGATTCCAATTTGATGAAGAAGACCCATTTCCGAGAAAAAATTTCGCTAATGTGAGGGTTCTAAAAGATAGAAATGTTATCACTGCACAGGGCACTGCTTTTATAGATTTTGCTATAGAAATTTGTGATTGGTTTTCTTTGTTTGATAGTGAAGAGGATAGGATGAATTTTACTAATACTATAAAAGGGATTTAATTTAATGAATTAAGGGTTGTTTTATACGGGAAATCATGGAGGAATTATTATGATTAATATAAGGCAAGCAGTACCAAATGATTCAAAGGAATATTTATCATTTCTCAACAAATTAGATTCAGAAACTAGTTTTATGCTATATGAACCAGGAGAAATAAAAGCTACAGATGAAGACATGAAAAGAAGAATAGAGGAAAGCATTAAAGGCTCCTTCTTAATATTTGCTGAAAATAATGATAAGATAATAGGCTTTTTATCAGCTAATAGAGGGCATGTTAATCGAATTAAGCATAGTGCGTATATAGTAATAGGAATCCTTGAAGATTTTAGAGGTAAAGGTTTAGGGAAAAGATTATTTGAAGAATTAGAAAGCTGGGCAATCAATAATAAAATTATAAGGCTAGAATTAGTGGTAATGGTGAATAATGAAAAAGCAATTAGACTATATAAAAAAATGGGATTTAAAATTGAGGGAACGAAAGAAAAAGCTTGTATTGTAAATGGAGAATTCGTAGATGAATACTATATGGGAAAAGTATATCATAGGTTTCATAGGTTACAAATGTAAAAATATAAATGATGCTATAACAAATAGAAAGCAAGATTTCCTCTGCCATCTTCGTATAACAGTACATTTATAGCAGGTGCTGATGAGCTTGTATTAGTGTTGGAATAGCTTTTGTATGGCATAATTTAGGAGGTGGACACTTGTTCAAGGTTGTTTGTTTTGATATGGATGGAACATTAATCACAAATACTAACTCAGTAGAGTATCTATGCAATTTAAACGGTAAAGCAAAAGAGGTTAAAGATATTGAAATTAAAGAGGAAAAGGATGAAATCAGCTGGATTGAAGCGGATTTTATTAAGGCTAAGCTTTTTGCAGGATTAGAGGTTAGAAGAATTAAAGAAGAATTTAATAATTATGTTGGATTAATAGGCAATATTGATGAGGTATTGAAGGAATTAAAGAAAAATGAGATTCTGTCCATATTAGTAACTGCAGGGCCTATACAAGTGGCGGAAGTACTTGGTAAGATGTTCGATTTTGATAAGGTTTATGGAAGCCTATATGAAATAAAGGTTTATGGAAGCCTATATGAAATAAAGAATGACGTTTTTACTGGAAGTATATTAAAACATCTTGGCGACAGCGGAAAATTAGATTGCTTAATTGAATTTTGTAGTGAAAAGAATATAAGCTTGGATGAGGTTGTTTCTATTGGAGATAGTGCCTCAGATATAAAGGTATTTGAAAAAAGCGGGAAATCCATAGCTATAAATTATTCAAATAAACTTAATGGCAAAGCTGATGTATACATAAAAACAAAAGATTTGTTAGATGTCTTAGGGCATATTCGTTAGTGCAAAGGCGCTGGTTCCAATAGCGATTGGTATGGTTAGAGCTTCATATGTTACCTGTCTACTGATCAGCTATGGGAAAGAATGAAAAGGGTCTTGTTAAGGAGCATTGCAGACATGTTGACACTTTTTGCCCTAAAGCATAGGTGTACATAGAGTAAAGGCGGGGAGCTCAAATAAGCTAGGAGGCGAAATAATGACATTTATGTATTTAATGAACAATCAGAAGGGGGATAAGAAATGTATATAGACCACTTATGTAAAAATCCAGAATACATAGATACTGTAGCATCCTGGATATATGATGAATTTGTTATTAAAACAAATGGCAGTATAAGCTATAAAGAGGTTGTCGAATATTTGAGTAAAACTAATGAACAGGATTACACAATGACTTTTGTTGCAATTAATGATAATGAATGTATAGGAACGGTTTCTATTTTCGAAAATGATTTGCAGAACCAAAAGATTTTAACTCCATGGCTAGCTTCCTTGTATGTGAGTCCTAACTATCGTAGAAAGGGTGTAGGAGAGCAGTTAATAAATCATGTGAAGGATATAGTGAGGGGAATAGTGTTGAAACCTTATACTTAAGAACTGAGCACACTTCTGATTACTATAGTAGCTTGGGCTGGGAGTACTTATATAAAACAAAGGATGAGAAAGGGCAGGAAACTGAAGTCTTTAAATATAGCATGATCTAACAACGTGTAAAAATGGTATAACAATTCTTTGCTGGAGGAAACAACAATTAGAATTAGCTTTTTAAGATTTTATAATTAGTAGGAATATGCATAAAAGACAGACTAAATGAATCAGAGTTAAAGGCTGCAAGCATCCTGTGAATAGATGTGGCTGAAGGACCAATTGTAATAGTGCCTCCAATAGATAAGTCAGTTGAGGTAAGCAATTATGATAGGCTTAAGGGGGAACCGTATGAACTATAGAAAAATCCAACTAGATGATAGCAATTATACTGAGCTAGATTCGCTATTATTGCAAATAGCAAAATGGCATAATACAACACCAAAGCTATGGATGCCTGACTTTAAAGCAACTATTGAAGATATTGATAAAACTGTAAATAGAATTAAGAAAACAAGAAGTGAGGATCTATTCCTAATGATAGTAGAGGATGAGGCATACAATGCACAGGGCTTCATTTGGGCTTATAAGCAAGATGAACCTCAGGATAGTATTATGATTTTATCTCTATATATAACTGAGGACTTCAGAGGTAGAGGATTAGCGACAATGCTTAAAAAGCAGCTTGAAGAATGGTGCAGGCAGGAAGGCGTTAAAACAATACAAACGACAACACATTACAAAAATTACAATATGATTTCATTAAATGAAAAGCTAGGATATACACCAGGTATGGTTTTTATGACAAAAAAATTGTAAAGTGATATAGGATTTCAAATCATCAGAGACTCATTATAATGGAGGATAAATGAATAACACCAAATACTCAATTGAAAAGCTACATAAAGAGTTCGTGCCTCTGTATGACCGTTGGGAGGGCAAATTACTACCTAGAGTCCAATCGTGGTTTTTGCATATAGGGGAAATCATATGTCTATATCTCAAAGGGAATAAAGCCTATTATAAGCATGGTAGAACCCTTGGGACCTGTCGAGAGCATGCAAAGACAGAGTTTGGGGATTTGTTATGGTTGACGGCTGAAATATTTTGGATGATTACAAAAATAGAATTACCAATTGTATCAAATGAGACCTATAGGAGAGTATGGGAAAAAATGAATGAATCAAAGAAAAAATCATCTATATGATTAAAAAGGAGGGTTTTTAAATGATTGAAACTACAATAAGAACTTGTACACAAGAGGATATACACCAGATTATTGGATTAATGAAGGAATTAAAAGCCTTTGCATCTACATCAAGTGACTTTATAGAAGAAGATATAAACTCTATTCTAAAGGAAATGGAAATGAAGCCAGATATTTATATTAATTTGGTTGCTGAAATCAACGGCTTGGTGGTTGGCTTTATTTCAGTTATTTTTTATAAAACCCTCTATCACAAAGGTGGCACAGCTTTGATTAATGAATTAATAATTAATCAGAATTACAGGGATAAAGGGATAGGAAGATTGCTAGTAGAAAATATTAAATCAGAGGCAATTAGGAGGGGAATGGATGAACTAGAAGTAGGAACGGAGCTTGATAATAAGGTAGCTCAGTCCTTCTATAAAAAGTGTGGCTTTGATGAGGAATTTCTTCTTCTGGGAATGGTATTTTAAGCGGGAACACGAGAAGAGGCAAGGTATATTGAGGAACACATTAAATTGTAGAGTAGATAGCATTGAAGTGGATTTTAAATACATTTTGAGAAACAAAGAGTTTAATAGAATACCGGAAGAATAGGCATTATTTAGGAGGGGAATTTATGTCATATGATTTGAAAAATAAATTGGTAATAGGAATTTCTTCGAGAGCACTGTTTAATCTTGAGGAAGAAAATGTAATATTTGCAAGAAAGAGAGATATATTCCTTCAATGCGCATATTTTCTTTGATGATCAAGATACACATGTCAAGCCTGCTAGTGAGGTTATACCTTCAAGCAGGGTGCCATATAAGCAAATGGAAAAAGAGTAAAGGAGTAGATTTATTGAGCCTCAGCGTATAGCAAAAACACTGTCTTTTTTAATGGATGATAAATGCATACTGGTTGTTACTGCAGGCGACGCTAAAATAGATAATATTAAATATAAGTTGCAATTTGGGACTAAGGCGAAGATGCTAACAGCTGAGGAAGCAATTCTATTAGTTGGACATGCTGTTGGTGGGGTATGCCCTTTTGCTGTCAATGAAGGAGTGGAGACCTTCCTTGATATTTCCTTGAAAAGATTTAAAACAGTTTTCCCAGCCTGCGGTAGTAGTAATAGTGCAATAGAGTTAAGTATAGATGAATTAGAAAAATACTCAAAATGTATATCTTGGGTTGATGTATGCAAGACATAGAATTGATGCTGGAGAATATAAATAACAATTAGATTTGAATCCAAAATAACTTTACGAAATTAAGCAAGGAGTGTTTTTATGCACAGCAAAGCCGTTATACTTGGCTCAAATTATTATATTGGACTAAGCATTATTAGATGCCTGGGTTCTAATGGGATATATACAGTAGCTATTGATTACACAAAGGAAGGCTGCTATGCTGCTAAGTCTAAATATCTAAGAGAGCATCTAATAGCACCCCATTATAAGGAACAGGAAGCTGCTTTTCTTAACTTTCTAATAGACTTTGCCAAGGGACAAGCTGCTAAGCCAGTACTTTTTCCATGTGCTGATCCTTATGTTGAATTTATTGATAAGACCTGTTAGAGCTAAAGAAATACTATCTAATTAATATGACTGAAGCAGGACTTTGGACTAAAATTATGGATAAGCAAGAACTACATAGTTTAGCAGTAAAGCATGATGTACGGGTACCTGAGACTATTAGAACAACTGAAGCTGATTATGTTGAAAGGGTTAATAAGGAAATAGGATATCCCTGTATTGTAAAGCCTACAGATTCCCCTGCATTTATGGCAAAATTCAGAGCGAAGATGTTTATGTGCCATAATCATGAGGATGTAACCAATGCAGTAAATAAAGCACATAAAGAGGGCTTAGAGGTTATAGTTCAGAGAATAATACCAGGCTTTGATGACCATATGTATACCTTTGATGCATATCTAAATCAGGATTCTAGGGTTACACATTGGATGACCTGTCAGAAATATCGGCAGTACCCCATCAACTTTGGTGCATCAGTATATACTAAACAAAGGCATGTACAGGAGCTATACGATATTGGAGCACCTTTTATGGAGGCAATTGGTTATAAGGGCTTTGGAGAAATTGAGTTTAAAAAGGATGAAAAAACAGGTAACTTTTATTTAATAGAGATTAATGTGAGAACTACTACGCTGAACACACTGTTAGATAAATGTGGTATTAATTTTCCACTTTTGGCCTATGAGGAATTAACAGGTGGCAATATTGGCAGTAAGGCAGTAACTCACGACACTGGAATAGCCTTTAGATACTTATTCGAGGATATTATCGCAATAAGGGAATACATAAAAACAAAGCAGTTAAGCTTATTTGAGATACTAAAATCCTTAAAATACAAAAAGGCACCGGCTATATGGTCAATAGATGATCCAGCTCCAGCCTTTAGCTTTATTGGAATCCTAATGAAGAAGGTCAAGAAAAGGCTTGTAGGTTAAGGTTTAAAAAGCCATAGGAGTCATATAAAATGTACTTTGAAGCTAAAGCATAATAAGTTTTAAAATGAGGTGCTGAGTATGAGAATAAGAAAATTCATCAATTTTATTTTCTTTAAATGCATGGCGGATCTAATATTATTATAATTATTTTTGGCTCTATTTTAGCTTATACTTATTACAAATTTGGTCTCATACCAGCGATGGTGATTCATTTTCTAGGGGCTGCTTACCTTGGACTATTTTAATGCTCACAAATAAATAAAAGAAAACTATAGTATTACTGGGATTGATTTACTTTTTATCAATTTGATTAATAAATGTATTTAAATATGCAAAAACTTTACATAATATAATTATGTAAAGTTTTATTGTTTTTTTGTATATTAAACCTATCGATAATTTGTAAATTCCATATTGATCGGTAAATCTGCAGCTCTTAGGGCTTGAATTACTGCCTGAAGATCATCTCTGTTTTTACCTGTTACTCGTACAGTATCCCCTTGAATAGAGGCTTGAACCTTTATTTTAGAATCCTTAATTAGGGTGGTGATTTGCTTTGCTTCATCTTTACCGATGCCTTGCTTGATTTTGATTACCTGCTTAACTCTTCCACCAAGGGAATGTTCAACTTTACCGTATTCAAAGGCTTTAAGAGAAACATTTCTTTTAGTAAGCTTAGTTTGTAGAATATCAATTACATTTCTTAGCTTAAAATCGTCATCGGCAGAAACCTCTAAGTCATCGCCTTTTCTTTCTACGGTTGAATTAGTGCCCTTTAAGTCAAAGCGCTGAGAGATTTCCTTTTCTGTTTGATTAACTGCATTGTCAACCTCACTCATGTCAACCTTTGAAACAATATCAAATGAGCTATCTTTAGACGCCATATAAATCACTCCAATTCATACTTATTTTTCCAAATTTATTATATATTGAAATTATAAGGCTTGTCTACCCTATAAAGCTATTTAATAGTTTTTACTTTAATGTAGTAGTTTATAACCACTTTTTATCGAGATTATATAACTCACGATTAGAATATTTCTTATATATGAAGTATAATATAGAAAAGCATTTAGAGAAGGGTATGTGATAACGATGAGCAGAATCGATGAAAGAGATATAATGTTCTCCAGGATGTCCTACAGAGAAGGAACACCAGAATATGAGGACTATTATAATAGAAATCCACATAAAAAAGAGAAGGATGACATTTTAAGGCAGCCGCCATACGTCTTAGGAGAAGGTACTGCTACCTATGATCCTATTAATTCTCCAATTGGGGATGCCACCTTCAGATTTTTATCAGACATAAAGAAATATTCAGAAGGAGAAGCCTCAGATAAAATTGTCGAGGTGGACTCAACGATAATGACAAAGAAACTAAAGGGCTTGGCTAGCTTTTATGGTGCTAGCTTAGTTGGGATTACTGAAATGAAGGATGACTACTATTACTCCCATAGGGGAAGGGACCCCAAAAAATATGGTGAAGAGATTAATAACCTTCTACCCTATGGAATTGTATTTGCTGTAGAGATGGAGGAGTCGATGATTGACCGTGCCCCATTGTTACCAGAGGCCATAGAGGTTACTAAGGGCTATGTCAATGCAGCTATCATAGGTATGATTATAAGCTACTATTTGAGGGAATTAGGCTATGAGGCCAGAAATCATATGGATGGAAATTACCTGGCTGTAGCACCGTTGGTTGCAGAAGCTGCTGGTTTAGGACAAATTGGCAGACACGGGTTACTCATAACTAAGGAGTTTGGGTCGAGAGTTAGATTAGGGGCTGTTACCACAAACATGCCTTTGATTTCAGATAAAAGACAGGATTTAGGCATACCTGAGTTTTGTGAGCTCTGTGAAAATTGCACACAGACCTGTCCAGGAAAAGCAATTCCAAAAGGGGAAAGAACTGAAATAGATGGAGTTAAGCGATGGAAAATTAGTGATGTTGATTGCTTCAGTGTGTGGAAGCGAGTGGGTACTGATTGCGGAGTATGCCTTTCTGCCTGTCCCTTCTCCCATAATGTTAATATACAGGATATTGAAAGCATGAAGGACCAGCCACAGCTAATGGCAAAGATACTGGAGGAATACAGAAATAAGCATCAGTTGAGGCCCTTTAATAAAACACCTCATGATTGGCTATAGCATATTTTTTAGAAAATTTAGAAAACCTTTGACAATTGAGGGGTGAATATTTATAATTGAGTATATTTATTCAAAATAAGGGGGTCATAGTATGGGTATTAAGGTTTCTAAGTTCGGCGGAACCTCCTTAGCTAATGCTGTTCAATTTAGAAAGGTTGAAGAGATTGTTAAGGCAGATTCAGAAAGAAGATATATCGTGGTGTCAGCTCCAGGAAAGAGGCATAAAAGTGACACGAAGATAACTGATTTATTATATAGCCTGTATAATAAAAGAGAAGAGGGTAAGGAATATAATGATGTATTTGATCTCATAAGTGAGAGATATATTCAATTGGTCACAGAGCTGGGCTTAAAGCTAGATATGGAAGGACTATTAAAGGAGTTTTCAGATATTGTAGCAGCTGGAACTTCTCTTGATTATATTGCAAGTAGAGGTGAGTATTTTAATGGGGTTATTCTAGCTGATTTGCTGGGCTTTAGCTTTATTGACCCTGTTAAGGCAATTATCTTCGAAGCCGACGGAAGCTACAACGATGAGTTAACGCAGCAGAAAATGGTACAGGTCCTTAAGGAATGTGAAAGAGCAGTAATTCCTGGCTTTTATGGTTCAACTGAAGCAGGAGAAATAAAAATTTTTTCTAGGGGTGGCTCTGATATAACTGGAGCAATAGTTGCTAGAGGGGCAGCTGCTGATGTTTATGAAAACTGGACAGATGTGTCTGGCTTCCTTATGGCAGACCCTACGATAGTTGAAAAGCCAAAACAAATTAAGGAGATTTCCTATAAAGAGTTGCGAGAATTGTCCTACATGGGAGCTAAGGTTTTGCATGAAGAAACAATATTTCCAGTTTTAAAGGCAGGAATTCCAATTAATATTAGAAATACAAATGACCCTGCAAATACAGGTACTATGATAGTCAGCACGGTTAATGGAGGTAGAGAAAGAGGTGCAATAACGGGTATAGCAGGAGTTAAGGATTTTACAGTTATTGCTGTAGAAAAATATCTGATGAACTATGAGGTAGGCTATGTAAGGCGAATGCTTTCTGTGCTTGAAAAGTATAATGTTAGCTTTGAGCATATACCCTCTGGTATAGATAATATATGTGTTATTATAAATAGTCATGAATTAAATGGAAGGCTAGATAAGCTAGTTGAAGAGATATCACAGGTATGTCAACCGGATTCGATAATGGTACACCCTGATATGTGTCTGATTGCAACTGTTGGACATGGAATGGCCTATACACCTGGGATGGCAGCAAGACTATTTGGCGCATTAGCCTCTGCAAACATTAATGTTCGAATGATAAATCAGGGCTCTAGTGAAATAAACATAATCGTTGGTGTAGAAAATAAGGATTATGAAGAAGCGGTTAGGGCGATATATAATGCTTTTGTTTAATTGGCAAAACAAATTAACATAATATAATTATGGAGACTTATAGCAATAGTAATTTACTATTGTCTTTTTTTTGTAAGATGAGAAGTGTCACTGTGCCTGCGATTTGGCTATAGTCTGTCCTTTCTATTATTCTGACAAAAGGAAAATAAAAATGATTATCATTTTCTTTTATGGGAATATATTTACTAAGGAAAAACATTTTGACTTAGGAGGTATTTACTATGATATACAAATTACCGGATCTAGAATACGTATATGATGCTCTTGAGCCTCATATCGATAAAGAAACCATGGAAATACACCATACAAAGCATCATCAGGCCTATATAAACAATTTAAATGCAGCCCTTGAGAAGTATGACGATTTAAGAAAAAAGGAACTAGAGGAGCTGTTAAGTTCGTTAGAT
>Ga0208243_1001094_pt1 | contig 10331 bp, 7 predicted proteins | sample Subbio2Aug_QV12A_FD_184826 | JGI IMG/M metagenome (GOLD analysis project Ga0208243, IMG submission 184826) | Serpentinite rock and fluid subsurface biosphere microbial communities from McLaughlin Reserve, California, USA - CR12Aug_QV12A (SPAdes) | ecosystem: Environmental > Terrestrial > Deep...
TGCTAACTCTTTCGTAGTGACCAGAACTTGGACTTTCGTTGATGCTTGTGGCAATACTTCTTCTGTATCGCAAACTATCAATGTAAATGATAACGTAGCGCCAACGTTTAACGAAGCTACTCCGGCTAACGCTGCTGCATCATGTGATAATGTACCGGAACCGGCAAATATGACTGCTTCTGACAATTGCGGAACTGCAACAGTAACGATGACAGAAACTGTTATTCAAGGAAACTGTCCTTCAAACTATCAAATCGTTAGAACTTGGACAGCAACTGATGCTTGTGGAAATACTTCTGCTGTATCTCAAACCATTACGGTGACCGATACAACCGGACCGGTTGCTGTTGATACACCACTAGTGGTTAAAGTTGATGCCACTTGTGATAATATCCCTGGTGTTCCAACTTTAGTATTCACTGACAACTGTTCAGGTACTGTGACTACTCCGGAACCAACTGTAACCACTTCAAGTGTAGTTGACGGTGTTTACACCATCACAAGAACTTGGGTTGCTACAGATGCATGTGGTAACTTATCACAAACGTATACACAATACGTATATGTAACTCAAGTGGATGAAGTAATCCAACTTAACGCTGTAGGTTGTAATGCTGCTGAATTTGATACTATCGACTTGAACTCATTATTACCACAAGGTACAACCGGTGGACAATGGGTTGATGTAAACGGTATTGGCGGGTTAACAGGAAGTATTTTCAATGCATGGCAATTGCCTTTAGGTGTACATACATACAGCTACACTATCAACGATGGCGGATGTCCAAGAAGATACGACGTATTGATTGAGGTGAACGATGATTGTGCAGTATTAGCCTGTCAAAATATCGTAATTCACAATGCCTTTAGTCCAAATGGTGATTCATTTAATGAATACTTTAATATTGAAAACATCGAAGATGTAGCGTGTTATCCAACTAACAATGTTCAAATTTACAACCGTTGGGGAGTATTAGTTTATGAAACTAAAAACTATGACAATAATACTCGTAGATTTGAAGGAATTTCTGAAGGTAGAGCTACTGTAAGTAAATCTGAAGAATTACCAACAGGAACCTATTTCTATATCATAGAGTGGACAACCTCTACCGGAGAAAGAATTGTTAAAGACGGATATTTATACTTAACCAGATAAACCTACTAACTCCTGAGGGTGTAAAAACCCTCAGGATAAATAAAGAAAATATGAGAACAAAAATTTTAATTTTCGCTTTGATGTTAACGTGTTATACTGGTTTTGCACAGCAGGACGCTCAGTATACCCAATACATGTATAACACCATCAATATTAATCCGGCTTATGCAGGATCAAGAGGAGTTATGAGCATTTTCGGTCTGCATCGTACCCAATGGGTAGGTTTGGACGGAGCACCAACAACAAATTCATTTTCCATTAACACTCCTATTAACAATAGTAATTTAGGATTGGGAGTTTCATTTGTAAATGATAAAATCGGACCAACCAGTGACAACACTATCTCAGCTGATTTATCGTATACCATCCAAACGTCTGAAGAGTTTAAATTGTCTTTCGGAATCAAAGCTTCAGGAAATTTGTTCAACTTAGATGTGAACAAATTAAATCCTGCTGATGCTAACGACCCGAACTTGCAAAACTTTGACAATGAGTTTTCTCCGAACTTTGGTGCCGGTATCTATTTACACTCAGACAAAATGTACTTCGGTTTATCTGTGCCTAACTTTTTACAAGACTCTAAGTACAATGATAACGAAGTGGCTGTATTCCAAGAAAGAATGAACTTTTACGCTATCGGAGGTTATGTTTTCGACATTTCACCATCGGTTAAGTTTAAACCGGCTTTCTTAACCAAAGTAGTTACAGGTTCTCCATTACAAGTAGATGCTTCTGCTAACTTCTTGTTCTTCGACAAGTTAATGTTGGGAGCTGCTTACCGCTGGGATGCCGCTTTAAGTGCGCTTGCAGGTTTCCAAGTAACCGACGGATTATTTATCGGATACAGTTATGATCGCGAAACTACTGAATTGAGAAATTACAACTCAGGTTCACATGAGGTATTCTTACGCTTTGAGTTATTCAATAAAGTAAGTAAATTGGTATCACCTAGATTCTTCTAATAACAACGATTATGAAAAATAAAATTATATACTTAGTACTATTGACTTTCGCGGCTGTGAACAGTTATTCGCAAGTTGGAAAAAAAGAAGTAAAGGGAAATAAGGAGTATGATAAATACGCCTATATCGATGCCATCAAAACTTATGAGCGTATCTATGAAAAAGGATACAAATCGCCCGATATGTTGCTTAAGATTGGTAACGCTTACTATTTCAATGCCGAGTTAGAAAAGGCTAATAAATGGTATGACGAACTATACGCAACCAATCCGGATCAAGAAGCTGAATTCTATTATCGATATGCCCAAACATTGAGAGCTGTAAAAGATTACACTAAGTCAGATGCTATGATGGCCAAATTTGGTGAAAAAAGCGGTAATGACAGTAGAGAAGAACTCTTCAATAAGAACAAAAACTATCTAGAAGTTATCAAAAAGAATTCCGGACGTTATAAAATTGAAAATGCCGGAATCAACTCTAAATATTCAGATTACGGCCCGGCTTATATGGGAGATAAAGTGATTTTCACCTCTGCTCGTGACACCGGAAACTTTTCAAAAAGGATCCACACTTGGACCGGACAGTACTTTACTAACTTGTACAGTTCTGCTTTAGGCGAAGACGGTTCATTGAGCGGTGTAGATAAATTTGGTAAAAAAATCAACACCAAATACCACGAAGACACGCCTGCCTTTACTAAAGATGGAAAAACCGTATATTTCACTCGTAACAACTATCTAGACGACAGAGGCTTTGACGCAAATAAAGTAACATTACTTAAAATCTACAGAGCTAACTTAGATGCTGAAGGTAAATGGGTAAATATTACTGCGTTACCATTTAACAGTGACAGCTATCAAACAGCACACCCTGCGCTATCTCCGGACGAAAAGACCTTGTACTTTGCTTCTGATATGCCGGGAACTCATGGTTTATCTGACTTATTCAGGGTAAAAATTAACGAAGACGGAAGTTTCGGAACTCCTGAAAACTTAGGCAATACAATCAACACCGAAGGAAGAGAAACTTATCCGTTCATTTCTGATGACAATGAATTGTACTTTGCTTCAGACGGTCAACCGGGCTTAGGTGGTTTGGATATCTTTGTTACCCGTATTCCAAGTGATAACGGTAAATTTAAAGCACCGCTAAACATTGGTGAGGAAGGAAACAGTTCAAAAGATGATTTTGGTTTTATCATCAACACTAAAACCAAAAGAGGTTTCTTGAGTTCTAATCGCGATGGCGGACAAGGAAGCGATGATATTTATAAATTCTTAGAAACCAAACCTATCTTCTGCGACCAAATCTTATTCGGAGTGGTAACAGATGAAGATACTAAAGCACCGCTTCCTAATGCCAAATTGGTATTGATGGATGAGAAATTCAATAAAGTAAAAGAAACTGTTTCTGATGCGCAAGGTAAATACGAATTCACCGAAGTAGAATGTGGAAAAAAATACTACGTAAATACTTCTGTTGAAGACTACGAAACCAAAGAGCCGGCGGTAATCATTGGTTCTGAAACCGGAAAAACCGAATTGAACATCGAGTTAAAAACCAAAACTTGTCGTGTTAAAATTGGTGATGACTTAGCTGATTGTTTCAAAATCAACATTATTTACTTCGACTTAGACAAATGGAACATTCGTCCTGATGCCGCAGTTGATTTGGCTAAATTGTTAGATGTATTGAACCAAAATCCATCAATGAAAATCAACATTCGTTCACATACCGACAGTCGCGCTTCTCATGCTTACAACAAAAAATTGTCTGAGAGAAGAGCTAAATCTACCAAAGATTGGTTAATCAAAAACGGTATTGCTGCCGATCGTTTAACTTCTGAAGGTTTAGGCGAAACTGAATTGGTTAACAAATGTGCCGACGGTGTTCAATGTACTGAAGAAGAACATCAGTTGAACAGAAGAAGTGAATTTGTAATTACAAGTTTGTAATCAAATTTCCCAATACAAATAAAAAAAAGCACCCGATTCGGGTGCTTTTTTTTATCTTTGAAGTATGAAGATTACCAAACTATTCAAGGACTTTTTTGAAAGCGAAAGAGCCGGCGGATTTGTACTTATAGCTTGTACCCTACTTTCCTTATTCTTAACCAACTCTGTATGGAGCGAACAATACCTTCACCTTTGGCACTACCAAATCGGGAACCATTCTTTTGAACATTGGATTAATGATGGTTTAATGACCATCTTCTTTTTGTTAATCGGTTTGGAATTGGAAAGAGAAGTTTATGCCGGTGAATTATCTAACCTAAAAAATGCGCTTTTACCCATATTTGCTGCGGTTGGTGGTATGTTGGTTCCTGCCGGTTTATACTTATTCTTAAACTACGGAACGGATACGCAATCAGGAGCCGGAATTCCTATGGCTACCGACATCGCTTTTGCTTTGGGAATTTTATCTCTACTGGGCAATCGTGTTCCGGTTTCTTTAAAAGTTTTCTTAACAGCCCTAGCCGTAATAGACGATTTGGGTGCCATTTTAATTATAGCAATATTTTATTCCAAAGGTTTGGTTTGGACCAACCTTTTCATAGCCTTAGGCATATTTGCTTTTCTCTTGGTTTTAAACCGACTCAAAGTAAGAAATCTTATTCCCTATTTAGTTTGCGGAGTAATCATGTGGTATTTTATGCTGAATTCTGGTGTACACGCTACCATTACCGGAGTGCTTTTGGCTTTTGCCATCCCCTTTGGGAACGGTGATGAAAAATCAACTTCCTATATCTTACAACACTTTCTGCACAAACCTGTTGCTTTTATTATTTTACCTTTATTTGCTTTAGCCAATACGGCCATAGTGCTTAACTCAGATTGGCATTATGCCTTCAATCACCACTATACCTTAGGTATTGCTTTAGGTTTGATTGTTGGAAAACCTCTCGGTATTATGCTACTCAGTTTTATGGCAGTAAAACTCAAAATTAGTCGGCTACCCGGCGATTTAAATTGGAAATCTGTTTTAGGAGCAAGCTGTTTAGGAGGCATTGGTTTTACTATGTCAATCTTTATCACGCTACTCGCCTTTTCCGACGGTGAACACATCGATAATGCTAAAATTATGATTTTAGTTTCTTCTTTGATAGCAGCCGTTATCGGGTTACTCTACTTAAAGGCCATTTTAAAATTGCCCAAAGCTTAATACCACTTTTTCTTTTTGAAATAAAAAATCATACCCAACAGCAAAAGCAACATAAAGGCCAATACTAAAAAGTACCCGTAATGCCAGTGCAACTCGGGCATGTTATCGAAATTCATCCCATAAATACCAACTATGAACGTCAACGGCATAAAAAATACCGAAACCACGGTTAGCGTTTTCATCACCTGATTCATCTTCTGATTTTGGGCAGAGAAATAAAAATTAGAGGCACTGTCGAGTGAAGTCAAATCGTATTCAATTTGATCCAACAACTCCAAACACTTTTGGTGCAAACGCGAAAAGAAACTATAGTTATCGTGTTCAATCGTATTAAACACATTATCATCTTTAATGCTTTTAATAGAATACAACGAATCGCGCAACGGAATTATCGAACGTTTCAAAAAGTTAAAATTGTCCCGATGCTTTTCAATTTGTTCTAATATTTCGGGACTGGTACTGGTTTTAGAGAGATTTATCAATTCCTCTACTCTATCTTCTTCATTCTCTATGGTGATGTAAAAATTCTCCATCACGGCATCTAAAAGCAAATACAATAAATAGTCGGCTTTCTTATCTCGAACTATCCCTGAGTGTGTTCGAATGCGTTCGCGAATATGGGTAAAAAAGTCACTTCTCTTTTCTTGAAACGAAACCAAAATACCGTTTTTCAACAAAAAACTAATCTGCTCAACGGCAATATTATCAGTGTTTTCTACCGGCAACAACGATTTAATATTGAAGAACAACACATCGTGGTATTCATCTAATTTGGTCCTTTTGGTGGTATTCAAAATATCGCCCAGCATAAAATTGTCGACCTGCAAAAAATCACCAACCGACTTAATAATATCTGTATCATTGAGTCCGTGTATGTTGAGCCAATTCACTTTATCCGATGCCATGCACTTTACCAATTGAGCAGTAGAAAACTCTTTAAACTCAGTCAAATCGTTCGTATCGTAAACGAACAGTTGCATTTCCGTTTTGATATGTTTGTGCACACCGGTGTAGTCTAAAAAAGTAGGCTGCACTTTTCTCCCTTTTTTGTATTTAATTTTTCTCACGGCTTCTAAATTTGTCTAAAATTAATCATATTTAGTTTTTTCAAACTATTTTTACCAAAAATCAACGCATGCAAACGCTAATTATCAATATCAAAGAATTACTGCAAGTTCGTGAAACCACAATTGATAAAGTTTCCGGCAGTGACATGGCCGTTTTACCCTCGATAAAAAATGCTTTTCTCCTGATAGAAGATGATACGATAGCCGCATTCGGTTCAATGGAAAATTGCCCTAAACTCAATCCGGAAAAAACCATCGATGCCACCGGGAAAATGGTACTGCCTTCTTGGTGTGACAGTCATACACATCTTGTTTATGCCGGTAATCGCGAGCAAGAATTTGTGGATCGCATTAACGGTTTATCATATGAAGAAATTGCCAATCGCGGTGGTGGTATTTTAAATTCGGCTAAGCGATTGAATGAAACCTCTGAAACCGAAATTTACCAACAATCGAAGAAGCGTTTAGAAGAAGTAATGCATCAAGGTACAGGTGCTATCGAAATCAAATCGGGTTATGGTTTGACTGTGGAAGGCGAACTGAAAATGTTGCGTGTGATTAAAAGATTAGCCCAAGATTATCCGATTGCTATTAAGTCGACTTTCTTAGGTGCGCATGCATTTCCAACAGTATTCAAAGAAAATCATTCGGCTTATATCGACATTATTATCAACGAAATGTTGCCTAAAATAGCCGAAGAAAATCTGGCAGATTACATTGATGCTTTCTTGGAAACCGGATATTTTTCGGTGGCCGAAACCGAACGTATTATGGAAGCCGGTAAACAATATGGCTTGCGTGCCAAAATTCACGTGAACCAATTTACTGCGATTAACGGAATAGCAGCTTGCGTGAAGCATAATGCACTTTCGGTAGATCATTTGGAAATTGTAACCGAAGAAGATATAGAAGCTTTAAAAAATACCGAAACCATGCCGGTAGCATTGCCAAGCTGTTCGTTCTTCATCAGTATTCCTTATACACCGGCACGACAAATGCTAAATGCAGGTTTGCCCTTGGCTTTGGCAACCGATTTCAATCCGGGAACTACGCCGTCAGGGAATATGAATTTTGTAGTAGCAACGGCTTGTATCAAAATGAAAATGACTCCCGAAGAAGCGATCAATGCGGCAACCATCAACGGCGCTTATGCTATGGGATTATCAGCTACACACGGCAGTATTACGGTGGGTAAAAAAGCCAATCTGATTATTACAAAACCGCTGAATTCTTTCTATGAAATTCCGTATGCCTTTGGTAGCAATCCGGTCGAGTTAATTATTTTAAATGGCCAATTAATGTCATAAAAAAAGTCCTCTGAGTAAACGAAGGACTTTAGTTTATAGTTTTCAGAATTGATTATCTCAAAGAGAAACTGCTTTTAGAAACCAACTCGCCTTTGTCGAATACATTTACAAAGTAAGTTCCTTTGGTAAAATCCTTACCCGGTAATTGCTCTTTAACGTCAACCGTTTTGTTTTCATATTTTACAGTGGTTGTAAAGCTGTAAGTCAATGAAGTATCTCCAAATGTAACAGTGGCTTTATCTCCCAATACGTTATTTTTTGCATCTATTACTTGTACATAGTAAACTTTATCGCCGGATTTAGCAATTTTGTTCTCCGCAATTGTAAAACTGATTTGAAGTAAATCGGCTCTACTGGCTTTATCAGTCTCAATTTGTTTGCCTGAGCTTCTTTGTTTATAAGCGGCCGTTTTTAAATTGGTCACCGTTAATTTCTGACCTTTTTCAACCGTTTTAGCCAACTCTTCATTTTGACCAACCAATACCTGATTGTATTTTTTTGAATTTTCTAAAACTACAGTGGTGCTGTCTAAGTTAGTGGTCAAAGTTTGGTTTTGAGCTTTCAACACTTCCACTTCTTGCATCAAATTTCTCATTTTTTGCTCTAAAGCTTTGTATTGCGTTTTATATTTCTGCAATGAAGCGTTGTCTCCTTTGGAAGTTTTTAACTCTGCAATTAACTTAGCTACTTTCTCTCTTTCCGCTATTAATTCATCAGACATCGTAGTATTTTCAGCAATAGCTTCATCGTAAGAGGCTTTTAAAGCTTCCAGGTCTTTTAAAACACTTTCTTTCTCAGATTTTGTCTCAACAATTGTGGTTTCAAGTGTCTTTGCATCAGAGGTTAGTTTAAAAATATAAACCAAACTACCTACTAATAAAATAGCCAGTATTGCAATAATTGCTTTTAATTTAGAGTTACCGTTTTGATTTTCCATAGGTTATAGATTTAATTAGAGCAAAAGTAATAATATTTAACATAGTAACGTGAAATTCCCCATTATATTATATTTTTGAGAAATATTTAACACCAAAATGGAACGTATCATTCCTTTTACCATGACCGATTTGGCCAAAGTTACCAACCACCGAAGTGGCGAAGTAAAGTTTGGCGAAAAAATGCTGACCATCCCGAAAGGCGAAAATTGCATGACCTTTCTCAAAAATTGTGAAGCCAAATATGTACTATTAGGAATACCCGAAGACGTTGGCATCAGAGCCAATTTCGGCCGGCCGGGAGCAGCTTCTGCTTGGCAAAGTGCCATTAGCAGTATAGCCAACATCCAACACAATCGTTTTTGCAAAGGCAGTCAAATAGTGGTTTTGGGGAAGATTGATATTTCCAAAGAAATGGAAGAAGCCAAAGACTTGGATTTTCACAAAACAGCCGACAGAAAATTATTGAGTACTTTGGTGGAAAGAATTGACAAAGAAGTGGTTCATGTAATCACTTCAATCATCAAGTGCGGTAAAACACCCATTGTAATTGGCGGAGGACACAACAATGCATACGGCAATATCAAAGGAACGGCTTTGGGTTTGGGAAAACCAATAAATGCTGTAAATTTTGATGCCCATTCGGATTTCAGAATTTTGGAAGGAAGACACAGCGGTAACGGTTTCTCTTATGCTTATGAAGAAGGCTTTCTTAAAAAGTACTTTATCTTCGGACTGCACGAAAACTATACTTCCAAAAATGTACTCGACATCTTGAAAAAAATGGAAGATCGAGTAAACTTCAATACTTATGACGAAATTAAAGTCAGACAACAAAAAAACTTCCAACAAGAGTTAAATACAGCCTACGACTTTATTAAAAACGACGCTTACGGCATTGAAATTGATTTGGATGCCTTGCCTAACATTGCCAGCAGTGCTATGACTATGAGCGGATTTTCTATAGAGGAATTACGGCAGTTTGTGTACTTCTTCGGGAAGAATAAAAACGCAGCCTATCTTCACATTTGCGAAGGCGCACCCGAATTAGGCGAAGCAAAAAACAATCATTTAATCGGAAAACTAATAGGCTACTTGGTCACCGATTTCATCAAAGCCAGAAAAGAACTTATATAAATTTCGAGTTCAAAGTTGCGAGTTCAAAGTTCATTCAGAAACCCAAACTCGCAACCCGAAACTTGAAACATTGAACTCCTAACTAATAAAACGCTATCTTTGTGGCGGTTTGCAATTAATGGCAAACAAATTTTATGTTATTCGAAGATTTATCATTATCCAAAAGTATTCAAAGAGCCGTTTTTGAAGAAGGATACACCAACCCTACGCCCATACAGGAAAAAGCCATTCCGATTGTTTTATCAGGAAAAGACTTAGTAGGCTGTGCCCAAACCGGTACAGGAAAAACCGCAGCATTTGCAATTCCCATCATACACCATCTTCACCGAATGGTTGGGTCGTCTAAAAAAACGAAACAAATTCGTTGTTTAGTGGTAACACCCACTCGTGAGTTAGCCGTTCAAATAGGAGAAAGTTTTGATACTTACGGCAAATACACCAACTTAAGACAGCTAACCATTTTTGGTGGTGTGTCTCAAGTGCCGCAAGTAGACCAATTGAAAAAAGGCGTCGACATTTTAATTGCCACACCCGGCAGGTTATTAGACTTACACAAACAAGGTTTTTTAGATTTTGACCATTTGCACTTTTTAGTATTGGATGAA
>Ga0208243_1001096_pt1 | contig 10300 bp, 11 predicted proteins | sample Subbio2Aug_QV12A_FD_184826 | JGI IMG/M metagenome (GOLD analysis project Ga0208243, IMG submission 184826) | Serpentinite rock and fluid subsurface biosphere microbial communities from McLaughlin Reserve, California, USA - CR12Aug_QV12A (SPAdes) | ecosystem: Environmental > Terrestrial > Deep...
GCCACTGTGAATTTAAATTATCTTTAAGTGTCACTTTAAAATCTTCTGAGAATGCAATCATACCTACCGCAATGACAGTAACCACAAGCACTAAGCCATATTCTTCAAAAAAAGCTTTCATTTTACCTCCTTTCTAACAATGTCATAAACGTTTGTCCCAACATCACAATGAATACACCACACACCCCCATTAAGGGAAGCATGCCCCACCATCCAATCATTGATAGAGATGTGGATTGGATGGACGAACGTTGATCTCTCAACCATTTTGTTGTTGCTAAGATAAGGCGAGATAACTGCCGTGTTGAATCATCTGAACCTATCGCATTGTAACGGTAGAGCAGTTTCATTGCTCGTAACACTTCAATGCTTTGATAGTCTTGTAAGAAAGAGGTATACAATGACAAATCATGAGGTGTTTGTTCTAATTCAATCACTAAGTCTTTTAACGCCACCTTAAACAAACTTGGAGCATGCGATGAAGAAAGTTTCAAACTTTGGACTACGGTGTTGTGCTGAAGCAAGATTTGCAGTTGTCTCAACCAGATTGGAAACTCTATTTTAAGTTGATTCAATCTTTTGTGATGTAATTGATGCAATTGAATGGTTGGCCACTTAATCATCCAAAGGCTCAATCCAACCCAACCTATACTTTGCATTAAACCAAGATCTAAAGCATATGAGAGTAACGCAAGTCCTAACACAAGCAATCCACGTGTTAACCGCTTGGATGAGAATGCATCACAACTTCCTCGCTCTAATATATGCAATAGATGTTTGGTTTCCTTCTCAAGAAATAATTTCTCCAATGTTTTTTTATTGATCCAAAGAAAGATGTATAAACCAATGCCGATCCATAGTGCCATCATTCTTTCCATAATAATTCACTCTTTAATATCCAGGAGCAATTAAGCAGTTCAAATGCTTTAATGCTTGTAAACAACACTACAGTTAAGAAAACAAACGTAGCAAACTGATACACTTGATTGCTTGCAAGATCCATAAAACTACCTAACATATGTTGATTAAACAATGAGATTAATAAAGACAAACTACATAAGATAAGAATCTTATTTTTTATACTGTGCATGTTTTTGATGTAAAGCGTTGAATCTTCAATCCAATCATCAATATCGTTCTCTAGCATATCTAGAATTTCATGATTCTGCTCAAAACCGTGCTGCTCTACATGCTGAATCCAGGACATGATGTTAATCACAATAAAATGTGGACACCATTGAGTCATAAAGTGCAAAGGATGAACAGTCGCATCTTTTTCAAGCGTTTCTATTGCTGTGTGGATGATTTGACTGTTTGATTCATCCACAACATGACTCACTTCTTTCAATGCATGATAAGCTTGTTGATGAATCTTGAAGTGAGCTAAAAAATGCTGAAGAAAAGTTGTCACTTGATTAAACTCATGAGCATGATAATTGGCTTGTGCTTGATAATACAAAAGCAGTGGTAATGTAACCAAACACATCAGAAACAAAATCCAAATATAGTCAAATGACAGTTTAAACAACACTCCTACTATTATCATCGTGATAATCAAAAACAACATTTTTATCCAAGATTCTTTTCGATGAAAGAATCCCACTGCAGGACCATAAATCGAAGAGATAGGAGTTGATTTCTTAAAAAACATTTTGATTGAAAGACGTTGATTAATGAAGACTAAGAACACAAATCCAATCACGATTGCTACCCCATTCATACATCATTTCCTTCCTTCAGTCGTTGATCATCATAAGCATAAATCGTCGTTGTGATCGGTTGGTGATGCTCATTCAGTGAAAAAGTAACCACTTCTTGAATCCTTCGATGAATGCCTTTGGATGTAATGGTAGATTCAATATGTACTCCAATATCCACTGCATCATGAATAAGCGATTTCATTTGATCATAAGATAAGTCATGACCAGGAATCATGTGAATAAGCCTTTGAGGAATTTGATGTGCATTTGATGCATGCAGGGTTGATAAGCAATGTGTCCCTGTGCTCATGCTTTGAAGTAAGTAATACACTTCTTTCGATCTCACTTCTGACACAAGAATCCAATCTGGACGTTGCCTTAAAGATGCCTTGATTGCCATTTCATAGGTAAATGCATCATTCACTCTCATGCTAACACAATCCAAATGGGGATACAGTGACTTTACATGCATCTCTAGTGTGTCTTCTATGGTAATGATGCGTTCAACAGGATGAATAGATGAAGTCAAATATTTGATGAGTTCTGTTTTGCCTGCCCCAGGTAAACCAGACACAAGAATATTCTTTCTTTCTTTGACAGCTTGATTGAGGTATTCAATCACTTGGTTTGGAGCATAGTGTTCTTTAATCATCTGCTTTTGTGATAATCGCGCAATCATCGGTGTTTTCCTTATCGATATGGATAAATATGAAGTGATTGATTCATGAATCATCGACCATCTCATTCCATCAAACTGAGCTTCAACACATGGTGTTTTTGGATTGAACGTTTGATTCACGTGATTAGCAAATCGATACGCAAGTTGTTGCATTTGAGAATGAAAGGTAAACGATTTAACTTGATATCTCCCTTTTTTCAAATGATCACACCATAAATCATGACCATTATAATTAATGTCTGTAATCTGTGGATCATTAATATAAGGCGTAAGAACAGTATAGTCAAAAATCATTGTTTTTCTCCAATCATTATTTTAGAATACTCAAACTCCATGGTAGTTCCTATTGGATTTAGTCGAAGTTTCAACTCAATCTCAAGCAAAAATGGATCTAAATTGAATCGTTTAATAACAGCTGCCTTTGATAGTGCATCTGGCCAAGTTTGAATTAAGAAAAGATTTAAATCTTGTTGAAGTGAGTGTGTTGTACAACCTTGATGAATACACTGTAAACTTAATGTTCGATGAATTTGTTTAGAGTGATAAAGAAAACGATCTCCTTGAATCTGAAAATGAATGAACCATACCATTGATAAAACGATAGTCACAAAGAAAACAAACAAACCAAAGATGAGACTTATACTTTTCATAGGTACCTCTAATACACAATACGAAAAAAAACAGTGAATTCCTTCACTGTTTATAGCACTGTTATTAATAAATACAATCCATAAGTAACCAACATGAGCAGTCCTTGCCACTTATAGAATCGTTTAAATAGAAGAGGTGGAATCATGGCAATCAACATAAATAAGACTGAGAACGGAATATCTTGTCTAACCGTCTGCATTCTCATCACCAGTCCCCCATTCGAAACAAGGGTAGATGCTGGAATGACCAGTAGAATATTCATGATATTCGCCCCAACAATATTACCTAATGAAAGGTTTGAATTCTTCTTAATTAATGCTGTAATGGTTGTCACTAACTCAGGCAGTGATGTCCCTACCGCAACAATGGTTAAACCAATGATAGCTTCAGAGACGTTCAATGCTCTAGCAATCGCAACTCCATTATCAACAAGTAATCTTGCTCCAATCACAACACTTACTGCACCTAAGATAAACAGAAGGATGTATTTCTTATCAAAGGAAACTTCCTCAATATCCTCTTGCTTTTGACTCGTCGTAATGTTTAAGACAAAGAATCCAATCAGAAGGACCCATAGAATGATACTTTGTAGCTTACTTAGTTCTCCATCTAAACTCAAGAAGATCAAGACAAGGGCTGCACCTACCATGTATAAACCCTTGATGATGTAATCTTTGCTTGTTGTTTTTGGCGGAGCCACATATAAAGAGATTCCCATGATTAAACCAATGTTCGCTATGATTGATCCGATTGCGTTTCCTAAAGCCAAGTCAGTTGAGCCTTGTGCTGTGGCTAAGACAGAAACAAGCACTTCAGGGACGGTGGTCGCAAGAGAAACTATGGTTGCTCCAATAATGAAAGGTGGAATCTTTGTGATTTTAGCCATCCAAATGGCCGAGTCTACAAACCAATCACCACCTTTAATGATAAATCCAAGACCTAAAACTAATAATAGAACGTTGATAAGCATAGTTATTCCTCACACTTAGTCTATTATACACATTTTGAAAAGAATGAAAAGAAAAAGAAAATGGGAGTCCCATTTTCTTAAGGTTTGATCACTAACGTTTTACCATCTGGACCAGGATTTTCATTTAAGTACGTTGAAATATCTCTTCTTTGGTCCGCATTGGAAGGTTTACATTGAGAGACAGCAGTTACTTCACCATTGAGTAATCCTTCAGCCATACCTTGACATCCAGGATAACCACATGCTCCACAGTTGTAGCCTGGTAACATGTTGAGCACTTTTTCAAATCGCTCATCTGGTTTTACATAAAACACCTCATCTGCAATGCCAAGACCTAATCCAAGAAATGCACCAAGTACTAACATGAGAATAATTGCTTCAATCATGATTTAACCTCCACGATAAGTTCTTTGTTGGATGGATGCAAACCACATGATGAAATTGAACATGATCCACATGACACATCCACATCGTCACACCCTTCAGGTTTTGGAGTCTTCAAGTTAAGGTAGTACGCTGAAGCATACACGCCTCCAAGAAAACCTAAGAAAAGCAATGGAGCAATAAATTGCATATTACACCAATCCTGCTAATCCAGAGAAAGCAAGTGCCATAATCGCTGCAACAATCATAGCGACAGGATTACCTTTTAATGGCTTAGGTACATCAGCAATATCTAAACGCTCACGAATAGCTGAGAAGATAATCAACACAAGGGTGAACCCAATTGGAACTGCCAAGGAATAAACCACTGATTCTACAAAGCTAAATCCTTGTTTAATGTTTTCTAATGCAACGAATAAGACAGCACAGTTGGTTGTGATGAGAGGTAAGTAGATCCCTAAAGCCTTATACAAGGATGGAGAGTACTTCTTAATGATCATCTCAACAAGTTGCACAAAGGATGCAATGATAAGAATAAAGGTAATTAAATCCATGTATTGAAGATTAAGTGGTTCAAGGACATACTCAAACAATCCCCAAGTGATGAGTGAAGAGAAGAAGATAACAAAGGTTACCGCTCCACCCATACCCAATGCTGAACTTGTCTTACGAGAAACCCCCATGAAAGGGCACATACCTAAGAACTTGTTTAGGATGATGTTATTAATAAAGATAGCGGAGATAAAAAGTGAAAATAGTTCCATGTTTATGCTCCTTTCTTAGCAGGTTTTTCTCCTGCTTGTTTATAGACTTCAAGTAATGCTGCCAATACCGCAAAGGTAATGAACGCCCCTGCAGGTTGTGCAAACAATGGAATAGTAAACTGAGTTGGAATGATGGTGATATCAAAAATCACCGCTTGGTTGAATGGATTAATCAAACTTAATGCACCTGTCGCAAAGAGTTGGCGAATTGCAGCAAGCATGAAAATACCAGCAGTATAACCAAGTCCCATACCAATACCATCAATCGCTGAAGCACCAACACTATTTTTTGATGCAAACGCTTCGGCACGACCTAAGATAATGCAGTTAACGACAATAAGAGGAATAAACACTCCTAGTGCTGTATACAATTCAGGTGTATAAGCTTGCATTAGCATTTCAACAATCTTTACTAGTGTTGCAATGACTACGATGTAGACAGGAATACGAATTTCAGATGGAATAATTTTTCTTAATGCGGAGATAATGACATTAGACACTGTTAAGACGATAATAACCGCAACACTCATCCCTAATGCATTACTGATGGTGTTAGATACCGCAAGTACAGAACATAGTCCTAAGTAAAGAGCAAATACTGGATTTTCTTTAACTAATCCATTGGATAGGTTTTTGAATAGACTCATTGTGTTCACCTACTTTCCAATTGTCGTCACAACAGCACGAATGGCTGAAATAGACGTACGAGTTGAACCACTGACAACATCAACACTTGAATTTTCATCTTCTAAGGATAATCCGACAAATTGAGATAAGAACACTTCATGCTCAACCTTATCACCAATACCGACAGTATCATTCATTTCTAAAACTTCTAAGCTGACAACCGTTTTAGTGGCTGTGTTAACAGTAACTTTGAACACGTTTGGTTTTGCACCTTCATATCCTTCTGCCACACGATAACCATTGGATTCTACAGTGTAGACCGTTTCATCACCATTAACAACCGTGTCAATAATGTTGCCAGTAACCAATGTTGCTGTTTCAGAATTTAAGGCAATGGTCTCTCCTAATTCAGGAGTTGGTGGGGTAATGACTCCACCTGAACCATCATCATCAATTCCTTTAAGATTATTAAAATGTGTGCGAGCTGCATTGATTGCGGTTACTGCCGCAGTGGATGAAACAGTTGATCCAGAAATTAAATCTAAACCATCTGTTGTTCCTTTGCCAATTACAGAGTTAATGAAGGCAGGCTCACCTACTTTCATACCATAACCTGGTGTATCTGCAAGTTCTAATACTTGTAGACCAACTATCTTCGCATCATTGGAGATACCTACCATCATGACGATTGGATTAGCATATCCCATGCGAGAGACTTTATACGCATATCCTGCTCCTTTAGCTTCAAAGATAGCAAGGATTGCTCCTGTTTCATCTTCAAATTCAGCAACAGGAACAAATTCTTCTGTATTAGGAAAAATGAGTTGTAATGTCACTTTTTCAGCTGCAATTGCATTTTCATTAATGATTGGAGCAGTAAATGAGTTCACAAAGGAGAGTAATCCTCCCGAAATTGAAGCAATAATCGCTAAGAAGAGGGTTAATTGAACAACTTTCTTATTCATTTTTATTCTCCTCCTTTAACATGTTCTAAAGCAGCATAAACAGCACGCACCACTGAAAGCGAGGTGACTGTTGCACCTGAAACTGCATCCACACTGCCCGTTTGATCAAGATCTTTAAACTGATCAAGGAAGATAGGATTATCGACTTTAGTACCAATGTTATTGGTGTCTTTAATTTCAACCACAGTAACACTTACGACTTTTAAGGTAGATGTGTTGACACGAACTTCAACTTTATTAGGTTGCGCACCTTCATAACCACCTTCAAGTACTGAATAACCCTTAATTTCAACTACTACGACAGTAGCATCACCATCAACACTTGATGATAAGACAACACCTTGAGTTGCACTTGCACTTTGATCAAGAGCAATTGGAGAAGACAACGTAATATCTGGTACTTCTGGTTCAGGTTCTTCAATGGCAACAGCTTGTAAGTTAAACCCAACAACACCCATAAGAAGTGCACCGACAACACTGAGTGTTGCGATAGAAGTAACGTATTTCTTCGATAATTCAAGTTGCCATCCATCAGTGAAACGATCAATCATTGGAGACAACATGTTCATGATTAAAATTGAGAAGACAACCCCTTCAGGATAGTTACCTTGTAAACGAATAAGCATGGTGATGATACCTGCACCAATCGCAAACAAGATACGACCAGAAGCAGAAGTAGGATTGGTAACTGGATCTGTTAACATAAACACAGCTCCAAACATCGCTCCCCCAGCAAAAATATTGTAAAGTGGGAACCAGATGCCTAATCCTTGAATTGCTGCTACTAGTGCAGATAAAACGAAGATGGTTCCCATGTAGAATACAGGAATTCTCCAGTCCAATACATTTTTCACAGCTAAGAAAATCCCAATAACCATAATTAGTAATGCAGATGTTTCACCAATTGCTCCTGGATACCATCCAAAGAGTAATCCACTGATACCACCAAATTGTGCTAGAAAGGTTTCAAGTTGAACTGCATCTTTAACAACCCATCCAAGATTAGCAATGGATGAAATTGGTGTAGCGGAAGTAACCAAATCTGGCATAATCGCAGCACCAAAACTGAACAACATGACAGCACGTCCTACCCCTGCAAGGTTAAAGACGTTATGTCCAAACCCACCAAACATAAGTTTAGCTACCACAATCGCAAAGAATGTACCAATAGCGATTGGATAGAGTGGAGTAGAAATAGGAACCATGAGCACTAAAATAATGGCAGTGACCCATGGAAACGATGTTTTTAAGTATTTAACAATGTCTTTCTTCAGAAAATAAGCCCAAACAGCTTCTGATGCTACCGCAACTGAAATCGCAACAGCCAACAAGCTCCAAAGATGAACAACATAATTCATGCCATATTCAACAAAGTAAAATGCTGAGGAAAATAACACCACTGACATTAAACCAAGTGTAAGCAACATCATGATTTGTTGTGTGCTTTGACGAGTCTTCATTGTAGGTGAGACTTTAAATTGAAATTTCATGATTAAGCCCCCTTCTTCAACGCAAGGACACGTTTAGCACGACGTACCCCTTCAGTGACTTCTAATTTAGATGGACAAACATATGTGCAAAGACCACATTCAATGCAAAGATCCGCATTGAGTTGAGCAATCATATCAACATTTTTGGCTTGTTCTGCATTATTAATACGTACAGGAAGTAGTCCTGCAGGGCAATGATCATTGCATGTTCCACAACGTAAACAAGTCATGGAATCCACTTGTTCTGTCTTAGTAATGGTAATTGCATTTGTGTAAGGAGTCACCACCCAGGCATCGGTTGTCATGGTTTTACCCATCATCGGACCACCTGCCACTAGAGTGATGTTTTCATCAGTATATCCACCCAACTGAGCAATAATATGACTTGCTGGGGTTCCTACTGGAACAAACACGTTAGCTGGGTTTTTAATTCCATTACCAGAAACAGTGACCATTTTCATGGTAGGACCCATTTGTTTAGTAATCGCTTGTCCTAATGCAATCGCTGTGGTTGCATTATTCACAATGACATTCACTTCACAAGGAATCTTAACATAACGTTTTTTATAGATAGCATACACTAATGTACGTTCCCATCCCATAGGATAGACATCATCGACTTCCTTAATTGAAGCAAATGGATATGGCTTGATGGCCTCTTGAATGTATTTAATGAGTTTCTTTTTAGATTTCTTAATCGCAATGTGAACTTCTTGAGCATTGGCCATTTTCATCATGGCAGTAAACCCAGTAATTAAATCCTGAGTGTAGTTCTCCATCATTCGATAGTCTGATGTAATATAGGGTTCACACTCAACGCCATTAATCAATACTGCTTTAAGTGTTGCGGGAGTAAGGTATTTGAAATATGTAGGGAATCCTGCACCTCCCATACCGACAATACCTGCGACTTTCGCAAATTCGATAACCTCATCTTTTGTGGCTTTTTCAAGATCCAAGTGAGGGATGCTGATGGTTGATTCATACAACTCATCATTTTCAATCACAATATGATCCACTGGCTTGAGTGAAGCATGCATGATTTTTTTGATACCTTTGACCACTCCTGATACAGGAGAAAACAAAGGCACTTCAAATCGATCGTTGCGAACCGCAACTTTAGTATTCACAAAAACACGATCGCCTTCTTTCACCAACACCTCAAACGCTGTGGAAACACCATTGATTAAAGGGATAAAAATCTCTTTAGGTGCAGCGATATTGACAATGTCGTTGTAAGTGGTTAGCTCTTTAAAGCCTTCGATATGCTTTTGCATGGAACCAATCCAAACTGACATAGTGACCTTCCTTTCAACCTTCTTAACATTTGAAATGACCTTATGAGTCATGACATAGTGGTATTATAACACTCTCATTCACAAGCTTAAATACTTCTTGTTAAATTTATAACAAATCACACAAAATAATGTAGGTTTTTTGACAGATGCTTTGGTATACTATTACGGTAAAGGAGAGACTTTATGCTTGAAAATAAATGGTTTCGTGCTGGACTGATTGTCTTTGTGGTCATTGTGATCGCTGGCGTTCAAATTCGTAATGCACTTCAAATAGAACGTTTTACCAACAGTACAATCACCGCTGGATTTAATACAGAATTTAGACTTATAGGATTAACCAATTCAAAACGTGACTTCGATAAGCAATTTGAACTCTTTAAAGATACCATTACTGATTTAAACCAACACTTCGATCGTTATGCTGCTTATGAAGGGGTAAGTTCATTGTATACCGTGAATCAGATGGCAGGGATTGCTCCTGTAAAAGTTGATCCACGTGTCATTGAACTACTTAAAATTTCAAGGACAATGTACGATTTAAGTGAAGGTATCTTTGATGTGACTGCTGGAGCTATCTTTGAAATTTGGCACGAATACCGTGAAGAAGCAAAATTAAACGGTGGCCTTGGTCCAACTCCAGATCTTGAACGTTTAGCTACCGCAGCTAAGTGTATCGGTTGGGATTTGATTGAGATTGACGAAGTGAACTCAACTGTTTTTATTACAAAGTCGTGTGCAAGTCTTGATTTAGGGGGGATTGCAAAGGGGTATG
>Ga0208243_1001097_pt1 | contig 10294 bp, 6 predicted proteins | sample Subbio2Aug_QV12A_FD_184826 | JGI IMG/M metagenome (GOLD analysis project Ga0208243, IMG submission 184826) | Serpentinite rock and fluid subsurface biosphere microbial communities from McLaughlin Reserve, California, USA - CR12Aug_QV12A (SPAdes) | ecosystem: Environmental > Terrestrial > Deep...
GACTTCTTTACATACCAAATCGAAAAAGATAAAGCAAACGAACCGCTGAAGAAAAATGAGATTGAACAATTCGGTCAAATTCTCTTGCTCTTGGACGATGTGTCAATGATTAAAACAATTGAATGGAATTATGATATTGCTTTCGTTGGATTCATGAAATTTCTGGAAGAAAAAGAAATTCATGATTATTCAATTACCCTTGATAAGGAAGGCGAAAATAGCAATACGGTAAAATCGGCTGAAAGAGTGGGTTTATGCTCAGTTTCTGAGGTAGATTCAGTGACTTCCTGCGGAGTTCGTATGGCTGATATGCTGGCAGGTATCATTTCAAAGTTGCTTAAGGCACTCCATGGAGCTTTCGAATATGCTTCTCCTGAAGAATCGACTAACAAGAAGATTCTCGACAAGAGCTGGTTCGTCATCAATGAGCGACAACTTGCCCTCTACAAGAAATTATACCAAGTTGCTATTGAATTGAACAAGGCATGGTATAAAGCGTTTTCCGGACCATACTCGGACGACTTGATTGTGTTCATTGCACTCTTAGGCTTCATGAATCATTTTGATTCGGTAGAAGAAATAAATGAAGACCTCAACATGCTAGGTGAATATTTCAACACTTATTGTTGCGAACATCTTGCTGAGCATTTTGAACGGATGAGAAACAGTAGACAGATACCTGCATTGCCAATTGATACTTTTACAGATAATGAGTTTGTAATAAATCGTCGAGGTGCAAAGGTTTACCTCGACATAGACAGGCAGCCATTACTTGAAATAAAAAACGAACATCAAACCTTCGAAGTATTATCAGTAGGATTAAGTAATCAAATGATTCCAATAGTAACAATTGTAGAAAAAGATGAAGTAAAATGCTATCGAATTCCAAGAGAGTTATCTGAATGGGCTATGAAAATTGTTCGTTTAGCAAATATTGGCGTTTACATGCTCCCATCTAGGGTTATGTTTTCAAAGACGAAAAATGGTTATTTTGCCGATATTTTATAATGATAATACTAAAATAAGCAAGTCGTGTTTTAAAAGAGAGTAGTTGTCTGAAACCCATTAAACCTTAATTGTTGTTCTTGTGGGGGTATTTAAAAGTGAAACTATTTATAATAGGTAATGGCTTCGATAAAGGTCATGGACTAGCCACTTCATACTGGGATTTTAGAATGTATTTAGAAAACCACTATCCCAATTTCTTAAGTACATTTGAAGAACATTACAACATCTATCCCAAAATGGATGTTGACTCCAAACGAAAACTACTTTGGAACGAATTTGAGACTAACCTTGCCAACATCAACTAAGATCTGATTATTGAACAAGCCATCAACATAGATATGGATTTAGATAGTGGAGATGTTGGAATAGAAGATACTTTATACCAAAATTTTAGCGAAGAATATGAGTACATAAAGCAGTTGGGCAAGTATCTTAAGAATTGGGTTCGAACAATATGCATACGGGATTTAGAAAGAAAAACCTCAATAATAAATGAATCGAATGATGTACTTTATGTAAACTTAAATGATACAGCAGTACTCGAAACGGTATATAAAATTACTGAAGATCAAATAATTCATATTCACGGTTCGCTTCGAAACGAAGTGGCGAACCAGTTTTTGGACATGGAAATATAATACGAATCAAAAAAATTCAGGTGAAACTAGAAGTTTCAGAAAGGGTAATGGGTGAAGAGAAAATTAGTATTGGCATGGCTGTCAAAGTCTATCATTTGAGCACGTAAAAAAACATAGTCAAATAGATGCATAGACTGCTTTTATTGAAAGGTAAAAAAGTTGATCAAACTACAGTAGTTGGCCTTTCGCTTGCAGTTATAGATATACCTTATTTTTAAAATATCGACATTTTTACTTCAAGGAAAACAAATTGGAAAGTCTATTATTTAATAGAATGTGAACGAAATCGAATGCTTGACGTCTTGATTTTTTGTGTTGTGGATTAGTCAAGGATTGATATGGAACAAGCAGGTGAATTTTACGATTTATGATATATGGATCTACCGGTTAATGTGGTAGTGCCTTTTACAATACATTTATAACAACTGATATGTCAGACTTGAATTCCACTACGAATTTGTCTTCGTTGACAGTGACTTTTTCTATAAGCCTACGGACAAACGATTCGCATATTAGTCCAGGCAATGTTGCGTTCGTCACTTGAGCGGTTACCAGCTAAACGGCTCAGTATTACATTAGCAATCATAGGCATTATAAAGTGGTCTATTTGTTCACTTAGTTGATTCATTTGATTTCATATCGACTCCAGCAAAAATGTGCTATCAATTACGTATTCATAGTATTCTTTTGAATTTAAACCACAAATGAGTGACACTATTTAGCAGTGTAAAGTCTAACCAGCAGAATAGGAATTATTTGTCCAGAAATGGAGGATTGAGTTTATGGCACGTGGCTTACGGTGTGGATAATAAATTATGAGTGAGAGGGGGGAGATTAAACTATTAAAGATTTTATACAGTAAATGACAAATAATGATGTGAATTTGATAATTCGATTTTATGAGATTCGAGTTTTTACCAAATATTGTTTATTCATTGTGAAATAACTCTCATAGAGGAAAAATTTTGCTAATAATGTTGTTGGGAAGGTTATTCTTGTTGGAAGGAGTCCAACAATGAATAGTCAAGTGTAAATTGGTGAATATTTGTTAATCAGTTGATATCAGCTGATGGTCGACCTAAACTAAGCATCCCTCAAATGAACTCTTTTGAGTAATCCATTTGAGTGTTTATTCTAAGTGAACTCAAGATTGCAGGTTAACATTTTGTAAATGATTCTGACCAACTTACCTGCAGAGAGTCACAAGCGTTGTAGTGCGAACACCCTTGAGAAATTTTGAGGTCATAGTAATTCTAAAACATTTTATTGTTGAGAACTACATTAAGTGCTGCATTGATTAGTGCATATCTAAGAACTTTAGAACATCGCTTTGACATGCGTGTATTAGTAGCTTTAAAGCATCCTGATTGGTAAACGGATGGATCTAGCCAAGCAAATGGAGTAACTTCGAAGGATCTGAAAATCTTGTGATGTTTCCAGTCTCATCAAGTATCATGAAGCTTTATTAAGAAGAGCAGACAGATGAGTCATATACATGGAAGCAATATCTTCGGGTGATGAAGCCTCTTTTAAGAGAGCATAGCAGGCTTTGTGATGGATTCCCGACTTAAAGAAATACTGAAGTTCGGGGAAGACTTGGTCGATATAGGTGGTCATTTGAATTTTGACTGATATTCTTGCTTTGACGAGCTTTTGTCTAAATCTACAAAGTTCCTTAAGCCTTATGAGGTCTATATCCTGCTTGGAAACAAGTCTGAAGTTATTGAGTAATAAGGTTTTAGCGACAAGTAAGGCATCCACTTTATCCGTCTTAGTTTTTCGAATGTTGTTTTTACGCATGACAGAAGGTTGAATCGGGTTGATAACAGTGATGTTAAACCCATGAGAGAACAGAAATACAACAAGGTTGTTGCCGTAGTGAGCCGTCGATTCAAGACCGATGATGAGATTTTCTTTCCGGATATTGTGAGTTGAAGAAAGAAGTTTTGAAAAGCCATCATGATCATTTGAGAATTCAAATGGCTCGATGATGATTTCGCTATCTGAAGAAATAGCAGCGGCAACATGCAATCTCTTAGCGATATCAATACCAAGGTAAATCAAGGTACTTCTCCTTTCAACTGGATTGACACTGTGATAATCCACCTAGTTTTATCGTCATAGACTTGATTGATATAAGAGCTCTAGGCACAAGAGGCTATAAATGATTCAGATAAAACAGTGGCAATAAACTCCTTCAAGTAGACAAGCTACAATGACTAAATATAAAGTCCAAAGGTCTGAGTCTAATATAGTCTCAATTCAAATAAAAATGGAAAGGAGAGTATGATTTTCTGTATAGAATAATCATACAAGAAAAAATGTTATATAAATATAGATCAATTAAAAATCTTCAGTTTTTCATAGATATTCTGATAAATGAAAGAATGTATGCTGCCCACATCACTGATTTAAATGATCCTATGGAAGGGTTTTACAAATTTTCTTCTACCGAATGCGATAGGCAGGTAGTTAAGGATATATGGAACAACAAAAATCAAATTAGGATTTTAAGTCTTTCAAAAAGTTATAAGAACCCATTAATGTGGTCGCATTACGCTGATGGTCATCAAGGCGTTGTAATTGGAGTTGAACTTGAACTTTCAGAGGATATTGAAAAAGTAGATGTTGAGTATAGTGAATTTTCATACTTTCTTAGAAATACTAGAAATGTAAGTTCAAAAGAAGTTGCAAAAAAAATATTGTCTACAAAATATAAACCTTGGTACTACGAAGAAGAAGTTCGAATATTTACATCAGGTGATAAAAAGTTTGTCCCAGTAAAAATTAAAGAGATTATAATGGGAAAGAAAATGGAACCGGAAGTAAGTGACTTAATTATTAAAACAATTAATAAAGTAGCACCAGAAATTTCTACAAGAAAAATGGATGAAATTGAACATGAACAAGATTACATTACTAAGTATTAAGTTAAAATTCCTTCATCTAATCCCTCACCCCCGCAACTAAGATTGCAAGAAACGTTGAAAGCGGACATGTTGGTTAAATCGACAGTCCGCCCTCATCGGCTCAAGCTTCGCCGTCGTCGGTTCGTGCCATGCGGCGCGTCGCCCAACAACGTCTTTACGAAATTAGATGACTTTGCCACAAGTGTGTAAGATCATCGTGACTTCGTAAAGCCTGAGCCGGTAAGTGAAATTTTATATGATATCGAATTATTCATTAATAAATTATGTAAGTGATATTAATGTGGCTAAAATAATTGTAGAATTTTCAATTCAAAATAGAAAGGACACATTATGAATTTTAAATTGCAACATTTAAGAAACATTATTGAGGCAAACAATGATAATCGGTTGGCAATTTTTGTTGGAGCTGGTGTATCGAAAAATTCTGATACAAAAGAGTCAAAGCTTCCTACTTGGGAGGATTTGATTTCTGAGCTTAAAAAAGATTTAGAATTAACAAGTGAATCAGATTATTTGAAAATAGCACAACTATATTATCTAGAATTTAAAGAACACTCATATATAAAAAAACTAAAAAACTTTTTCCCTGAGAACATAAGACCGTCTTCCATTCACAATCAAATATTTGAGTTAAACCCACAAGTAATTATTACAACTAATTGGGATACAATTTTAGAAAAAGCCATTGAAGACCATGCATATATATATGATGTAATTCGTTGTGACGAAGACTTAGTAAAATCAACCTTGCAGAAGAAGTTAATTAAAATGCATGGTGATTTCAAAAATCACAATATAGTATTTAAGGAAGACGACTATTTAAATTATCAATATAATTTCCCTTTAATTGAAAATTACGTTAAAAGTATTCTTTCAACACATACTGTATTATTTTTAGGTTACTCATATAACGACATAAATTTTAAGCAAATAATAAAATGGCTGCAGAATCATTCAAATGTACAACCATCAAGATATTTAACTATATTCAACGAAAATTCTACACAGAATAAATATCTTGAAAATCATGGAATAAGTGTTTTTCTTCTTGATGAGCCAATCAAATACCCTGAGATTCAAAGTGATTTTTTCAAAAATTCAAAATATTTTTTAGACCTTTTAAAAAATCACGATAAATTAGAACTGCTGATCGATGAGAGTGAAATTGTTGGCTTCGTATTAGATAAATTGAAGATATTAGAGGAATTAAATGGGATATTACTTGAGCAAATTCAAAACTCTTTAACAAATTGCGATTTCATTTACGACGATGGCAAGATTATTTTAGAATTTTATAATAATATTCCTAATTCCGATTTTAAAAATGATAAACGGAAGATTTACAAGGAATTTGTTAGAATACTAAAGAAGCAAGATGGTGAAATATTTCACAATAGTTCATTAATGAGAATTTTTGACATTCTTAGGAAAGCTGATATTAAAGGTATTATAATTAGTGATGATGACATGAATAACACACAAAAGCAATATGTTACCATGGATGCCTATTTAGAAAAGGAAACTTATAATCTTGAATCAAACTTATATAATTTTGAGTTTGCAGATAATAGCAAATCAAAAACCGATGTTCATGAGTTGCTAAATAATTCATTTTTACTTTATCAAGTTGAAGATTATGCTAATGCATTTGAACAGTTAGAAAAAACCATATCCCAATGTTTAAAGCAGAGAAACTACTCATTACTTTTTATATCAATGTTTAATAGAAATGTACTATTAAGAAAGCTACAATACTCTTTTGATGAAAACAAAAATAAATATAAAAATTTTGAAAGTTATAATTTAGAGGATAAATATTTAGAGTTACCAAAAGATTTGCGTATGGCTATCAGACCAATTTACAACTTTTTAAACTTTAACTATTTATATGAATATGCATATCAAATTTCTGAAGAGTTAAATAAGAAAGAAAGTTCAAAAAAAACTATTGAATCTGGTGGTTTTGTTTTCAGTTCAAATATTACAGAATCAGCATGCAAGCATCAAAATCTCATATCTTTTGTTCTTCGAAATAGGATAATGATTGAGGAATATAGAGAATTTAGAAGAATAAATTCTTATTTTTTGAGAATAGCTATCATTCGACAAGTCCAACAAGAAAAAACATCACTCAATCAAACAGAACTATTTTCAGCAATCAAATATTTAACTAATAAGGAATTAAAGAACTTATTAATTGATTATTATAAATTTGACTCTCAACTGAAAGGTACATTTGAAATTTCAGATAGTAGTAAAGATTGGTTAATATCCATAGTAATGATTTCAATTGCAAATGCATATATTTTATCAAAAAATGCGTTTAACAAGTTTGAGAGTTACTTAGAAAACATTTTTTTCTTGCTTTCATTAACAAAATTATCGATTGAAGAAATTGATAAAATATTAACCTTGTTCAACTCAATAATTAAAAATGCCAAAAACACAATAAATGTTTATCAATCAATAAATCTATTTTTAGGTAATCAATTTTATCTTTTTAAAACTTCAATAAATGAGGAATCTTTGTTGAATTTAATAAATGCAATTATTAATAAGTTTGTTCATAAACAATATAATGGATACGAGTATCATGCAATTACACGTAACGAGATATCAAATCTTTACGGGTATGCTAGAGAGAGCAAAGCAATATTTAAAGATGAGAATCTAATTGATAAGCTAATTGCTTCATCGAAAGAACTCGCTATTGAGGAACAATTAATAATTTCGGAATCCCTTCTGATAAGTATTTTTGATATCTCAATAACATCGATACAATCTAAAATACAAGACTACATTTTGAGCATTAACTCAATGGAAGTAAAAGAAATACACGAATATTTTATTTTTGAACTTGTTCTAATTAACAGGGATTTTAAAAAACTTGACATTTCACTTATTGAAAAGCTTTCCGCATATTTCGAAAAATATAAAAATACGCAGTCATTTTCTTCTGTTTGGTTAACATTAGATAATCAAATTGACTACATGATTAAAGAAAAAAATCTTGATGAACTTGAATCCATTTCAAAGTCTGTTAAAGAGTTAATTGGAAATTATAAAAAAAGAAAACTTGATTCAATATTTTGACAGTATTTACTATTTCACACTACATTGCTTTGTCAAAATTATTTATTCTTGGGTCGCAATACATGATAATTGTTTAGGCTACTTATATTCAATTTGGAGGATTCTTAAGTTGTCAAAAAAAGTGACTTCAAATAAATTGGATTGTATTAAACTGCGTTCGTCAATGTGAAATGCACCCAGTATTGTAGACTCTCAATTGAGCCATTATAATAACTATGTTTGCTAATGTAATATTGAGCCATTTAGCTAGTAAACGCTCATGAATATTTGAGCCACTTTAAATTTCCAGTACAATAAAGTTATTAAGTGCTGGAGGATACTGAGGTGGTAGTTACGATAGAAGATTATGAAAAAATTCGGAGACTTTACTTAATTGAGAAAAAATCAATAAGAGCAATAGCGAGAGAAACTGGCATAGCAAGAAACACGGTATCCAAGTATTGTGAAGGTGATCTTTTGCCTGGTACACGCAAAGAGTATTCACGCGACAATTCAAAAGTGACTGAATCTATTGAGGCATTCATCAAATCGTGTTTACTTCAAGATCAGGTTGAAAATCACAGAAAACAGAAGCATACAGCAAAACGAATTTATGATCGATTATGTGATGAGCTAAATTTTACTGGTGGAGAAAGTACCATCAGAAGGTATGTTAAAGAGCTCAGAAATGAGCCTAAAGAAGTTAGTATCCCGCTTGCGTTTGATCCAGGTGAAGCTATGCAAATCGATTTCGGCGAAGCGTATGGGTATTACAAAGGCACTAAAATCCTGTTTCAGATTTTTTGTGCAAGACTATGTTATAGCGCTATGCCTTATGTTTTTGCAGCTCCACGAAAGAATGCAGAAACATTTCTTGAAGGGATTCGACGGGCATTTGAATTCTTTGGTGGTGTCCCCAAGCGTCTCATCTTCGATAATGATAAGGTGGCTGTCCTAAAGAATTATGGCAAGTCAGCAGTAACACAATCCTATTTACAATCGATGATGGCGCATTATGTGTTCACCATCGACTTTTGTAACCGTGCTAGTGGGAATGAAAAAGGATTGGTTGAAGGTCTTGTAGGCTGGGCTAGACGAAATGTTTTGGTTCCGATTCCTCACTTTGATTCATTTGATGCGTTAAATGAACAACTTTTGAATCGGTGCGTAAAATATGGTGAGCAGCACCGTATTCAAAACCGATCATTATCTGTCAAAGAGCAGTTCGCTCATGAAAAATTGAGCCTACTCCCATTACCAAGATTTGCTTTTAATACTGCGAAAAGAAAAGAGATTAGAGTGGATTCGTTTGGTCTAGTTAAGATAGATGGCTCCCGATTTTCAGTTCCACATGAACTGGTAGACAAGTTTGTCACGGTGAATCTTTGCGCGACTAAAGTAGAGATTATCTTTCGAAAAGATCTTGTAGGCAACCATGACAGACCAATCTCTAAAGGCGAAACTCTCTTTGAATTATCGCACTACATTGATCTGCTTGAGAGAAAACCACGTGCCATTATGAATGCAAAACCTGTGAAGGCTACACTTTCAGAACCACTGATGAAATTTGCATCATCCATAGCAACCTCACCTGAAGAACTCGTGAAATTTCTACGAATCTGCGTCGATTATAAGATTGACTTTTTAACGGCTATTGTCTCAAAACCCTACGTTAAAACACTGGATCTTCTAGTCGCTGAGATAGAGCATTCCCATAATAAAGAGAGGAGGATCAGCGAGTTAAATATGCCATCGATAAGTGTTGATAAAGTACCTCTTTCAGCATTTGATCGATTAATCCCAGGAGGTGATTCTTATAGACAGTGTTGAAAAACAGCAGATTAAGTTACTGGCTAAAACGCTACGAATACCAAGCTTTACGAAATACGATTCGATTCTAAGACAAAATGATTCAACTTTGACTTATGAAAAACTGATTCTTTTACTTATGAAACAGGAACTGGCTGCTAGGGAGATAAATCGTCATACAAGGCTCATGAGAGTAGCGAAGTTTCCCTATGTAAAAACCTTAAGTGAGTATGATAATACGAGATTACATCATATACAGCCAGCATATGTGAATGAATTGTCTGGATGTGACTACATTTCCAAAAGAGAAAATATCATCATGCTTGGAAATCCAGGTAGCGGGAAAACACATTTATCGATAGCGCTAGGAATCAAGGCTTGTGAAGCTGGATATCATGTGAAGTTCATGACCGCTGCAAGATTGGTCAATGAAATGACAGAAGCTAAAGATTCGCGAAATCTATTGAAGCTTGAACGAGCACTTACCAAAGTTGACTTGTTGATAATTGATGAGCTTTCATATGTTAGATTCAACAGGGCTCAGTCAGAGTTGTTGTTTCAAATAATATCTGAACGCTCTGAGCGAGGTAGTATTATCACTTCTAGTAATCTAGAGTTTTCTAAGTGGGTTGACCTATTCGAAAATGAGATGATGTTATCTGCTCTGATTGACAGACTAACTTTTAAGTCACATATCCTCAACCTGAATACCAAAGATAATCTAGGCAGATCTTCACTAAAAACGAAATAAGTTGGGCGACTGGCTCAAAAATTCATGAGCACAAGTGGCTCAAAAATTTATGAGCGAGTGGCTCAAATATTCATTGACGAACGCAA